>JAEEGL016500877.1_pt1 | contig 38522 bp, 29 predicted proteins | sample 9134231 | NCBI WGS metagenome assembly JAEEGL01 (sample SAMN16246548, study PRJNA631951) | gut metagenome | biome: gut microbiome; feature: rumen; material: fiber-attached | host: Bos | place: Iran: Karaj | collected 2018-10 | reverse complement strand
CATCGCCTTCATGTCCATGCCAGTGTCGGCCAGACAGTCCTTGACCATCGTGGACAGCGGGCACTGGATGACTCGGTCGGGGTCGATGCCCAACTCGCCGAGGTAGTCCTCGCTCTTGAACTGTGCCTTCTCCAGGTCCTTCGGACCGAAGGAGTCGGTGTCGATGATGATCGTCGCACCGGGCTTGGCGTAGCGGTACTGTGTCTTCAGTGCAGCGGCGTTCATGGCCACGAGGACGTCACACTTGTCGCCAGGGGTGTAGACCTTTCCGGCGCCGATGTGTACCTGGAATCCCGAGACACCCGTCAGCGAACCTTGCGGGGCGCGGATGTCGGCGGGATAGTCGGGGAATGTTGAGATGCCATTGCCAACGGTGGCACTGACAGTAGAAAAAATGTTTCCGGCCAACTGCATACCGTCGCCGGAGTCACCTGAGAAGCGGACCACAACCTGGTCAAGCTCCTTCACTTCCAATTGTTCTGCCATAATCTATAGTGTTTGCGTAAACATTTTCAAAAAACGCCTGCAAAAGTACCTATTTTTTATGACACGACAAAGAATTATCGAATAAAAATGCATTTTCACCCTTATTTTCGTGATAAAGGTGAATAAAGATACGAAAAAAAGAGAAAATGGAGCCTATTCGCCATTCATGAGCGTTGCATACAGCTCTTTCATGCCCTCGGAGGCTCCCTTCTGTATCTGCTGGACCCGGTCGCCGGCGGAGATGGGGTTGGGGTCGATGAGGTAGACGGGCGTTGAGGGACGGGCATAGTAGAGGAGGCCTGCAGCAGGGTAGACGGCCAGTGAGGTGCCGATGATGATGAGGATGTCGGCCTTCTGAACCTCGTCGGCTGCCACGGTGATGTTGGGCACTGCCTCGCCGAAGAACACGATGAACGGGCGCAGCAGTGAGCCGTCGCCAGCCTTCGTGCCGGGCGTAATCTCGCAGTTGTCGGGCGTCAGCGTCTGCTGGTAGCGCGGGTCGTCGACATCGCGGCTGGAGCAAACCTTCATCAGCTCGCCATGCAGATGGATGACCTTCGACGAGCCGGCCTGCTCGTGCAGGTTGTCGACATTCTGCGTCACCACCGTCACGTCGTACTTCTCCTCGAGCTTGGCCACCAGACGGTGTCCCTCGTTGGGCTTCACGCCCCAGCACTTCTTACGGAGCATATTGTAGAAGTTCGTCACCAGCGTGGGGTCGGCTTCCCACCCTTCGTGGGTGGCCACCTTCGCTACCGGGTACTCCTCCCACAGTCCGTCGGCGTCGCGGAAGGTTTTCAGGCCACTCTCCACCGACATACCGGCACCAGTCAAAACCACAATCTTTTTCATAGGCAAATTGTTAAATTTGGTGCAAATATACAACTTAAAACCTAACATAAAGACACAAAGACACAAAGATTAAGTTAAAAAAAGAAAAACCTTTGCGACTTTCTGTCTTTGTGTACCATATTTTATATACCTTTGCGCCGATTTTCGAAAATTTACACATTATTATTAAGAGAACAAGCATGGATAAAGTAAGTTATGCCTTAGGTTTGGGCATCGGTCAGCAGTTGGCACAGATGGGTGCATCGGAGCTGAACATCGATGATTTCGCCCAGGCCATCAAGGACGTCATCAACGGCAGCGAACTGAAGGTTCAGCTCCGTGAGGCACAGCAGATTGTACAGGATTATTTCGCTAAGCAGGAAAAGAAGATCAACGCCCAGCGTGCTGAGCAGGGTAAGGCCCAGAAGGAAGCTGGTGAGAAATATCTGGCAGAGAATGCCAAGAAGGAAGGTGTGGTCACCACGAAGAGCGGCCTGCAGTACAAGGTGCTCCAGGAGGGTAAGGGCAAGCAGCCCACAGCCAAGGACACCGTGATGTGCCACTACGAGGGCTTCCTCATCGACGGTACCGTCTTCGACAGCAGCGTACAGCGCGGCGAGCCCGCCACGTTCCCCCTGCAGCAGGTGATTGCCGGCTGGACGGAGGGTCTGCAGCTGATGAAAGAGGGTGCCAAGTACCGTTTCTTCATCCCCTACCGTCTGGGTTACGGCGAGGGCGGTGCCGGTGCATCGATTCCTCCCTTCGCTACCCTCATCTTCGACGTGGAGCTGATTCAGGTCATCTAATCATCATAACGTGATAACGATATAACGTTATACCGAAATAAAGTCTTAACAATAAATAAAACAACAACAATGAAAAAGTTAGTTATTGTAGCCCTTGTGGCTATCATCGCTGTAGGCTTCGCTGCCTGCGGCAACCAGACTCCCAAAGCAAACCTTAAGTCGGATGTTGACTCGATGAGCTATGCCATCGGTATGTCTCAGACCCAGGGTCTGAAGGATTACCTCGTCAACCAGCTGGGTATCGACACCGCCTACATGGCAGACTTCATCAAGGGTCTCAACGAGGGTGCCAATGCCGGTGATAACAAGAAGAAGTCGGCTTACTATGCTGGTATCCAGATTGGTCAGCAGATTGGTAACCAGATGATGAAGGGTATCAACCGCGAGGTCTTTGGCAGCGACTCTACGAAGACTATCTCCCTGAAGAACTTTATGGCTGGTTTCATCAGCGGTACCACTGGCAAGGGTGGTCTGATGACGATGGACTCTGCACAGGTCATCGGTCAGCGCCTCATCCAGAGCGTCAAGGCCAAGGAGCTTGCCAAGACCTATGGTCCTAACAAGGAAGAGGGTGAGAAGTTCCTCGCTGCCAACGCTAAGAAGGATGGTGTGAAGACCCTGCCCAGCGGTGTCCAGTACAAGGTCATCAAGGAGGGTACCGGTGCTATCCCCTCTGACACGTCGCTGGTGAAGTGCCACTACGAGGGCCGTCTGCTCAACGATACCGTCTTTGACAGCTCGTACAAGCGTGGTGAGCCCATCGTGCTCCGTGCCAACCAGGTCATCAAGGGTTGGACTGACGCTCTCGTCAACATGCCCGAGGGTTCTATCTGGGAGGTGTACATTCCTCAGGAGCTGGCTTACGCCGAGCGTGAGCAGGGCGACATCAAGCCTTTCTCTATGCTGATTTTCAAAATCGAACTCATCGAGGCTAACACCAAGCGTTAATCATGAAGAAGATCATCGTTATTACAGCACTCGCTCTCGTAGCGGGTGCTGCTTTTAATAGTATCGAGGCCAAGAAAAAGAAGGTCGTAGCCACTCCTGTGGCCGCTCCCGTTATCCTCACTACAGGCTCTGACTCCGTCAGCTATGCTGCCGGTATGGCCGTCACCAGTGGACTCGTCAGCTATCTCGCCAGCCAGCATGGTGTTGATACAGCTTATATGGCCGACTTTATTCGCGGTTTCAAGGAGTTCATTGACAATACCGATCCCCGCATAAAGGCTTATGCCGCCGGTCTTGAGATTGCCGGTCAGGTGCAGGGCCGTATGCTGTCAGGTATGACTAAGGAGTTTACCGACACCCCCGACTCCATCATCCCCGCATTGCTCTACCGCGGTTTCACCGATGCTCTGACGGGTGACACGACACACTTCAGTCAGGCTGCTGCCGAGGCCTTCTTCCAGGGAAAGCAGCAGTCTAACAAGGCTGCCAAGGAAGAGCGCCTCTACGGTCCGAACCGCGATGCTGGCATCAAGTTCCTCGAGGAGAATGCTAAGAAGGACGATGTCATCGTCACGCCTAGCGGTCTGCAGTACAAAGTGCTCGTTAAGGGTGAGGGACAGGTACCCCAGCCTTCTGACAAGGTGATGGTCAACTATGAGGGCCGTCTCATCGATGGCACCGTCTTCGACGCCTCTGCCAAGCATGGCGACAAGCCCGCCGAGTTCACCCCCACACAGGTTATCAGAGGCTGGACTGAGGCGCTGACCATGATGCCCGTCGGTTCTAAGTGGCAGCTCTACATCCCGCAGGAGCTGGCCTATGGCGAGCGCAATGCCGGACAGATTAAGCCTTACTCTGCCCTGATCTTCGACGTGGAGCTGGTTGGTATCGTCGGTCAGCCGACGGAGACACCTGCCGCCGAGCCGAAGGCGACCAAGACGACTAAGAAGAGTGCTAAAAAGTAACACTTTTCACAGCTCAATCATCAAGTGTGCCACAAAAATGGCACACTTTTTTGTTTTTTTCTGCCCTTTTTGTTGCATAATTCAGTAGAAATGCTTACTTTTGCTGACAAATTGTAACGAAAACTACCAGCAAATGGAAAAAATCGACAATCTCGACAAGAAAATCCTGAGCATCTTGTCAAAGAACGCCCGCATACCGTTCAAGGACGTGGCGGCAGAGTGTAACGTGTCGCGTGCGGCCATCCACCAGCGTGTGCAGCACCTCATTGAGGCTGGCGTCATCACCGGCAGCGGCTTTGACGTCAATCCGAAGAGTCTGGGCTACTCCACCTGTACCTATGTAGGTATCAGCCTCGAGAAAGGCTCTATGTACAAGAATGTGGTCGAGGAGCTGCAGCATATCCCCGAGGTTGTGGAGTGTCACTTCACCACCGGTCCCTACACCATGCTTGTGAAGCTCTACGCCCGTGACAACGAACAGCTGATGGAGCTGCTCAACGGTCGTCTGCAGGGCATCCATGGTGTGATGTCCACCGAGACGCTCATCTCGCTTGAGCAGAGTATCAAGCGCGAGATTCCCGTACATGTGGATTGAGAAAAGAAGATGAAGCAGTTTGATTTGCAGTCGCACGTCGACGACGTGTACAGCCAGTTCCCCGCTGCGGAACACCGTCCCGTGATTGGCATCACTGGCAATTACAAAGACCTTTGCTGTACCCTTGGTAACGGCTACTACCAGTCGGTCATTGCGGCTGGGGGTGTACCAGTTGTTATACCGCCATCGGCCGACCGTCATGTGTTAATGAACACGCTCGACCAAATCGATGCCCTGATTCTCAGCGGCGGCGGAGACTTCAACCCCCTATGGTGCGGTGAGGAACCAATACCCGCGCTGGGAGGCATCAATAAGGAACGTGACCTGCCGGAGCTGCTTCTGACGCGACTGGCCTACAACCGGCAGCTGCCTATCCTCGGTATCTGCCGGGGCATCCAGACGCTGGCTATTGCCTTGGGAGGCAAGGTGGCGCAGGATATTGGAGTGGAAAGAGGAGAGAGGAGAGAGGAGAGAGGAGAGAGAAAAGCGGAGAGCGTGAAGCACTCGCAGGATGCTGACCGTTCTGAACCTACCCATTCCGTCAGTATCGAAGAGGGTTCCACCTTATTTAATATATATAAGGATGAGATACTCCCCCTACAGTCGGAGGGGGCTGGGGGGAGGTTCTACGTCAACTCCTTCCACCATCAGGCGGTCAGCGACTCTGGCGAAAAGCTGCGCGTCGTCGCCACCGCCCCTGACGGCGTCATTGAGGCTGTTGAGAGCACGGAGTATAAGAGTGTCCTTGGCGTACAATGGCATCCGGAGTGTTTGGGTGACAGCGGACAGCCTCTGTTCCAGTGGCTTGTTGCTGAGGCCCGTGCGTACCGGGAGGCGTGCAACCTCCATGACCGCGTGCTGACCCTTGATACCCATTGTGACACGCCGATGCTCTTCCCACAGGGCGTTCATTTCGAACAGCGTGATTCCCGTATTCTCGTCGATCTGCACAAGATGACGGAAGGCCGTCAAGATGCCACGATCATGGTGAGCTACCTGCCGCAACCCAAGGATGGTAAGACTTTCCCGGAGATGGTGCCTTTCGATGTCGCAGGTCCCACGGCCTATGCTGATCTCATCTTCGATAAGATTGAACAGATTGTCAGCGAGAATGCCGACTATCTCGCGCTGGCCCGTACCCCCGCCGATCTTCTTGTCAACAAGCAGCAGGGCCGTAAGTCCATCATGCTCGGCATTGAGAACGGACTGGCCCTTGACGGACGGATAGAGAATGTGAGACACTTCGCCGACCGCGGGGTGGTCTATATCACCCTCTGCCACAACGGCGACAACGACATTTGCGACTCCGCTCGCGGTAGCCAGACCCATGGCGGTGTCAGCGACTTCGGCCGTGAGGTCATCGGCGAGATGAACCGTCTGGGCTTGATGGTCGACCTCAGCCATGCCTCCGAACAGTCGTTCTACGATGCCTTGGACATCTCAAAGACACCCATTGTCTGCAGCCACTCTTCCTGTAGGGCTCTTTGTGACCATCCCCGTAACCTCACCGATGACCAGATGCGCCGCTTGGCGGCCGCTGATGGTGTCATGCAGGTGACGCTCTACAACGGTTTCCTGGTCAAGGACGGCGAGGCTACCATCCTCGACGCCATGCAGCATCTGGAGCACGCTATCAGCGTGATGGGCATCGACCACGTGGGCTTGGGCACCGACTTCGATGGCGACGGCGGCATCCGCGGGCTGCGTGACTCGTCGGAACTGCTTCAGTTCACTCGCCAGCTTCTTTGCCGACGCTTCTCTGAGGATGATATCCGTAAGATCTGGGGTGGCAACTTCCTGCGTGTCATGCGTCAGGTGCAAGACGAACGGTAATGCATTTCTATTCCATCCGCACGGTAATAAAAAGTTCCGCTGCAACTCTCGCGAGCAACAGCGGAACAAGCCTATGTTTAACTAAAAATCCTTTTCTCTAAAAGAAATTTTTGGTTATCGCCTTCAGACTTGCGCCCTTGGGCAACATAGAACCAAAAATTTGAAAGTTTAAATGGGAGCTTCACAGCGACCACCTGTTATCCTACAGTTGAAAACTTTCTTTTTTACCAATAACTAAAAACCTAAAACTATAAATATTACTACTAACCTAAAACAATCTATTAACCTTTTGACGATGCAAAGGTACGACGTTTTCCCCAAACACGCAATAGTTTTTGCTCAAATAGTGTATAAAAGCCCATCATTCTTGACGTAAATCAACGCTTTGTGTACGAAAACAGCCCCCAAGACACAAAAAATCATGAATTATGAATTTGGATTATGAATTATTTCGTACCTTTGTGCCCCGTATGAAAGTACTGATTATAAATACTTACGAACGTTTAGGCGGTGCAGCCGTTGCAGCCAACCGTCTGATGGAAGCTCTTATCAACAATGGTGTAAAAGCCAAAATGCTGGTACGTGACAAACAAAGTGACCAACTTACTGTCGTATCGCTGCCGCACCCCCTACGTCTTCGATGGAATTTTCTTTGGGAAAGACTGGTAATTTTCATCTATTCTCACTTTTCCAAGAAACATCTTTTTGAAATCGATCTGGCCAATGCCGGCACCGACATCACCCGTCTGCCTGAGTTTCAGGAGGCCGACGTTATACACTTGCATTGGATTAACCAAGGAATGCTATCGCTGAAAAACATTCAAAAGATCCTGCAATCAGGCAAACCCGTGGTATGGACTATGCACGACCTGTGGCCAGCCACAGCTATTTGCCACCTATCTTTGGGTTGCCGTTATTTTACCAGTCATTGCCACCGCTGCAAATATTTGCCAGGAGGTGGAAGCGACAATGACCTCGCATCAAAAGTGTGGCGTCGAAAGCAGAAGTTCCTGAACAATCATGCTATTAGTTTTGTGACCTGTAGCCGATGGCTTGAAAGTGAAGCCAAAGCCAGTGCTTTGCTACAAGGTCATACCATCACAAGTATACCCAATCCCATTGACACGCGTGTGTTCTACCCTGCCAACCAAGCCAAAGCTCGCAGTCAGGAACAATTACCTCAAGACAAACGATTGTTGCTTTTCGTTTGCCAGCGTGTGACCAACCGCAATAAGGGAATGCAATATCTCATTGATGCATGTCAACAATTGGCTCAGCAATACCCAGATATGCGTCAAGAACTGGGTGTTATCATTCTAGGAGGGCACGCAGAAGAAGTTGCCAGTCAATTACCCTTCCCTTCCTACGCTATAGGCTACATTACCGACGAGACACGCATTGCAAGACTCTATCGTTGTGCAAATCTTTTCGTATTACCCTCACTCAGTGAAAACCTGCCAAATACCATTATGGAATCTATGGCATGCGGAGTACCTTGTGTGTGCTTCCGTGTGGGCGGCATACCAGAGATGATAGACCATAAAAAAAACGGTTACGTTGCAGAGTACCAGAATGCATCTGATTTAGCCAAGGGTTTGCGCTGGGTCCTATACGAGGCCGACTATGATGCCCTGTGCCAGCATGCCGTACGCAAGGTGGCACAAAACTATTCACAATCGAGTGTGGCCGTGCGCTATATTGAACTCTATCAGCACGCCATTGCCCAAAAACAATTCAAGCTATGAGACGATTCACGGTTGTAACCATTACATACAACGCTGAAAAGGTGGTGGGACGTACGCTGAAAAGTGTGCTCGGACAGACTTACGAGGGCGTGGAACACTTGATTATTGACGGGGCATCGAAGGACAACACCATGGTCTTGGCCGAGAGCTACAAGAAAGAAAGCGACGAGTCGGGCTGCGGCCATAAGGTTATTATCCAGTCGGAACCAGACCACGGCATCTATGATGCTATGAACAAGGGACTGACGCAGGCTTCGGGTGACTACATCGTATTCATGAACGCAGGCGACTTCTTTCCTTCTGAGAACACCCTTGAAGAGATTGCCCACCACTGCCGACTGAACGAGACACCTTCAGCCGAGCTGCCTGCCGTGCTCTACGGACAGACCAACCTGGTGGACAATGAAGGTAACTATCTCCGTCCTCGCCGCCTACAGGCTCCCGAACACCTCACTTGGCAGTCTTTCCGCCACGGCATGCTGGTGTGCCATCAGGCTTTCTATGCCCGTACCGACCTGGCCAAGAACACGCAGTACGACACACGCTACCGCTTCTCAGCCGACGTGGACTGGTGCATCCGCGTGATGCACGAAGCCGAACGGGCGGGCCTCACTTTGTATAATACTGGCATGGTGGTAGCTAACTACACCGAAGAAGGTGCCACGACGCAGAACCACCAAGCCTCACTGCGTGAACGCTTCCGCGTGATGTGCCACCATTACGGCACGTTTTCCACCTTGATGATGCACGCATGGTTCGTCATCCGGGCCTTCGTTCGGAAATAGCGCCTACTTTTCCGTCACCCTTACGCTGAGCGACGAAGCTTCGAACGTGATGCCTTCGCGCTCCACGAAGTGTGCCAGCACATCGCTGTCGGCCAGTTGCTGCGGTGTACCCACACTCAACCTTCCTTTTTCCATCAGCCATATTGTGTCGGCCAACTGCAATGCCAGTTCCAGGTCGTGGGTTGACATGAACACCGTTTTCTGCATCTCGCGTGCCAATCGGCGCAGCAGCTGCATCACCTCCACCTTGCTGGGGAAGTCGAGAAAAGCCGTAGGTTCATCCAAGAAGATAATGGGTGTTTGCTGAGCCAATGCCTTGGCTATCATGACTTTCTGTCTTTCGCCATCGCTCAACGTCTCCATCCTGCGACGTTCCAGTTGCATGATGCCCACCTGCTGCATGCTCTCACTGACCACCTGACGGTCAGCATCCGACAGGGTTCCCCAGAATCCCGTGTAAGGCTGGCGTCCCATGGCCACCATCTCAGTTGCAGTCATATTTCTGACATCTGGCTTCTCCGTCAGCACCACGCCAATGGTACGGCTCAACTGACGGTCGTCATATTCCTCAATAGTCTTTCCATCTATTAATATCTCGCCCCCCATCTTGGGCTGAAAAGCCGACAGCGTGCGCAACAGGGTGGATTTTCCCACTCCGTTCGGCCCCAGCAGACAGGTCAGTTCGCCCTGTTTTATGGTGGCATTGATGCCCTCGGCCACTACCTTTTTGCCCTTTTTCAGCTTGTAGCCAATGGCCAGTCCGTTCAAGCAAATCGTCTCTTTATTCATTCGTTATCTTTTTTTATTGTTTCAAAGCATTCTTCAGGCAGCCTCACCTCATACTGGCTGATCAATTCACGGAACAAGGCGTTGTGGCAAAGCACCTCCCTACAGCCCGTCATCACAAGCTGGCGGCGTGCCCGGGTCATGGCCACATTGAGTTTCCGGTCTATCTCCCGTCCGTTTTCCATAAAGGTGTTGCCCGCCAAGAATTCCAGTTGATAGCGGTGACTGACGGTCAGCGAATAGATGATTACGTCGCGCTGTGAGCCCTGGTAGCGCTCCACGGTGTCAATGCTTACGTCGCGCAGTGCCTCTATTCCCAATCGTTCCGTTTCCTGACGGATCATAGCAATCTGATTACGGTAGGGCACAATGACGCCCACCGTGCGCTGGGCGTCGAAGCCAGAGCCGTAGAACCTGTAGACACGGGCCAGCAACTGTGCCACAATACGTGCCTCGGCCGGTGACACCTTATCGCTCATGTCGGCCTCGGCAGGCCGTCCTGCATCGACAAACAGCACGCGCTGCCTGCAAAGCAACTCGTCGAAGGCATCACGCGGAGCCGCCCCGTAAGGCAAAGCGGTCTCCGTTTGGTGAGCCAGTCCAACGGCACTGAGCTGCTCGGCAACATAGAAATGCGAACATGGGAACCGAGCCACATCGGGATGCATGCGTCCCTGGCGGCTGAGCACACCCATGAACTGCTCTCTTCCACAACGCTGTTCCCAGCGGATGAGCCGTTCGAAGAGCGATTGTCGGCAGTCGGTCAGCCCAATGTTGCGCAGACATTGCTCACCTACCCTTGCTTCCTGCTCGTCCTGCTGCACCACAGCAGGCAGCTGCTTATAGTCGCCAATGAGCACAAAGCGGTCGATGTTGGGATGAGCCAGCAGGCCGATGATGGACGGCTCAAGGATTTGCGAAGCCTCATCGACCAGACACACCGAAAAATGTTTCAGCTTCAAGATGTCCTGTCGCGACTGCAGCGTCGACGTGGTTGATACCACGATAGGCACCTGCTGTAGCTGCTGACGAATGGTGCTGAGTCCCGATGCCGTGTCGAGGAACTCTTCCGGCAGATGACTGCGGTAGCGCGGATCGCACGAACTCACGTTGCCAATGCGCAGGTAGGGCCATTGCTCACCTTCAAGCATGTCGCAAATCTCATCTACGGCACGGTTGGTATAGGCCATGAGCAGCACCGGGCCCGGCAACGCCTCGGCCACCATGAAGCGCAGAGCCTGCGAGGTCTTGCCCGTACCAGGCGGACCTACCAGCAGAAAAAAGTCACGAGCCTGACGGGCCTTGAGCAGAATGGGATCATAGTCAGGGCTGTAGCTGCGGCTCAGCATGGCCTTCCCGTCGGCTTCCGGCGGTCGCTGGCCCAACAGCAGGGCCTTGCGCCGAGGCTCAGCAGTGATGAATTGGTAAAGGCTTCGCACAGCACTTGCCGTGGACAAGTCGCTGCTGCTGTGCTCCACAGCCCAATGCTTGTCCGGTACTGATTCGAAGACGTGGCAGTCCTGCTGCCCGTCGTTGAGCCTGACAACCAACCGTGCCGAGTCAATCTGGTCGAGCGTGCCCTTATAGAGGATGGCGTTTCTTACGTCTGGCACGCCGCTATAGGCATACAGACAGACCATGTCGCCACGACGGAAGTTCTCCGTGCCTGCTACGCTCTGCGTTCTCCGAAGCGTCACCAGGTCGTAACCGCCGCCTTCGGGAGCCGATTTCCCAAATCGCTCTATGCTCAGGTCGGTAAAGATGTTGCCCGTCTCTCGTTTCTCTGACAGCGGCATGAGCCACAGGTCGCTTGCCGCCCCACCCGAATGATGCAGGCGCGAGGTACCTCCACCCAGTTTCTGCCACAGTTGTTCACGATAGACAAAGGTGGTCATGCGCTCAAAATAGGCACGTTCCAAGGAACTAAGGGCCGACAACTGCGTGCTGATAGCTGCCAGTTCGGGCTGCACGTAGCGCAGGAAATAGTCGTCGGGTTCCACCTCTTTATATATATAGGCAGGCGAAAGTAGGGGCAGAACACGCCCAATGCCCTCACGGGCTACGAGCAGTTCGGTGGCCACAATCTGGTTGCGCAGGCGAATGGCCTCACGGAAGAGCGTGCGGTAGTAGTTCACCGAGAGCAGTCCCTGCCGGGCTGGATAACGCGAATAGAGCAGGCGCGTGTCGGTGGTTTTCTCAGTGCGCCCGAAGTTGTAACGCAGCACACCGTAGTAGAGCAGCAGCTGAACGTAGTGGCTTTCTTGTTGCAGTCCGTGAGCATCGTGACTCTGGCGTTCTATCTTCATGTTGCGTCCCGACTTTTGTTCCACAAGCAGGTGCATGTCGGCAGTCATCAAGTCCACACGTCCCTGCAATCCCAAGCGCTCACAGACGAAAGAAGGTTCCAACAAGAACTGAGAACCGAGCGGTGAAAACTGAGCGGTGAGAACCTGAACGGCCTCACGAATGTTCTTCATCTGTTCTTCAGCATCGCGCTTGAAGCGGGCGGCATCGAAACCGTCACAGGTGCAGAAGCGCAGAGCTTGCTCACGGAAGGAGCGGCGCAGCGTGGATGCCGTGGTGGCTTCGGGATGGCTGATAATCTCGTCGAGCGCAGCACCGGCAAAGTTTCCCAGAAGGATGGCCTGTGTGTTGGGACGAGGTTTCAGCCGGGCCACGGTGTAGAACAAGGGGTGGTGGGCGTAGGGAGTGAAGCAGGCCGCGACGGAAGAGATGTCGACAAGGAAGTCGGGTTCTACCACAACGAGTGTTGGAGTCACGATGTTGTCCTCCAGATGACAGTCCAGCAAGTTCAACTGCATGCCCTCACGCAGCATGCGCCGCAGGTAGCTGAAGTCACGGCCACCCTCGGTGGTGCCGTAGTCCACGGTCACAGATCCCTCACTGGTAGTGGCCTGGATGTAGCGGTCGTCCCAACTTGTCACCACACAGCGCACACATCGTTTGTCTACGTGAAGGCCCTTCATCCGTGGGCGGTTCATCACGGGCAATCGCTCCAACAATCGCTGAGGCACGGCCTCGCCGAAGACAGCCGATACGAACTGCACCAATGCCCGCAGGTCGAAGGCGAAATCGTCGGCTGTCACGTCGCCAGTCTGGTTGCTGTGGCGTCGCATAGTCTGTACAGCCACCATGTCGTCGGTCGACAGGCCACACTTTCTGCAAAGGAAGTCAACCTGCGAGAACAGGTTGCCGAAGCCACCGCCATGCTGGCGGGTGCCCTCGGCACAGGTGAGCGACAGCACCTCATGCATGCGGCGCAAGGCGTCGGCAGTGGGTTGGCCCACTGCCAGCGCATGGCAGATGTCGAACAGTTCGCTTGCTTGCAACATGATGCAAAGGTACGAATAAGCGGGCAAAAAGCAAAAAGAAAGGTGCTGTTTTTTCGGCTTCACCTGCCGAACCGTGGCAACTGAGCCTCAGTTTGCCTTACAACTGAGCCTCAGTTTGCCCTCACAACTAAGCCTCAGTTGCATCATTACTAAGCCTCAGTTACGACATTACTGAGCCTTAGTTGTGAAGTAACTGAGGCTCAGTAATCAGACGCCCTGCTTTCTGTTTTCATTTTTCTACCGCCCAATGCTTTCTGATTTCAACTTTTTTTCGTAACTTCGCGCCGAAAACTAATCTGCCAAACTATGACAACGGAAAACTATTTTGCCGACCCCTTGCGCTACGAAGGGGGCATGCAGTACGAGAGATGCGGGCGCAGCGGTGTGCTGCTACCAAAGGTGAGCCTGGGCTTCTGGCACAACTTCGGCGGTGTGGACTCCTACGAACGCTCACGTGAGATAACCCATTATGCCTTCGACCACGGCATCACCCACTTTGACCTGGCCAACAACTACGGACCACCCTACGGTTCGGCCGAAGAAACCATGGGACGGCTGATGGACGATGATTTCAAGCCCTATCGCGACGAACTGTTCATCTCGACCAAGGCCGGCTACGACATGTGGCCCGGTCCCTACGGCAACTGGGGATCACGGAAGTACCTCATGGCCTCGCTCGACCAGTCGCTCCGCCGCATGCACCTGGACTATGTAGACCTGTTCTACAGCCACCGCTACGACCCTGAGACACCGCTCGAAGAGACGTTGCAGGCACTGGTCGACGTGGTCAAAGCGGGCAAGGCACTCTATGTGGGCATCTCCCGTTGGCCGCTTGAGGCCACCCGGTTTGCCTTTCAGTATCTGCGCCAGCGCGACGTGCCCTGCCTCATCTATCAGGGACGACTGAACCTGATTGACCGTGCCCCGCAGGAAGAGGGCATCCTACAGTTGTGTCGCGACGAGGGTGTGGGGTTCATCTCCTTCTCGCCACTGGCACAGGGACTGCTGACCGACCGCTACCTGAACGGTATTCCGCAGAATTCGCGCATGTCGAAGGGCAAGTTCCTGAAAGAGAGCATGCTAACGCAGGAACTGCTGGAACGTCTGCGCAGTTATAATGAGACGGCCCTGCAACGGGGTGAGACGCTGGCTGGAATGGCACTGGCCTGGATTCTGCATCAGGCAGGCGTCACATCGGTACTCGTCGGGGCCAGCTCTACCGAACAACTACAGAAGAACCTGCAATGCATTAGTGCTGAACCATTCAGCCAGGAACTGTAGACGTAAAAAGAAAAAGCCTGCGAATTTCGTGTCGTGAAATTCGCAGGCTTTTTCGTATCCTTTAGTCCTTACTTGGCGGTCTTGCGCTTGCGGAACTCCCATCCCAACACGAACAGGAACAATACAAACAGCAAGCCCAGCGAACAGTAGGCGATGGTCTCGGTGCGTTCAACCGACTTGGGGAAGAACGACAGCACCACTTCGTGCTCACCGGCTCCCACCTGCAAGGCACGGAGCACATAGTTCACACGACCCAACTCAACTTCTTCGCCGTCGATGGTGGCCGTCCAGCCCGGATAGTAAATCTCTGAGAACACAACCACACCTCCCTTGGCGGTCTTCACCTTGTAGGTCAGCTGGTTAGGCTCATACTTCAGCAGGGTGACAGAACTGGCCGAGTCCTGCGGCTGACTCTGTCCCAGTATCTCCTGGAACTTCTGGTCGCTCACAGCCACATGACGCAGAGGCAAATGGCCCAGCGAGTCGAGTTCTTCGTTGGCGTTGGCCACATAGCGAACCTCGTCAACCAGCCATGCATTGCCATAGGCATGGGTGTTCTGGATGGGCAGCGTCTTGCCCGACTGCAACGGCAAGATCATGTAACGGGTGTTCAGCATGTTCAGCACTGGATAGACGCTGTCGCCATTGATGCGTTCCATGCGACCGCCACTCTGCGAGATGGCCGAGAAAGCGGCCTGCATCTCAGGCATGATGTGGGCATCGATAAGTTCCTGATAGCGGCGCAGCTTGGCTGCATGATAGCCACCAATTGACTTATGGTAATAGCTGGTCTCGTTTTCATTGAACGTGCTTCCTGCCAGATTCAGCACACGGTAGTCGAGCGTCGAGTCCTTCAGAATCTCCTGGTCGGTCTCGGTCATGGGCTGCTTCATCTCACGCTCCACCTTGGGCACGAACATCGAGTCGTTCAGATAGCGCTTGTTCACCTGCCACAGGTCGAACAGGCACAGCACAACGAGCAGGCCGGTGAGCGTGAGTGAGTTGAGCTTGCGGGCCTTGAAGAGCAAGAGGAGGAACGTGCCAATGACAATGATGATGAACGAACGCCATGCATCGGAGGTAAACATGGCCTGGCGCATCTCGGTCAGGTTAGCCATCAGCGGTGCAATATGCTCCTGCGGCAACTTGCTCAAAGCATCAATCTCGCTTGAAGAGATAAAGCTGTCGAAGAACATAGTGGGGAACAATGCGAAGAGCAGGGCGATGCCACCCGTGAGTGCAAAGGACACGTAGACCAGCTTGATCTTCTTGGTAAGCAACTGAGGCTCGTCAACCACCTTCTTCAAGGCCATCATGGCCAGCAGGGGAATGGTGAACTCGGCAATGACGAGGATGGATGCCACCGTGCGGAACTTGGCATACATGGGCACGTAGTCAAGGAAGAAATTGGTGAAGCCCATAAAGTTCTTACCCCATGAGAGCAGAATGGAAAGAATGGTGGCCGCCAACAAGGCCCACTTCATGGGACCTTTCACAATGAAAAGGCCCAGCACAAAGAGGAACAACACAAAGGCGCCCACATATACGGGGCCACTGGTTCCGGGCTGTTCGCCCCAATACTGCCCCAACGAATTATAGACCGAAACATATTGCTGGTTGGCATGCTTCATGGCCGTTTCGTTCTCGGCCAGGGGCACCGATGCGCCACCCTTGGCATTGGGCACCAGCAGCGTCCAGGTCTCACCAATGCCATACGACCACTGGGTGATATAGTCACGGTCAAGGCCGCTCGATGTCTGGTTGGCAGAATTTTCCTTCACCAGCTCGCTCTTTCCACGCATCGACTCCTGACTGTACTCCCAAGTGTGATACAGATTGGAGATATTAATCAGCACGCCCAGCAAGCCGCCCACAAGGGCTGCACCTGTAGCCTTCAGGAAGTGCATATATTGCCGTTTCTGGATGGCTTCAACCAGGTAGGCCAATATCATGAAGAAGATAATGAACAGATAATAATAGGTCATCTGTACGTGGTTCGAATGCACCTCAAAGGCCGCAAAGATACCCGTCACAATAAGCCCCCACAGATATTTGCCCCGATAAGCCAGCACGATACCTGCTATCATGGGCGGCAGATAGACCAAAGCCATCACTTTCCAGATGTGTCCGGCCGCAATGATAATCAGGAAATAGGTGCTGAACGACCACAATACTGAACCTAACACAGCCAGATGCTGACGGAAATCAAACGCACGCAGCAGGATGTAAAAGCCCAACAAGTAGGCAAACAGAAGCCATACGTTTTCAGGAAGGAACAGATGGTAGTACTTCTCAAGTGTACTCAGCGTAGAAGTGGATTCATAAGCCGGCGCCATCTGATAAGTAGGCATGCCCGAGAAAATAGAGTTCGTCCAACGAGTAATTTCTCCCGTACGCCTATTATACTCAATATGTTCCTGGCCTGCACCCACAGTAGCTGACGCATCATGCCGATAAAGGATGCGATCCTCGACATCGGCCGGGAAGAAATAGGCAAACGCCACAATGGCGAAAAGCAAGACTGCCACCACATCGGGCAGCCATCGTTTTAAAGTCTTCATATCTTGTAAGTATTTTAAAATCAGGGTGCAAAGGTAATCATTTTTATGCTTTATCGTGTGCTTTTATGCATTTTTTTGCTAAAAAAAGCAACATAACAGAGGCTTTGTTACAAATTCTTAGTAACTTTGCCGCAAAAATATGCGAAACATGAAAATTGGTATTATTGTAGCAATGGACAAGGAGCTCAGGGAGTTGCAAGCTCTTTTCAACAAGGGAAACGTGCGCGTGGAGAAGTGCGGCATCGGTAAGGTGAACGCTGCATTGGGCGCACAGCGGATGATTAACGAGTTTCATCCTGACATTATTATTTCAAGTGGATGCGCTGGCGGGAACGGCAATGACATCGAGGTGCAAGACGTGGTGGTAAGTGCCGAACTGGCCTACCATGACGTGTACTGCGGGGCGGCCATTGACGATACGACTGTCTACGGACAGGTGCAGGGAATGCCAGTCCGCTTCACTGCCGACCCGAAACTACTGGCTAAGGCCCAAGCACTGGATTGTGGTGTGAAGATTCATGCTGGTCTCATCGTGACGGGTGACTGGTTCGTAGACTCGAAAGAGAAGATGCGCGAGATAGTTGGTCATTTTCCTGAGGCAAAGGCAGTCGACATGGAGTCGTGTGCCATTGCACAGACCTGCTATATAAATAAGGTGCCGTTCATCTCGTTCCGCGTGGTGAGCGACATCCCACTCCGTGACACCAATGCCTCAGAGTATCATAACTTCTGGGACACAGTGGCACAACACTCGTTCCAAGTGACCAAGACTTTTGTAGAATCACTTTAAGAATCATATCACAAAGGCATGCGTAAGCGGAAAATCCAAAATAAATTTGGTTTTTCGCCCACTTAGTCGTACCTTTGCACCCACAATTCAAAATTGCAATTATGAACATCGAAACTTTGATAAGCAATGCCGCCCAAGAAGCCGTGAAGGCTCTCTACGGCATGGATGCGACTGAAAAGATGACACAGCTGCAGAAGACACGCAGTGAGTTTGAAGGCAACCTGACACTGGTGGTCTTTCCGTTTGTCAAGGCAGCCAAGAAGAGTCCTGAGCAGACAGGCGAAGAGATTGGCCAGTACCTTGTAGAACACTGTCCCGCCGTCGATAAATATAATGTGGTGAAGGGATTCCTGAACCTGAGTGTGGGGCAGGGTGCCTGGCTGCAACTGCTTGATGCCATCGACAAGGATGAACACTTCGGCATGAAGTCCGTGAATGAGAATTCTCCTCTCGTGATGATTGAGTATAGCAGTCCTAACACCAACAAGCCCCTGCACCTGGGCCATGTGCGCAACAACCTCTTAGGCTGGTCGCTGGCCAAGATCATGGAAGCCAACGGCAACCGCGTGGTGAAGACCAACATTGTAAACGATCGTGGCATTCACATCTGCAAGTCAATGCTGGCATGGCTGAAATACGGTAACGGAGAGACGCCCGAGAGTTCAGGCAAGAAGGGCGACCACCTCATTGGCGACTATTACGTCAGTTTCGACAAGCATTACCGTGAACAAGTGAAGGAACTCATGGCACAGGGCATGGACGAAGAAAAGGCCAAACAAGAGGCTCCGCTCATCAAGGAAGCCCACGAGATGCTCGTGAAATGGGAGCAGAATGACCCTGAGGTGCGTGCTTTGTGGGAAAAGATGAACAACTGGGTGTATGCCGGTTTCGACGAGACCTACAAGAAGCTGGGTGTGTCGTTCGACAAAATCTACTACGAAAGCCAGACCTACCTGAAGGGTAAGGCCAAGGTAGAAGAAGGTCTTGCCAAAGGACTCTTCGAGCGCCATGAGGACAACAGCGTATGGGCTGACCTGACCAACGAGGGGCTAGACCAGAAGCTGCTGCTGCGCAGTGACGGCACCAGCGTTTACATGACGCAGGACATCGGTACCGCTGAAATGCGCTTCCAAGACTATCCCATCGACAAAATGATCTACGTCGTTGGCAACGAGCAGAACTACCACTTCCAGGTGCTTTCCATCCTACTTGACCGTCTGGGCTTCAAATGGGGAAAGGAACTGACCCACTTCAGCTACGGCATGGTGGAACTGCCCAACGGCAAGATGAAGAGTCGTGAAGGTACCGTGGTAGATGCCGACGACCTGATGCAGCTGATGGTCGACGATGCCTATAAGACCTCAATGGAGCTGGGCAAGTTTGCCGACATGACCGAGGAAGAGCGTCGTGAGATTGCACGTATCGTAGGCATGGGCGCCCTGAAGTACTTCATCCTGAAGGTAGATGCCCGTAAAAATATGCTGTTCAATCCCGAGGAAAGCATTGACTTCAACGGCAACACGGGCCCCTTCATTCAGTACACCCACGCCCGTATCCGCAGTATTCTACGGAAAGCTTCGGAAATTACGGGAAGTATGGAAGCCCCGGAACTCTCCGACAAGGAAATCGAGCTCATACAGAAGATGAATGAGTTTGGTGCTGCCGTGGAGCAGGCCGGCAAGGACTACAGCCCCAGCGGCATAGCCAACTACTGCTACGAACTGACCAAGGTGTTCAACCAGTTCTACCACGACTATTCAATTCTCAACGAACCAGATGAGCAGAAAAAAGCCGTGCGCCTCATATTGGCCAGGAACGTAGCCAAAATCCTGAAGAACGGCATGGACCTGCTGGGCATCGAAGTGCCAGAACGCATGTAACGTAAGGTAAGCCAAGGCACCGCATCGGCATCCGCGACACACAAGACAATGATACAAAACCCTCCTGACTACCGTCACGACACCGTACTGCCTTTGCCTCCCGAGGTAAAGGCAGATGCGTGGGCGGTGGATGCTGCCTGCTCCGGCAACCCCGGCCCTATGGAGTATCAGGCCATCGATCTGCAGACTGGAGCCCGTGTGTTCCATTTCGGGCCGGTGAAAGGCACCAACAACATAGGTGAGTTCCTGGCCATCGTCCATGCCCTGGCCCTTTGCTGGCAACAGGGTCTGCACCAGAAGACCATCTACAGCGACAGCTATAATGCCATCCTCTGGGTCAGGAAACAACAGTGCAAGACAAAACTGGAGCGGACGCCCCAAACAGAACAGCTCTACCAAATCATTGCCCGTGCCGAGAACTGGCTGCGTACGCACAATTACCAGAACCCCATCGTGAAATGGGAGACCAGCCAATGGGGTGAAGTTCCGGCCGACTTCGGGCGTAAATAAGACAAACACTGCGGCTTTAATTCTTTTTAACCCAAAGAAACGAGCCGCAGTTTGACTTTTTTTATATATTTGCAACCTAAAACGACATAAACGACGATCTTTAATAGATGACCGACGTAATTCTATCCAGCTTCCTTAGCCTGTTTGCACTGTTCGGCAAGGAGGAAAAAGTCGATGAGCAGTGGGCTAAAGCCATGCTTGTCAACTACTTGCGTCACCATTTCGGAATCAGGAATACCGACGCATACTTAGATTTGTACAGCGACATGCGATTTGCATACGAGATGACGGAAGACCTCGACATTCAGGAGACCGTCAACACGATATGCACAAATCTTCACGGCAAAATTTCTATAAAAGAAGAGGCTTTGCTTCTGCTTCGACTGATGGAGTTCTGCGGACACAAGGACGAACAGACACACCCCATGTTTAAGGCCATGGCTACAGTGTTCAGCGTTCCCGACAGCCAGTTCCACGATTTTGCCGATTTTGTGGCCGGAACCCCCTCAGAGCATGTCATGCTGCACCAGTTGGAAGACACCGACGGGCAGTTGAAGACACTTTTCGACCCAGCTTCCAACATGCTGCTTTTCACCTATACCGGCCAGGACACTGTGCTTCTCAACGACGTGCCCGTCCTGTCTGGCACGTATCAGGTATGGCAACAGAGCAGTGTGCTGAAGGGCCATAACGGAAGGCCCGTCTACTATTCTACCATTATCAGTGCCTACAGCGAGACCACCCACCAGCCTACCGACGTGGAGTTCTGCGGACGCGACATCAACTTCCGCTTCCCCAACAGCGACAACGGCATGCACAACCTCAGTTTTACCCTTCATCAGGGTGAGCTGCTGGCCATCATGGGCGGCTCGGGTACTGGCAAGTCCACATTGTTATCCATCCTCACTGGCACCATCATTCCACAGGAAGGAAAAATCACCATTAACGGTCATGACATCTCCGAACCCAAGGCAAAGGATCTCATCGGCTTCGTGCCGCAAGACGATTTGCTCATCGAAGAACTTACCGTCTATCAGAACCTTTGGTACACTGCACGACTCTGTTTCGAAGGCATGAGCGACGAAGAGATTGACCGCCGCGTGCTGAAGACGCTCAAAGACCTGGAACTCGATGCTGCCAAGGATTTGAAGGTAGGATCGGCCATCAATAAATTCATCTCAGGCGGACAGCGTAAGCGCCTGAACATTGCATTGGAACTCATCCGCGAGCCAGCCGTACTGTTCCTCGACGAACCTACATCGGGACTCTCATCGGCCGATACCGAGAAGGTCATCAACCTGCTGAAGCAGCAAACTTATAAAGGCAAGCTTATCGTGGTGAATATCCACCAGCCCTCCAGCGATGTCTACAAGCTGTTCGACCGTCTGTGGCTTCTCGACCGTGGCGGCTATCCTGTATTTGACGGCAACCCTATCGATGCCATCACCTATTTCAAGCAAGAAGCATGCTACGCCGATGCTGAGACCAGTGCCTGCCCCACATGTGGCAATGTCAATCCGGAAATCGTCCTGAACATCATCAACGAAAAGGCACTCGACAACAGCGGAGAGATTTCCGATGAGCGCAAGACCACCCCGCAACAGTGGCACGAACTCTATCTGAAGAACCGGACCGAGCAACCTCAACCCAAGCTCAGCGACGTACCGCCCTCAGACCAGAAGAAGCCCAGCCGTCTGAAGCAGTTCTGGATCTTCCTGCAACGCAACTTCAAGACCAAGATTTCCAACAGGCAATACCTAGCCATCACACTGCTCGAAGCTCCTGTGCTGGCTGTGGTGTGCGCCATGCTCACCCGCTATGCACCACCCGAAGGCTACAGTGTGATGGACAACAAGAACCTGGTCAGCTATTTCTTCATGGCCGTCATCGTAGCTACGTTTATCGGCATGAGCGGCAGCGCTGAAGAGATTATCAAGGACCGGGCCCTGCTCAAGCGTGAGAACTTCCTCCATCTGTCGCATGCAAGTTACATCTCTTCGAAGATTGTCTATATGGCAGGCGTGTCCTTGCTTCAGACCGTGCTTTTCATTTTGATTGGCAATGCTATCATGGGGCTCCACGGACTGTTTTGGGCGTGGTGGCTCATTCTGTTTGTCACAGCCCTGCTGGCCAACCTTACCGGCTTGCTTCTCTCACAGTGTCTCAACTCCGTGGTGGCCATCTATATCAGCATCCCCATGCTGCTCATTCCCCAGATTCTGTTGTGCGGACTGGTTGTCAGCTTTTCTGACCTCACACCGAAAAGCACCACTGGCAACGTGCCCATCATTGGCGACCTCATCCCGTCGCGATGGGCTTACGAAGCACTTGCCGTCACCTCGTTTGCCGACAACAAATATGAAAAGCCCTTCTTTGAACTCGACCGTCAGAAATACGAAACCCAGTATTACAACATCGGCTTTCTCTATGAGTTGCAGTCGCAACTGGAGACCATGCGCGACGAGGAACTGAAAGGCAAGACCGTGAAGCCAGAGCACATGGAGGTCATCCGCACCAATCTGCCCGTGCTCACCGATTACTGCGGCATCAAGCCCTACGATGGCGACTGGTCCTACGAATCGCTGCGCCAGTATATGAAAGACATTGGACAACACCTGTCAAAGCAGGGCAACAAGGCCACACTAAAGGCCGATGCCTTGATGTCCGACATGATTCACGAGCATGGCAAGGAAGCCATGATACAGCTGAAGCGCGAGAACTACAATCTGAAGCTCGAAGAGTTTGTGATGGGAGCCGACCAGCCCAGAGTACTCCAGGTAGTCGATAACCATATCGTTCCCCGTGCAGGTCTCATCTTCCTCACACCGCGTAGCCATGCAGGCCGCGCCCCCTTCTACAGCTGTGAGAAAATTCTGGGTTCCTGGCATATTAAGACACTTTGGTTCAACATTGCCGTCATGCTTCTCATGAGCATTATCGTAGCAGGACTGCTGTTCTCCGACCGCCCCGGCCGATACCTCAGAACACAGAACTCATAATACAGAAATAACAAACACTAATTATTAATAACAAAAAAGCAAAGAAAAATGAAGAAATTATCAGTTTTCGCTATGGCTTTCGCAGCCATCGCCTTTGCAGCTTGCGGAGGCAAACAGAGTACTCAGAATGCTGAGCAGGCCGAAACCGAGAAGAGCTTCGAGCAGGAGCAGATTGAGGCCAGTATCAAGATGCACTTCGACAGCCTTGCTTCCGAGGTTGGACGCCTGAAGCAGCTGCCCATCGTTCAGAAGGACGGCACGGTTTCACTTACCGACGAAGAGAAGCAGGTGAAGCCCGACTACCTCCTCGACCCCGCCCTGGCCGAGAATGCTCAGACACTGGCTGAGAAATACCGCATGCTCAGTGCCCTGCAGGTCGACAAGGAGATTGCCAGCCTCTACGAGCTTCCTCTCGACGACTATGAGAAGGCCATCACCAAGCTCGCTGCCGACATCAACGATCCTTCGTTCAAGGCCATTGAAGGCAGCTCGTCAGCCTTCGAGACCAGCCAGGCCCTCTATGATGCCATGAACGAGAACGGCCGCATCAACTATTTCTGGCAGCTCGTAGCCACCTCGCTCGTCGAAGAACTCTACGTGGTCTCTCAGAACACCGACAAGTTCCTCGCCTCCTTCGATGACGAAGCCGCTTCGAACATCACCTTCCGCATCATCCTCCTGCAGGATGCCATCGATCGCCTCACCGAGTATGATGCCGACATCGTTCCCGTGGCCGAGGCCATCAAGCCCCTCTACGTGCTCAATGCCACCTCTGTCGAAGAGCTGAAGTCTCAGCTGGCCGAGGCCAAGGAGCAGATTGAGGCTGCTCGCAACGTCCTGACAAAGTAAAATAATAACACATCATCAGAAACGCCCTCGGCACAGTTCACAATTGTACCGAGGGCGTTTGTTTCTACGCAAACATGCTATTATGAAGAAAATCATCGTAGCAATAGATTCGTTCAAAGGTTGTCTGACATCGGCTGAGGCTAATCAGGCGGCTACTGAGGGTATTATTGCAAAGATGCCAGATGTAGAGGTCGTTCAGGTGCCCGTGAGCGATGGAGGTGAAGGGTTTATAGAGTCTTTTCAAGTGGCAATGGGCGGCGAGTTGGTAGAGACCAATGTGAAAGACCCGCTGATGCGAACGATTATGGCACAGTATCTTATTCAGGACGATACTGCGGTGATAGAGATCGCCAAAGCCAGCGGACTGACGCTGATCACGCCTGAGGAACGTGATCCGATTGTAGCCACGAGTTACGGCACGGGTCAGTTGGTGGTAGATGCCGTGCGCCGAGGATGTCAGAATATCATCGTGGGGCTGGGAGGAAGTGCCACCAGCGATTGTGGCATCGGCATGCTGCGGGCCATTATCGATAGTTTTTCGAAGGAAGGCAAGTGGGATGATGTGCGCGAACTGGATGATGTGCATTTCACGATAGCGACGGATGTTACAAATCCGCTCTGTGGCGAGAATGGCGCAGCGCATGTTTTCGCTCCTCAGAAAGGCGCGACACGAGAACAGGTCCTTGACCTTGATGCTCGTGCCAAACGCTTTGCTTTGGCATCAGCCAAGCATCTTGGGCGCGATTGCCAAAACATGACCGGGGCTGGTGCTGCAGGCGGCTTGGGCTACGCTTTCCTGCAATACATGAATGCCGAATGCCGCTCAGGCATTGACCTTCTGTTGGACACCATCCACTTCAACGCCCTTGTACAAGATGCCGACCTCATAATTACAGGTGAAGGCTCTGCCGACCGCCAAACCCTGATGGGCAAGCTACCCTTCGGCATCTTGCAACACGCCCAACAACAGCACGTTCCCATTATGCTAATAGCCGGTCGCATAGCCGACGAACAACTTCTCCTCGATGCCGGTTTCTCCCGTGTCGCCTGCATTAACCCTCCCGACCTACCCCTCGAAATCGCCATGCGGCCTGCAACGGCGAAAGAGAATATCAGAAAGACAGTAGAAAAAGAAGGCCCCATGAGTCTGTAAGGATTTGTATTCAGCCTGTATACAGTTTGTATATGACGTATATACAGTTTGTATACAGGCTGAATACAAAGGGAATTACTGATAGATGATGTAGTCGGACAGGCGCACCCACGACGGACGGTCAGTGTAGGTGGTCTGATAGACGCCAAGACGCAGGCGGGAACTGCGCACCTCGACGGGAGAACCGGGCATGTTGGTCCATGTCTTGCCGTCACGGCTGGTGCGGGCAAAGAGCTGGGTGCCACGACGTTCGAACTGTATGAGGGGGTCGAGGTCATAACCTTTTGAGTTGGGAAACTGCGGACGGCCTCGGGGACTGAGCACGGTGAACATGTTGCCGCAGTTGTAGAGCGGGAAGGCTCCCAGCTGGTAGAAGGTGTCGCCATCGGCAATGAGCAGACCGCCTTCGTTGTAGCCCACCACAGAACGGGCCGACAGCCCTTCCATGCCGGCTATACGGGTCATGACCACAAAGTCGCCTTCCACCTCTTTATATATATAGCCGCCATTGGCCAAAGGGTCGTCGTTGAAACGGGCCGTGGTGGCCGAAAGCTGAAACTCGCCCTGCTTCTCGAACACTGGCTTCATCGTGGACGGGAGCACGAAGCGGCTGTCGGGGTCGGTCTCATCGAAGTCGTCATCGCCAAGCGACGGAACAGGCTGCCGCTTATTAATTTCGTTGTAAAGACTTGCAACACGCTCGGCTGTGACTGCCTCTGGCATAATCATCAGCAGACTGATGTAGCCCTGGAAGCTGTTGGCTCCCATGCCGTCGGCACCAATGGTAATGCGCCCTTCGGGACGAACCATGAGGAAGTTATTCTGCTCACGGAGCAACCGCCCGTCGACATAGACACGCTCCATCCACCCGTCGAACGTCACGACCCACAGCTGCCAGCGTCCTTCACCCTGACGCACAGCATCGGGGGCTCCATAGCTTTCGAACGAGCCGTTGTGGTTCATCAAGCCCGTCTGCGGGTCGGTGCCAAGCCTGAAAGCGGTGGTGGCCAGGTCGGCACGCGACGTGCTGAGCGAAGCCACCGTAGAGACAGGTCCCACGTGGGTGTTGTAGACCAGGGCAGCAATGGTCCAGGGGGCGTTGTAACGATAGTCGGCAGGCAGCACATCGCTGCTGATAAGATACTGCGTGCCATTGAGGAAGAAAGCCCATCGCCCGTCTTTCACCCTGAAGCGTACGGGCTTGTTGGCCTTGAAAGTCATGGATGCGCCTGTGGTTCCCTGTGCCGTCAGCACGCTGGCATCGAAGGGCCGCAGGCTGTCTTTTGCCATACTGGCCGCATCGAGAATCATCACACTGTGGGCACCATGACGCTCCTGCGGCTCCACATCCTTGCGGTGCATACCTGGATAACCGTCAATTTCTGCCACGCTGACCGAAGGCAGCTGTGGTGCCTTCTTCCACACCTTCACGTTCCAGATGGCTGGGAGATGGCCATTCTTCTGTGTGTCGGTGATGGTGATGCGCAGGTAACGGGCACGGGTCTTGCCCTTGTCAATCATGGGCGAACCCTGCATGGTGTTGGCCGTGCGGTCGGCAAAGAGCGTCCAATGCCGGTCATCGAGCGAGGTTTCAATCTTGTACTGATAGAAGAAGGTGGCATACTCAAACTGCGTCCACACCTCACTGAACTTCTGCACACGGCCCAGGTCTATCTGCAGCCAGTTGCCTGCCACCTGCCGTGCTTTCCAAAGAGTGGCATTGTTATCGTCGACAGCATATTCGGGCTTGAAGTTGTCATCGTAGAAAGACGAAGCGGTGACCTTGGCGCCGAAGGCAAGGTTAGGCTGGGACTGCTTTCTGATGATGCCCACACCTGCTGCATCGTGGGTGGGAACGACGGGAAGAATCTTGCCATCGGGGGCGAAACGCAGTTCGTCAATGCACACCTGGCGGTTGAATCCATGAACACTGCGCGGAAGGTTGTGACGATGATAGACAATGTAGTAGCGGCCGTCATGCTGCAGAACGCTGTGATGGCCGGGGCCGTGAACGGTCTCGTCGATGTTGGTGGTCAGCAGCTCGCCCTGATAGGTGAAAGGCCCCATCGGCCCTGTGGCCGACGTGGCATACTGCACACGGTAGGTGTCGTCGTGGCAGGAACCTGACGAGTAGGTGAAATAATAGATGCCCTGACGCTTGAAGACGAAAGGCGCCTCGAAGATGTCCTTCAGCTCCGTGTTGGGTATGAGCCGTTTCTCGCTGAAGAACGAATCGGCCGCAATGGGAAACGGGTTGTCCTCCCGCCAGAAACGCGCATCGTTGGAAAGTGATGAGCGGGAAGTGAAATGGGATGAGAGTTTGGCTACGCCGCAGCCGAAGCCGTTGTAGATGCCCCAGGTAGTGAAGTAGAGATACTCTGAACCATCGTCGTCGCGAAATAGCTGGGGGTCGAGCGTAATGACGTTGTGTACATAGCGGTCGGGCACCATCACGGCATCGTCCTTGCCCAGTATGTTCTTCCACGGCCCGACGGGTGACTTAGCCTCGCCCACCAGGATGTTGCACGGCTCACAGTAGTAGTAGCGGAAGGTGCCGTCGGGCTGTTGAACCACATCGGGGGCCCACACCACCTCGGTGGTAGGCCAGTTCATCACGATGTTTCTCCAGTTTACGAAATCCTTGCTCACCCACACTTGCGCCGGTCCGTAGCCGTTGCCAGTGCCGTCGGTGGTGGCATAAAGGTACCATGTGTCGCCAAAACGGCGAATGGTAGGGTCGGCAAAATAGCCGGGAACAATGGGATTGGCATTGCCCGGTGCATTCCACACCGAGCTGCTGACAGGCGACGGCTGGTACGCACGGCGCACCGTCTGTGCCTTCAGCAGGGCGGGCTGCAGCAAGGCAAGCACCACCCACAGGAAATAACACTTCATAAGACTTATTTATGGTAAACTATTATCTGGTTGTGGTCGTAGAGACTCACGTCGGCCACACTCACATTGGCCGGCAGCCGGGGCGCACGGGTACCGTCGCCGACGGTCACCTGCAGGGCGGTCTCAACACGGATCTCGTCCCACAGTCCCTGATCCAAAAACGACTGAAGCGTCTTGGCACCGCCTTCGACGATGAGCGACTGGATGCCGTGGGCGTGCAGCGACTCCAGGCGCAGCGGATGATGGCGGTCGATGACCAGTCGCTTGGGGCTTTGGCCGTACCACTGGCGCACGTTCAGCTGCGGATGCTCACGCTCGTTGGTCACACGTCCCACCAGAATGGCATCTTCCTCGGCCCTCAGTTTGTGGGAAAGCATCTGGGTGAAGGGCGAAGATATGGCCAGTGGCTGGCCGTGGTCGTCGATAAAGCCGTTGGCTGTCTGTGCCCATTTCAGGATGATGTAAGGGCGTTGCAGGCGGTGGAAGGTAAAGAACCGGCGGTTCAGCGCCTTGCACTCAGCTTCGAGCACGCCCACTGTGACGTCGATTCCTGCATCCCGGAGCTTCTGAATGCCACGGCCTTGCACCTCGGCAAACTCGTCGATGCAGCCCACGACCACCCGTCGCACACCTTTCTTTATAATCAGGTCGGCACAGGGCGGTGTCTTTCCATAATGAGAACAAGGCTCCAACGACACGTAGACCGTGGCCTGCGGCAGCAGTTTCTCGTCGTCGGGGCGCACTGATGCAAAGGCGTTCACCTCGGCATGACCTTCGCCACAGCGCACGTGGTAGCCTTCGCCAATAATTCTGCCGGAAGCCACAATCACAGCTCCTACCATGGGATTGGGCCGGGCGTTCTGCAATCCGCCACAAGCCAACTGCAGACAGCGCCGCATGAATTTTTCGTCGTCAGAAGTTTGGTTCATTGGTTCCTTTTTATTACTTTTGCAACTGATATGAACTACGAAGAACTGTGGCAACCGCTCACGCAGGTTTATGATGCTGGCGAGGCCAGGGCCGTGGCCCGCATGGTGCTCGATGTGCGCTTCGGAATGTCGCTTGCCGATGTTCTGTGCGGCAAAGTTACACAATTATCGGCAAAGGAGCAAGCAGAATTGCAGGAAATTCAGCAACGGCTGCTTCTGGGAGAGCCTGTGCAGTACGTGCTGGGCGTGGCCGACTTCGGTCCAAAAACGTTTTTAGTGACACCCGACGTGCTCATCCCACGGCCCGAAACCTACGAGCTGTGCCAGTGGATCACAGACGACCTTTCACCTCTCACCTCCCCGCTCTCACCGTTCTCTGTCCTTGACATCGGCACGGGCAGCGGCTGTATTGCCTGCACACTGGCAGCCCAATGGCCCCAGGCCAAGGTCACGGGCTGGGACATTTCGGCCGAGGCACTGGAGGTGGCACGGAGGAATGCACAGCGAATGGGCGTCGACGTCAGCTTTGAGCAGCGCGACATGCTCAACCAGCCCTACAACGAGTTCGGACTGTGGGATGTTGTCGTGAGCAACCCGCCCTATGTCTGCGACAGCGAGGCCGACGACATGGAGCCTTGGGTGCTGGACTACGAGCCTGAGACGGCACTGTTCGTGCCCGATGACGACCCCGTGATGTTCTATCTGCAAATCAGCAATTATGCGCAGTCGGCGCTGAAGGAGGGCGGCCGTCTGTATTTCGAGATCAATCCGCGCTTCGATGAAGCCATCGAAGACATTCTGCTGGGACTGGGCTTTGACGACATCCGTTTGAAGGAAGACCAGTTCGGCAAGACCCGATTCATGAAAGCAACATGGCACTGAAAAAAATGACCGAACAGGAAGCCTTCCAGCAGTTGGCTACCCTATGCGCACGAAGCGAACACTGCCAGCACGAAATGGTGGAGAAGATGCGCCAGTGGGGTGTCAGCGAAGAGGCTCAGGCTCGCGTGATGAAACGTCTTGTCGGCGAAAAATACGTCGACGATGCACGCTACTGCCGGGCTTTCGTGCGCGATAAGATAGAGTATAACCACTGGGGACGGCGAAAAATTGAGCAGGCACTGTGGATGAAGCGCATTGATGAAAGCATTGCCCGCGACGTGCTCGACGAGGTAGACGACGAAACGTATGCGGCCATCCTGCGCCCCATGCTCAAGCAGAAGCGCAAGAGCACCACAGCGAAAAGCGACTACGAACTGAACATGAAGCTGATGAAATGGGCCGTGGGTCGCGGCTTCACCATGGATGTCATCCGCCAGTGCATGACCGTGAACGATGAAGACGAGTTTTTGGACTAAGCTGCTCGACCTGATCTCGCCCCGCCTTTGCGTGGTGTGCGGCACACGTCTGTCGCCCGAACAGTCGGTGCTGTGCAGCCATTGTTTCCTGCACATGCCACTGACAGACTTTTCCTCCAGTCCCTATGACAACCCCATGGCCCGTCTGTTCTGGGGTCAGATGCCAGTAGAACGGGCCACGGCACTGTTCTATTTCGAGCCAAAATCGGAACTGGCGGAGCTGATCTACAGTCTGAAATACCACGACCGGCCTGAAGTGGGCGAACACATGGGCCGCATCATGGCCCGAATGCTACAGGGTGACGGGTTCTTCGAAGGCATCGACGCACTGGTGCCAATGCCCATCAGCCGCAAACGCCAACGCCAGCGAGGCTACAACCAGAGTGAGGAGATTGCACGGGGCATCAGTCAGCAGACGGGATTGCCGGTCTGGAAAGGAATCGTGAAACGAAAGAACTTCACGGTCAGCCAGACACAGCTAAGCCATTTTGAGCGCCAGGAGAACGTGGCCGACACATTCAAACTGGTCGATGCCGACCGTGCAGCCCACCGCCACCTGCTCCTTGTCGACGACATTGTGACCACTGGTAGCACCATCAGTGCCTGCGGACGGGAACTGGCCCAAGCACCGGACGTCAGGCTGAGCGTGCTCACGCTGGGCTTCACAAAGCAGTAGGGAAAAGGTCTTTTGCGTTAAAAATGATTAAGTAGAAGGTGCAATCAGTCCCTAACTGCCAACTCTTTCGTATCTTTGCACCACTTTTTTAACGTAAAGGACATGAACGATATCAAAAAGATTTTTGCTCAGAAGCTGATGGACGTGCAGGCCATCAAGCTACAGCCCGACGATCCCTTCACCTGGGCTTCGGGATGGAAGTCACCCATTTATACCGACAACCGCAAGACGCTGTCGTTTCCCGACGTGCGCTCGTTTGTGAAACTGGAGCTGTGCCACCTCATTCAGGCAGAGTTCTCCGAGGCCGAAGCCGTGGCCGGCGTGGCCACAGGAGCCATTGCACAGGGTGCGCTAGTGGCCGACGAGCTGGGACTGCCCTACGCCTATGTGCGTCCGAAGCCGAAAGATCACGGCATGGGCAACCAGGTGGAAGGCTTCCTGCCCAAAGGAGCCAAGGTCATCGTTGTGGAAGACCTCATCTCTACTGGCGGCTCAAGCCTGAAAGCCGTGGCTGCACTGCGCGAATACGGCGTAGAGGTGGTGGGCATGGTGGCTTCTTTCACATACGGATTCCCCGTGGCCGAAGAGGCTTTCCGCGAGGCTGGCGTGCGCCTGCTGACGCTCAGCGACTACAATGCCGTGTTGGAACAGGCAGCCGAGACGGGCTATATCAAGGAAGAAGACAAGGCCGTGCTGGCTGAATGGAGAAAGAATCCTTCAATCTGGAAACAATGACAAAATTCGAAAGCAGCATCAAGCAAGTGCCGTACCCGCAGGAGGCGGTGTACCGCAATATCAGTGACTTGCGCAATCTGGAGAAAGTACGCGACCGGGTGCCCGAAGATAAGTTGCAGGACTTCACGTTCGACGAAGACACCGTTTCAGTGTCGGTAGCCCCGGTGGGACAGATCACGCTCCGCATCATTGAGCGCGAAGAACCCAAGTGTGTGAAGTTCGAGACCACACAAAGCCCCATGCCCTTCAACCTGTGGATTCAGGTGCTGCCCGTCACGGCAGAGACCTCGAAGATGAAGGTCACAGTGAAGGCTGACATTCCCTTCATGCTGAAAGGAATGGTCAGCGGTCCACTGCAGGACGGTGTGGAGAAAATTGCCGACGCACTGGCCATGATACCGTATAACTGATTTGAAACCGACATGAAACTTTGGGAGAAAGACTTTGAGATCAATAGCGAGATAGAACGCTTCACTGTGGGACGTGACCGCGAGATGGACCTTTATCTGGCACCCTACGACGTGCTGGGTTCCATGGCTCATATCACCATGCTGGAAAGCATCGGGCTGCTGGGCAAGGATGAACTGCCCGTACTATTGAAGGAACTGCGCAGCATATATGAGCAGGCCGTACGGGGCGAGTTCGTGATAGAGGAAGGCATCGAGGACGTTCACTCACAGGTGGAACTGATGCTCACCCGCAAGCTGGGCGATATGGGCAAGAAGATTCATTCGGGCCGCTCACGCAACGATCAGGTGCTGGTTGATTTGAAACTCTTCACACGGCATCAGCTACGCATGGTGGCCGACGACGTGAAAGACCTCTTCGACCAGCTCATTGCAAAGAGCAACCAATATAAAGATGTGCTCATGCCTGGCTACACCCACTTGCAGGTGGCCATGCCCTCAAGCTTCGGCCTGTGGTTCGGTGCCTACGCCGAGAGCCTGGCCGACGACATGCTGTTCCTGCAGGCCGCCTACAAGATGACCAACCGCAACCCGCTGGGTTCGGCAGCAGGCTATGGCAGTTCGTTCCCGCTGAACCGTCAGATGACCACTGACCTGCTGGGCTTCGACTCGATGGACTACAATGTGGTCTATGCTCAAATGGGGCGAGGCAAGATGGAACGCAACGTGGGCTTTGCTATTGCCACCATTGCCGGCACAATGGCCAAGCTGGCCTTCGATGCCTGTATGTTCAACTCGCAGAACTTCGACTTCGTGAAATTGCCGAAGGAGTGTACCACGGGATCGAGCATCATGCCGCACAAGAAGAACCCCGATGTGTTTGAACTCATCCGCTCGAAGAGCAACAAGCTGCAGGCCCTGCCCCAACAGGTCACGCTGATGATGAACAACCTGCCATGCGGCTACTTCCGCGACCTACAGATTATCAAGGAGGTGTTCTTGCCTGCTTTCGACGAGTTGCGTGACTGTCTGCGCATGACGGCATACATCATCAACCGTATTGAGGTGAACGACCATATTCTCGACGATTCGCGCTACGACCCGATGTTCTCAGTAGAAGAGGTGAACCGCCTGGCAGCAGAAGGCATGCCCTTCCGCGATGCTTACAAGAAGGTGGGACTGGACATTGAGGCTGGCCGCTTCACACCCAACAAGCAAATTCACCACACCCACGAAGGCTCTATAGGCAATCTCTGCAATGACCGTATCGAAGAACTGATGCAAAGTGTGCTCAAAGGGTTCTCCTTCGAGAAAGCCGAGCAGGCAGAAAAACAGCTGTTGCAATGCTGAAGCGCATTTTCTTCTATTTCATAATACTGATGGGAATCGTCGCCTGCAAGGAGGACGATCCCATCAGTCGTCGCTACCCCTGCCGTTTCTACTTCTATTACGAGCCACACCCCACCAGTCTGATCTTCTCGGCCTACCGTTCGCCTGGCATGTATGTTTACGTATATTCCACGGTTGAGAGTAACGGTCGCCGCCATGTGTGCGTACAGACCAACGACAAGAACACAACATTCGAGGACAACGTGATTAGCGGTGAGAAAGAATTGCGTGCGCCCTACATGCTAGGGGCTCGCAACGACTTGGGACTCATACTGGGCTGCACCAACTTCAGCGGCCCTGTGGCCTATGACCGTGTGTGCCCCAACTGCGACGCGCTGACACCACTGCACTGGACTGGCAACCGGCAACAGATGGAATGTCCCAGTTGCAAGCGTACCTACGACTTGGAGACTGGAGCCATCCTGAGTGGCGACAATGGACATGCGCTCCTGCGCTATGGTATCAATTTCGACGGTTCCCGTCTGAGCGTGGGCAATTAGAAGAAATATCGCTGAAAAGCGCCGAAAAGAAAAAAAGTTCACAAAACATTTGGCTTTTCCGATTATTCGATGTACCTTTGCATCCGCTTCGCCGCGATGGTGGAATGGTAGACACGAGGGACTTAAAATCCCTTGGCCCGAAATGGCTGTGCGGGTTCGAGTCCCGCTCGCGGCACAGGAATGACGCCCAATTGGGTGTCATTCCTTGTTTTTTATGGCTATGAAAAGATTAATAAAACAAAAAAAACGCTACGTTTAGCGTCCTTTACTAATTTATATGCGTATCTTTGCACGTAGATAAAAGCAAAATAACAATACAACAACAGACATGCAGAAGAAATCACTATTTCTTGTTCCGGTAGCCGCTGCGCTGCTGGCATCGTGCTCCAGCAAGCTGGGAGCACTCTCAGCCGACAATTTCACCGTGACTCCCAACCCCTTGGAGACCCAGGGTGGACAGGTGTCGGCCACCGTCAACGGACTGTTTCCTGAGAAATACATGAAGAAAAAGGCCGTGGTCACCGTGACACCCGAACTGCGCTACCAGACCTTGAACGGCCAGAAGGCAGTACGCGGCACCAGCGCCACCTTCCAGGGTGAGAAGGTGCAGGGCAACGACCAGACCGTTTCCTATCTCGTGGGTGGTCGCTACACGCTGAAGAACAACTTCCAGTATGTGCCCGAGATGCAGCAGAGCGACCTCTATCTGACCTTCGACGCCAAGGTGGGCAAGAAGACCGTGAAAGTGCCCGATGTGAAGGTGGCACAAGGTGTCATCGCCACCAGCGAACTCTATCGCCGCACGCTGGCCACCGCTCAGGCTGCCACAGCACAGGATGCTTTCCAGCGGGTGTCGCAACAGCGTCAAGAGGCTAACATCAAGTTCCTCATCGGACAAGCTCAGCTGCGCAAGAGCGAGTTGCAGAACAACTCGGTACAGGAGTTCGTGCGCCTGCTCGGCGAGATTGCCAAAGATCAGGAAGGCAAGGTGCTCGACGGTGTGGAAGTATCAGCTTATGCTTCGCCCGACGGCGGTTATGCCTTCAACGAGAAACTGGCCGGCAAGCGTCAGGATGTGACCGCTGACTACGTGAAGCAGCAGATGAAGCAGACCAATGTGGAAGGCAATCTCGAAACAAAATACACCGCTGAGGACTGGGAAGGCTTCCAGGAACTGGTGGCTGCCAGCAATATTCAGGACAAGGACGTTATTCTGCGCGTACTTTCAATGTATAAGGATCCTGAAGAACGTGAACAGCAGATCAAGAATATCTCGGCTGCATTCCGTGAGCTTACCGACGGCATCCTGCCACAGTTGCGCCGTGCCCGTATGACCATCAACTACCAGCTCGTGGGCCGCAGCGACGATCAGATTAAGCAGCAGCTGAGTACCGATGCTTCGAAACTCTCGGTCGAAGAACTGCTCTATGGAGCCACACTCTACGACGAAGACATGGCTAAGGCCGAGGAAGCCTATCGCAAGGCCGCACAGCTCTATCCCCAGGACGCACGTGCTTTCAATAACATTGCTATGGCCGAATATGCCAAGGGCAACTACGACGAGGCACGCAGCTGGCTGGAGAAAGCCCAAAAGCTGAATCCTAACCTGCCCGAAGCCAACGCCAACCTGGGTCTGTTGGCACTGAAGCAGGGCGACATGCTGGCTGCTGAAAACTATATTGCAAAGGCTTCTGAAGCTCATGGACTCAACGAGGTGCTGGGCAACCTGCATCTGGCACAGGGCAAGTACACACAGGCCGAGAGCGACTTTGAGGAAATCTTCACCAATTCAGCTGCCCTGACCCAGATCATGAACCAGAACTATGCACAGGCAGAAGTGACACTGAAGTACGTAGACCGTCCCGATGCCACCACCGACTACCTGAAAGCCATCCTTGCCGCCCGTACGGGAAAGAACGCCGAAGCTGCCGAAGCCCTGCGCACGGCCATTGCCAAGGATCCCACACTGGCCGCCTATGCTGCCAAGGACCTGGAGCTGGTGAAGGTGCAGAAATAATCCCACCATTACATGATGGCTAAAAGACGAAAGAGCGCATCTCTCTTCATCCTGCATGCATGCAAGCTGCTCTTGCTTGCATGCAGCTTGCTTTTACTCGCATGCAACTCTTCGGGAGGCCGTGTACGCATCGAAGGCAAGTTCCGCCACATGAACCAGGCGGAACTGTACCTGCTCGACCTGCAGCACGGACAGAAGGACACCATCACTGTGCGCGATGGTCGCTTCGTCTTCGAGACCAGCCAGAAAGACTCCACCACCTACCTGCTCATGTTCCCCAACTTCTCCGTGATACCCGTGTTCACCCAACCGGGAGCCACGGTCAAGGTGGAAGGCGATGCGTCGCATCTTCGCGGAACCAAGATAAGAGGCACTGACGAGAACGACGAGATGACCAACTTCAGGCTTAACACTGCCAGCCAGACACCGCCTGAGACCAAGGCATCGGCCCGCAAACACATTCTCGACAATCCTGGATCACCCGTCAGCCGCTACCTGCTGGAGCAATTCTTCCTGCGAGATGCTGAGCCTGACTATGCCGAAGTAGGCAAGATGGCCGATGCCATGCTGAACCAGAATGCCATCAGTGCCAGACAGCACAAGCAGCTGAAAACACTCGGGAATGCACCAAAAGGCAGCAAACTGCCACCGTTCACAGTAAGAGACACCAAAGGGAAGACCGTCACCACACAACAACTACAGTCGCAGGCCAACGTAATCTGCCTTTGGTCATCGTGGCACTATGAGAGCAAGAACATCATGACCCAGCTCCGAAAGATGCAGAAAGAGCATCCTGGCAGCATCAGCGTGGTCAGTGTGTGCATCGATGCCACCGAAGCCGAAGGCAAAGAGTTCATCAGCCGCGACTCTATCAGCTGGCCCAATGTGTGCGACGGCAAGATGTGGGATACGCCACTGGCACAAAAGCTGGGATTCGTCACGCTGCCAGCCAATGTCATTGCCGACAAGAACGGGAAGATTGTGGCTCGTAACGCTTCCAGCATCAAGGAAATGAAGAAAAGCATCGAGGACCTGCTCGAAAAAAAATAACCCCTTCATCATGCTTGTCAAAACATTCTGCGCAGCCGTCACAGGACTCAATGCCGTGACCGTCACCATCGAAACCAATTTCTCACACGGCTATTCCTTTCGCATGACCGGACTGGCTGACACTGCTGTGCGGGAAAGCTATGACCGCATTCGCGCGGCAATCCTCAACAACGGCTACAAGATTCCGAAAAGCGACATCACCGTCAACCTGTCGCCTGCCGACCTGAAAAAGGAAGGCAGCGGCTACGACCTGCCACTGGCCATCGGCATCCTGGCCGGTGACAACAAAGTGGATGCCACACATCTGGCCGACTACATGATAGTGGGCGAAGTGGGACTCGACGGCCATCTGCAGCCCATACGTGGTGCGCTGCCCATTGCCATCCGCGCAAGGGCCGAGAAGTTCCGCGGTCTCATTGTGCCCAAGCAGAACATCCGCGAGGCAGCCGTGGTCAACCAGTTGGAGGTCTACGGCATGGAAACGCTTCAGGAGGTCATCAGTTTCTTCAACGGCACCGCACAGTTTCAGCCCACGCAGATTGACACGCGGCGCGAGTTCTTTGAGCAACAGAGTCATTTCGAGTGCGACTTCAGCGATGTGCGCGGACAGGAAAGCGTAAAACGAGCCCTTGAAGTAGCAGCAGCTGGTGGCCATAACCTGATTATGATTGGCCCGCCAGGCAGCGGAAAGAGCATGCTGGCCAAACGGTTGCCAACCATCCTGCCACCCCTCTCACTGGCTGAGAGCCTTGAAACGACACAGATTCACTCCGTTGCCGGTAAGCTGTCGCGCGACACCAGCCTCATCTCTCAGCGTCCGTTCCGCTCACCCCATCACACCGTGTCGCAGGTGGCTCTCTGTGGCGGTGGCCAAAATCCGCAGCCTGGCGAAATCAGTCTGGCCCATAATGGAGTTCTGTTCCTCGACGAGCTGCCCGAGTTCAGCCGCAGCGTGCTCGAAGTACTACGCCAGCCGCTTGAAGACCGCCATATCACCGTGAGCCGCGCCAAGTACACCATTGACTATCCCGCCTCCTTCATGTTTGTGGCCTCCATGAACCCCTGTCCCTGCGGATATTATGGTGACCCCACCCACAACTGCGTCTGCACTCCTGGCCAGATTCAGCGCTACATGAATAAAATCAGCGGCCCCCTACTCGACCGCATCGACATACATTGTGAGATACAGGCCGTGCCTTTCGCCGCCTTAAGCGAAATGAAGCCTGGCGAACCCAGTGAGAAGATTCGTGAGCGCGTTATTGCCGCAAGGCATATTCAAGAGGATCGCTTCAAGGACTTCAAGGGTATTCACTGTAACGCACAGATGAGCGAGCGAATGCTCCATCAGTTTGCAGAGCCTGATACCACTTCTATGGAAATGTTGCGTATGGCTATGGAGCGTCTGAAACT
>JAEEGL012634213.1_pt1 | contig 38524 bp, 39 predicted proteins | sample 9134231 | NCBI WGS metagenome assembly JAEEGL01 (sample SAMN16246548, study PRJNA631951) | gut metagenome | biome: gut microbiome; feature: rumen; material: fiber-attached | host: Bos | place: Iran: Karaj | collected 2018-10 | reverse complement strand
TTAAATCAACATAACCGCCAAATCCACCTGAAACGCTAATGCCTTGCTTTTGATTCTTTTTGATAGCACTAAGCACCTCTGCTTCAGTGTTTTTCTTGTCTTTACTGGGCTTATAATTTACACCTATTTTAACAGAATCGTCTTTATTTTCGATATAAAACTTGGTTCCACTTAACCATGAAGAAATCGGCAAAGAAAGACTAACACCTTCCAAAAGATCGTTTCCGCATCCCTTTAGATTGATTTCCGGATCTGAGGTGTTTTTACCTAATGACAACTCAACATCGGCCGAGCCGTTAAAAACGGAAATGCTGAGTTTCTTTTGCGTGACTTTTCCGTCTTCGGTCAGCATTTTAACTAAGACATCTTTTCCTGCTAGGAATTTCCCGCTATATATTGAGAATGTATAGGTGCCGCTGCTGATATTCTTTTTTTCAGCTATAACGGTATTCCCGGAAATTATTTGTAGTTTTTGGATTTTCAGCGGAGACGTGGCTCTAACTATCAAAGAGCTGTTTTGATCCCAGCAACGATTCAAAACCGCAGAACCTGTGGATATGTTATGATCATTCAGACTTACACCGGAAACCGAATGATTTGCCCCAAGTTTAATTACGAATGTGGTCTGTCTTTTGTTCAATGGATAACTGCTGTTTGAATATGTTTCAAAATTACTATTGTTAGGATTAACGCGTAAATTTGCTGTGTTACTTGTCGGCATTCCAAACAAAACGCTTCCGTCTGTTAATGTCGTATGAGATGCTCCATTTAAGGTTACAGTAGCATTTCTAATGGGAGCACCAGTGTAACTAACGACCTTTATATACATCGGTCGTTTTGAACCGTCTCCCACCTGATTGATCATGCTGACCGAATACGCGTTAAACTCATGCCACAAATAATCATGTACCTGAGAATTCCATACAGAATTGTTGTTAGGATATGAAATAAAGAAATTATTGTTTCCGGAAAAGATATTTGCACCGCAAGAATATGGAGGATTGCTTTTGAAATTTGCTTTTATCAGATTTGAGCAATTGCCGAAAGCGTTATTACCTATTGTATTTACAATGCCGTTAAAAGTTACAGTAACAGTATTCGCACATCCGTAAAATGCATTTGTACCGATAGAAGACGTTTTTGACGGAATAGATATGTCACCCAGTGCACTGCAACCATAAAACGCGGAATCCCCAATTGACGTCAAAGAAGACGGTAAAGAAATGTTACTTAATGAAGAACAACCATAAAACGCACGGTCCGGGATTGAACTGAGTTTGTTGAGATAATCAAACGCAGTCAGGCCAGAACATCCGTAAAATGCTTCGCTTCCCAAACTGGAAAGAACTCCTTCATAGTAAACGCTTCTCAACCCCGTGCAATTCTTAAACGATTGCGCAGGAATGGAGGTGATATCTTTTGTTATAGATACAGAGGTCAAAGCCGTGTTACCACAGAAGACATCAGATGTAAAGGATTTTACATAGTAAGAAACGCTATCCTTGATAATCCGGCGCGGGATAAGAACATCTCCACCACCTGAATAGCCGACGACCGTAGCAGTTTCAGAAGAACTGTCATAAGTATATCTGAAACCCTGTTCGTCCGTATTGTTGCTGTCGATATCGCTATATAGTTGACCGGGAGGATTATATGATCTCAACGGGAACCCCGCCCATGAAGATTCATATGCGAGCCAACTATCCTTTAAGTCAAGGAAATAAACGTAGATACATGTTAACCCTGTATTGGAAAAGGGGCTTGAACCAACTGTAGGAGGATTCTTGTGATTGAAATATACGGAAACCAGAGATGAACATCCAGTAAATGCATTTGTACCAATCGACGATATGGAAGAAGGAATATTAATCTCTTCAATTGCCGTACATCCATAGAAAGCTCTCGCACCGATTGTCTTCAAATCAGAAGAAAAGACAACGCTTTCAATTTTTGTGCAATTCTCAAATGCACCGGTATCAATATATAATACTCCGGAAGGGACATTGAAAACATTACATTCAAGATTGGTTGGAACAGAAATAATCGTCTTTAAATCAGAACTGTATCTAATTCCGTACTCATCAATTTTCAACGTCCGCGTTTCAACTTCTCTGTCGCTTGTGGCGGATACAGCAGTATCACTCCAATCAGACCAATCAGACCATTTATAATAGTTGAAAAGCATATAATAGTCACGATAGGTGCAGGTAGAATAACTGAACCTGAAGAAACGAGGGGTCGGACCAGCTAAAGCAGTCGTGTTGAATTCACTTGAGCAGTTATAGCTTGGTAGGTTTGCGCTGTTGCAATAATAGTTATCAAGATAGGGGTGATTTGTTGAAGACGTGTTTGCGTGGAAATAAATAAATGCATATCCATCCTGTCCTGATTGACGTTTTATATGGGAGATGGTACGATCGGTTCTGTTTGCATACTGCGCGTTATAGTCCCATTTATAATACACATAACCCGCAGAACTTGTCGAAACCTCTCTCTTGTTGGTTTCATTTGTATAAGAGGAGACGTCACAACTCTTATGAAAACTGGTATATATCGAATGGCTGGTATCAAAACCATCCGGGAAGGAGGCGTAATTAAATGATTTCGTTGAGGAAAGTTGCCATGAACCACCATCGCGTATCCATCCGCTTAAGGAAGTTGCTGTATTCGTTGTGGTAGATTTTGTTCTATAACGATACTGTGTAACGGTTTCAACGATGTTAATTCCATCATATATGTCGACATTGGTTTTATAAGGAGTGATCGCGTGAGAAATTACGGACAATGTTCCCATAGGAACAATAGAAGCAAACATGAGAATTGAAAGGAATACAGATATTGCTTTTTTTGAAATCTGCTTTGAGAAACTGTTTTGCAATAGATAATCTGTTTTCATAAGAACCTCCGTTTATTATATTGTTTTTCGGTTAATCAAATTAGCAAGTACCTTGGAACGATTTGACAAACATCGCTATCAGTTTTGCGAAAAACTCGACAATTTTATCAAAAAACGAGCAGGGTTTGCTATTATCATTCAATTTCGGAATGATACGTTCTTCAAATGCGTCGCAACGGCTGCACTCTCTGCGTTCCAGACCGGTTTCATCGATGGTAGCTTCCTTTACAGTGAACCAACTGCCGAAGTTATGTCCCAAAGGATTGATATCTTCGATATATGTATGAGAAGAATCGTTCTGACAAACGTAGGTTCGAACACCTTTTTCCGTACAGGTGGGCTGCTGCGTTACGCTGCTGACATACTTGTGTCCAAGAGCAGGTATCTCTTTATATGTCGTATAATCACAACGGGAACAGGTATCATAGGCCTCCCAACCTTTTACAATACATGTCGCAGCCTTGCCTTCGTGGTGAATTAAATCATGCCCAAGTGCATCTATGAGTACTGTTTTGATATCTGAATAGGGTTTTTCTTCAAATGTTACTCGGGCAGTATAAACTATTTTTCCACTATTGAGACATTTGGGATCTGTCTTTTCGGCAGTAATTACTGCAGTAACGTCCTGTTTGTGCGCCGGATCGTTGGCACAGACAAAGTGAGCAACAGCATCATAGCCGTCAGGAGTCTCGGTCCATGTCCAGCCGGTCAGTTCGTAATTGTGGCCGGTAGGGTCGAGCGTCACAGTCTTCGTATCGGAATATGGGGTACCCTCAAACGTGACACGGGCGGTATATATGGTTTCACCGCCGTTCTCGCAGTCGGGATCGTCGGTCACGGGGGTCACAACTGCGGTCACGTCCTGTTTATGCGCCGGATCGTTGGCGCAGACAAAGTGCGCGACGGCGGCATAGCCCTCCGCAGTCTCAGTCCACGTCCAGCCGGTCAGCCCGTAAGTGTGGCCGGTGGGGTCGAGCGTCACGGTCTTCGTGTCGGAATAGGGGTTCCCCTCAAACGTGACGCGGGCGGTATATACGGTTTCGCCGCCGTTTTCACAGTCGGGGGCATCTGTCTCAGAAGTAACTACTGCAGTGATATCCTGCTTGTGTGCGGGATCATTGGCGCAGACAAAGTGCGCGACGGCGGCATATCCCTCCACGGTCTCGGTCCACGTCCAGCCTGTTAGCCCGTAAGCATGGCCGGTGGGTTCGATCGGCTCGGTGTACGTATGACTTGCGTCTCTGCTACAAACATATGTGATCAATCCCGGCTCGGTACAAGTTGCGTCAACTCTTCCCGTTTCATGGTAATCATGTCCCAAAGCAAGAATTGTTTCAGGTTCAGAGATCCATTCACCGCAGCGAACGCATTTTACCCCGTCGGTTAATCCGGTTTCCGTACAAGTCGGTTCATATCCTTCAACGATGGATTCAGGTGCTTGAGGTATTTCATTAATGAAAAATGCAGGTCGAACGCCGTCAACTTTGCATTCCGTTGGCCAGTAGTCTTTCGGAGAGGTATTTATTGAAGCAACCCTACTTGTCCCGCTCCAAACCTCTAAGAAATAATACTGATCTGTCGTTCGCAAATAATAACTTGTATTTCCGTTAATCCTGGCATAATCTGTTGCTGGACATTCTGCACCATCAACATAACCGGCTGATTCGCCAGATGAATAATCCACCATCTCTTTTCTGGAGAGAATGAATATCTTTTTATTATCTACTGAATGGTCGATTGTTCTATTGCCATTACTAATTCTTGCATCGATAACGGCATTGCTGATTTTTTCAGATTCAGCCTCAGAAAATGCGAGATCAAAGAAGTTGTTGTTGAGCCATTCGGATAAATAAGAATTATTATATATTTCAAGGTTATAAGGGCGCAACGGAATGTTGTTCATAGGTTGCGAATCAATGACTTCTTCACAAACCACCAACCCTGTTTCCGCATCGAGAATTTTCCAAGTCAGGGACTCATATTTAAACCAATATGTTTCATTGGGCTGATAACCGACCGATGTCTCTCGATCCGAGAACTCGTTAAAAGTAAGGCCAGGTCTGTAATTTGAGAATGTTACCGCTCGGTAAGTTTCGCCGTTCAATTCAACATCGGCATATTTCATATAATCGGAGGATACAGCCGACTGTATACTGCCATCCCCGGAGGTATATCCGAAAGATACCCACATGTCATCTGTCAGCAATGCATTCAATGCTGTTATTATCGTTTCATCTGCTACGAGGCTCTTGGGGTACTTGCCAAAGGAGAACGATTGACCTTCGAGATACCGATCTGTATGCGCGGACGGATCTGTTCCGAGATCAAAATGCTCTTTTTCATTCAGATAGTCACAACCATCAGCCCCGATACATTCGTAACCGGCATCATAGGAGCCCGCTTGCGTACAGGTTGCAGACACTTCATTCCTGACCACATATTCTCCGATCGTGTGATCCGTAGCGTTGCAGTGAACATATACCTTCTCCTGATATCTGAAAGATGCTCTCAGGGAATCCCATGCTTCCTGCGACCCCGTATAAAACACATATTTCAAAGGAGTACCCATAAATGCAGAGTCGTAGTCGTCACTGATATATGTAAGGCTTTGCGGGAGCACAATCGAGCACAATTTATCTGAACCTCTAAAGGTGTACTCCTTAATTCTTGTAACGCCTTCCGGAATCGTCACTTTTTCAAGTTTTGTGTAATGGAATGCGCTCGAATCGATTTCCGTGACCCCGGCTGGGACAGCATACTCAGCATCCTGTTTTCCGCAGGGATACGTCATCAGTGTTGTCATATCCTCTGTGAACAGTACGCCGTCAACGCTGCAATAAGTTTCATTGCTTTCAGCGACGTTGATGGCTTCCAGGTTTTCGCAGCGGTAAAATGAACTTGAGAACAAACGGATAATGCTCTGCGGGAGTGTTACTTCTGATAAACCACTGCAGTTTTCAAACGTATAATACCCAAGCTTTGCGAGAGACGCAGGGAAGGAGATTCCCTGTACTCCGTCACAAGAGCTGAAAGAATAATTATAAAGCTCTTCCGTCCCATCCGGGATGGAATACTCCGCGGCGGTTTTGCCTTGCGGGTACCGATACAGAATGGTTCCCGCCTTGTTGAACAATACGCCGTCAATACTGCAGTAATACGCATTATCCGAATCAACTAAAATATTTTTCAGTGCAGGATTGTCCCTGAAGAACGCCCCGGAGGAAATGCTGCGAAGGGTTTTGGGAAGCGTGATTTGTTCCAGCGAGGAACAGGCATCAAACGCATTGCCTGCCATTACCTCGATTCCATCTTGCAGATCAACCGTTTCAAGATTATTGCAAGCATAAAATGCGGACGGTTCAATCGTTTTTACCGTTCCCGGAATACTTATGCTTGGAATACCGGTAAATCCGAAGACTTTTTCTTCAATTGTTGACAAAGCGCTTGGGATCGTGATGGAGATTATGCCGCTGCAGCCGTAAAACGCATATTTTCCAACATGCGTTACTCCATCTGGAATCGCAATCGAGGTTAGGGAAGAACAAGATGTAAACGCATAATCCCCTATAGACACAACGCTTTCGGGAATTGAAACAGATGAAAGATTTGAATAAGAAAACAAATTATCACTAATAACAGTTGTCCCGTCCCGGATTATCACAGATGTGTTCTCCGGCATATCATATTTTCCTTTATATTCGTAAGCAATGGTGCCGATATAAACCAGCCCGTCCGGTTGATTGTCATACCAGACAGTCGAAGAAAATGCGCCGTTTCCTATTTTTGTTACACTATCGGAGATTGTTATTTCTGCCAGGCTTGAACAGTTAGCGAATGCATAATCTCCAATATCTGTTACACCATCTGGAATTGAAATAGACAAAAGACTTGTACAACCGTAGAACGCATAATTTCCAAGTGAGGTAACTCCATCCGGAATAATTACTGAACTTAAAGTAGTACAACCTCTAAATGCATATGCATCAATCGTTGTTACGTCTGCGGGAATAGAAATAGAAGACAAACTTGTGCAATACTGAAATAATTGATCTTCAATGCTTGAAAGATTTCTTGGAAGAGTAACATTCGATAATTCAGTGCAATACTGAAAAGCGCCCCAGGAGATACTTGTTACAGTATCAGGAACAGTGATCGATGCCAGCCTTGAACAATGGTCAAAAGCACAGCAATCAATGCGGTTTACACTTGCAGGGATTGATATGGATCTCAATTCGGAACAGCCCTGAAAAGCATACGAACCGATATTTGTAATACCATTTTCGATAATCACAGATTGAATCGAGGTATTGTTTTTAAAAGGTGAATTGTAGTCGATCATTTCTCCGGTTCCGCTGATTGTCAGCGTTCCATCATCTGTCAACACCCATGTCGCACTGTCGCCACAGGTTCCAGATTCTAAAACCTCGGTTGCAAACGAGAGTGCTTTAAACGTATTTAGCAGTATGGCAACTGTTAAAATGACAGCGAAACCCTTCGACAACTGATGAAAAATGGAAATTCGTTTTGGTTTCATAATTAATCCTCCTTTTGTTTTCTTTATTAAAACACATAAAACTCAAAAAAAACAATCCGCAAAGACATGAATACCCCTTGAACCCTGTGCAAACGGGAAACGATAATATCTGTAATGATACGGTAAAGGATTGTCATTTCCCGTTTACACATGGTTTAAGGCCAATTCGCGCATTTTAACTGTCGATTTATTGAAAAAACAATTATGTCATGCTATAATTAATTGATTATTTATTATTTGGTGGGTTCAAAATGAGAGTATCAATCATAGAAGACAATCTTACTGAAGCAGCAATGCTCAAGGAAAAAGTACAAGAACTGTTAGAAAAACACTTTCATGTTTCCGCTATTGATGTATACGCCTCTTGTTTTGAGTATTTTGAATCAAATATTAATTATGAATTATATTTTATTGATTGTGTACTGTGCGATGGTAACGGAACAGATCTGGCAAAAGAAATCAGGAAAACCAATCCTGGAGCAAGTATTATTTTTACAACAGCATATTTGGAATATGCGCCAAATGGATATGAATCAGATGCGCTTAGATATCTCTTAAAACCGATTTCAGATAAAACGTTGGAAGAAGCTATAAATGCTTTCATCATAAGAATACAGCGGAGTCCGGTTGTAGAGTTAACCGGCACAGCACGTTACTGTTGTTTTGTCCCCGAATCGGATATTTATTATATTGAATACGTAGGCAGAAAAGTGCTTGTCAGATTAGGAGATCGATCAGTTGAGTCAACGAAAACGATGAAGGAATTTGAAGATGAGCTTTCTCTGGAATGTTTCTTCCGAAGTTCTCGGCATTTTTTGGTGAATTTCCTGCATATTACAAAAAAACTAGATAATACGCTTATAATGCGTAATGGCGAACGTGTAATAATCAGCAAAAGAAATGTAAATTCCTTTAATTTTGCGTATATTAATTATTTAAAAAGAGGATAAAATATGGTATGCGCGTTATATTGTACCGCGGATCTCATATCGCTTTTAAGCTTCTATTTGATCCTGCGATATGTATTTAAGGAAAACCCACACAAGAAACTTTGGCGGCCAGTCATGTGCGGGGTCCTCAGCGCGACCGTCAGTATAACCGGATATTTGTTGCTTCCCTCAAGGACTGAATATGCCTATGATATTCTTGATTTTGCTGCTACCATAATAGGTCTGCTTTCAATTCTGATTCTGTTTAAGAGACCCAGATTTTGGCGTGGCTTTGCAGTACTTTTCATTTATTACGCAACCGTAGATACACTATGGTCTTTTATTGCATCTTTTTTCAATGTTAATATTGTATACGAGGCTGGATTCAATCTACTCATGACCGCCGCAGTCAGCGTAGCTGTTTTTAAGTACTCTGACCATAAGGATCTAAACGTTGTTGCGGGTGCTTTGCGTGAGGTTCCGGTCTGGCTGCTGGTTTCTCTGTTCCTGTTTGAACTGACCAATTATTATCAGGAATTCGGCACCAGCGAACTGGCATATAAGATTCTGTATGTAACTTCATCCTGTCTCATATTTCTTTCTATCCTTTATCTTGTATTCCGCATATTCCGACTTGTTTATACTCAGAACGATATAATGAGACAACTTAATGAACAATTGATTCAAGCGGATGAACAAAAAAAATCGGACGAAACGCTGAGGCGCTTTCGTCATGATATTAAGAATCATACTATTGTTCTGAACGCTATGCTGGAACAAGGAAATTACGAAGGAGCAAGAAGCTATTTCAAGAGTTTTTCTTATGAGTTAATAGCTAGTCTTTCTCAGTTTACAACTGGGAATTCAGTTGTTGACTCTTTGCTAAATGTCCGAGCAGCATCTGCAAAAGAGCAGGGAACCGAATTGACATTCATCGGTAAGATACCTGAGCAAGGAATTGAACCGAAAGATATGTGTGTTTGTTTCGGGAATCTTCTTGATAACGCAATTGAGGCATGTACCGCATTGCCTGAAGTAATCGAAAGAAAAATAGAAATTAGTTCTGTTACGAAGAATAACATTTTACTTATATCCTTTACAAATCCAATCGATCCCTCAAAGAGTTTTTCCGGATGGGGATTGCCAAAATCAACAAAAAAAGATGTTAAGGCACATGGAATCGGTTTGAAAAACGTACGAGATACAGTAAAAAAATATAATGGCTCGCTGCACTTGACAGTAGACCAAGGGCAATTTTCCGCTGAGATATTATTAGAATTAGATACTTTCTGAAAAAGGTATATAGTGAGAATAAGGAGGAACATTATGGAAACCGTGAAAAAAGTCAGTTGTCTCATATGGACAGCGCTGTTTTTATTTGGCTACAGTGTTGTCGGCATGACCGCCCACGCAGCTGAATATCAGCAGGGAGACGTAATTGAATACGGGAGTTATCCGAAGACTCGGGTCACAGACGAGGCTTTGATATCCTTTTTGGAGACGGTTGCCGATGATACTGAATGGCAGCCGCAGGGGTACACCGCCTCCGTTGAAAACGAGTATGCGTACTATAAAGATGTCGAATACGAAGGCGCAAAATATCGGGCGATTTACTATACGCAAATAAACAGTACCGCCCAGGCGAGATATGGGTATCAGACCAACACCGTTTATTGGTTCCGGTTTGAGCCGATTCAATGGACGCTCCTCGATCTGGAAAGCGGATTGTTGATTGCTAATGATATCCTTGATGTTCAACCGATCAACAACGTGATATACAATGCACAATACTCTGATCCTGAAAACCAGTATTATTTAAACAACTATGCACACGGGAGTATTCGTTCATGGTTAAACAGTTCATTTGCTGACGCAGCTTTTTCAAATGAAGAAGCTGATATAATCGTTTTACGTGAACAGAACAATGCTCTAACTGATATGGATGAGGCCTACACACAATACGAATTTGAAAACACTATGGACAATGTGTTTTTGCTGTCATATTTTGACGTGGCTGATGAAACTTGGTTTCCTGATGATGCCAGCAGAATTCGTGTTGGGACGGAGTATGCGAGATCCCTTGGATTGGAAAACTATCATAATCAAGACCCATCATATTATCCTGACAATGACTTTTGGTTTTTGCGGAGTCCAGGCGGAACAGCAAAAACGCAGGGTTTCATCTCCTTGGATGGTGTTATATCGGCCGGTGTTGACAGCTATAGCTTCGACGTCGGCGTATGTCCTGCCGTATATATCGATCTTGATGCATACGATCAGTTGAACGGTACTGATGAGCCCGTAACGTCTCCTTACGAAAACCTCACTTTTTCGTTTGAGGACGGAATCCTCTTTGTTTCTGGTACGGGCACGGTTCCGGTTGTACAGAACGTTGATGAAACCCCGTTTTCTTCTTATGCCGGTGATTGCAGCGTTATAGTCATCGGGGGCGGAATTGAATCCATTCAAGCGCACGCGTTCTGGGGCTTGGATTATGTCGAGATGCTTATCTTACAGGACTCGATTGAATTGAAGGCTGACGCCTTTACGTTTAACGGGAGTATCGATACAGTTATATGTGCCGATGCGGTACAATTTGATTCAACGTCCTTTTCTCCCGATACAGAGATAACCATATACGAGCCAAAAACGCTGCCTCATTCAGGCGATCTGCCGTCAAACTGCACTGTACTGCCGTACTCGTTCTCAGATGGTACATTGTATATCGATGGCGCTGCCCAGATGGACACGTATGCTCTCCTGGATATGATGGCTGTTATGTGTAGCTATTATGATGACGTCCGTTTCGTGCACTTTGATTCATATACTTCTCTGGACGTTCCGTTCTACGTATATGATAAAGGAGAAAAGGATTACGTTCCCGCTGAAAACAATACGCTCACCGGCGTCAGTTTTTCCGTGAAGATCTCCGAGGATAAAGATTGGATTACAATTACTTTTAACGAATTCTGCGATTTTGCAGCATCGAACCAATTGAGCACATTTCGATTGGTAGCCGATATTGAAGTCGGTGAAGAAGGCGGAGATCAGAGTGAAGAAGAGCCTGTTCAGGAAAGTGTCTTCCAGATCGTGGAACAGGCCGTCAGAAAAGTACTGAAATGGATCACTACTCTTATAAACAAACTGTTCAGTATCTTTTCAAAACTCTAATTAGCGTATACAGTACTGATTAGATAAAGAATCATAATTAAGTTGTACAAAGGATTAAGACACATATGACCAGATTTCCACGGTTTAAATACATTATTGGACACGTACAGAACGAAGAAGGGTGGATTTTTATCAAGGACCCGAATGATTCTGACTGGGAAAAGAGCTTATTCGATTCGTGGGCAGATGACGATGAGAAATACATTGGTCCAGTTGAATTATTGTTAAGAATAAAAGAAAAGAATAATTGGACAATAAAAAAGGGCGGTCTTCTTCAATACTCATTTGAGGAAGATCCCCTGCAAATGGTTTTCCAGATGGATGATCTGTTCGGTTTCGTGATAATAGCCCACAAAGAAAACCTTGAAAAGACGATTTCTTTTTTAGAAGAGTATATGGGCTGAATGGTCATTTCCAGTAGATCTTTTCTGAACTTTCAAATGGAATTATTGCCAAAAATGTGTTGTGAAATGCCCTCAAAATGATTAGTGGACAAAGCACGGATAAAAATCGAAAAAAAAAAGAAAAAAGTTTCCACTTTTCATTAAAAAGCGTCCGTGCTAAAATGATATCGTCAATAATTGTGTTAAGTGAGGCACTATGAAAAGAATAGTATATATCCTGCTCCCGCTGTTTCTGGCGGGAGTTTTATTTTCAGTATGGAAGATTGTAAGCATCGAGAAAGCGCTCCACTCCGGGGATGCTGAGTATAGCTATCTGGCGGAGATCGCTTCCGGTGATAATAAGTCGCCGGCCGATACCGAGCAAAACCAGTATGAGGACGGGAACGTCTCATCTCAGGATGCGCCCGTTCCTCATACTGAAATCGACTTCGCAACTCTGCAGAAATATAATCCGGATATAATCGCCTGGATCAGGATCCCGGGGACAAACATAGACTACCCCGTTCTCCAGGGGCCGGATAACGACAAATACCTGCGGCACACCCCGGACGGGGAATACAGCGTCGCAGGCTCCATCTTCCTTGAGTTCTCGAACGCGAGCGATTTCTCGGATAATCACAGCATCATCTACGGACATCATTTCCGGGGCAGCTACCGCCCGATGTTCACGCAGCTGGTGGATTATAAATCCTCGGACTTTTATCACTCCCACCCCACCGCAGTCATATATACCCCCGCAGGCAGATATACGGTTCGGTTCTTTTCATGCTACGTCACCAAGCTCGGCGACAACGCGTGGAGAACGCAGCTGGAGGGAAACGCCTACGCCGACTGGATCAGAGACGTTGCCGGAAAAGCATTGTATTATACCGGCGTCATACCGAAGGAAACTGACAGGATCGTGACGCTGTCCACCTGCAGCACGGAGTACGCGAACGCCCGTTTTGTGATCCACGGAATTCTTGAAAATGACACTTGAGATTCGTTTGACAGCAGGTTAAAATGGTATTGTAGTTATCATTTATTATCAGTCGATTTTGTGTCATGAGTGCCTCGTATTTACGGGGCGCTTTTTATGTATCAGACCGGCGGGGATAACCCGCCTCTCATCCACCGGACTCATGTCCCAACGCACTCATCGGGAGTAATCCCGGCGGGTGCTATTTTTGTTGTTACCGGTATAAGCCGTTAACATAAATTATCAAATGCCGTAAGGCGGAAAGGAAGGTCCATATGGACGAAAACTACAAAAAGGAACTGACCATCAAAGGAGTACTGTTACAGCCGATCAAAGAGGGTGAACGTGCGAAGATCCTGGAACGTGGAGGATGTAGAGATACATCGCCCGTAGTCGAAATCACCGAAGAGGGATACTACAGAGTGTGCTTTGAAACCGAATACACGATGTATACTCTTCTGATTGATCATGACATGCTGGAAAAAGATCGCGCACGAATCGCGGAGTATAAAAAGCTGCTGGAGGTGTCGTAATGGGCTACTGTATGTGGCAGCATGGCTGTCAGGATTTCTTTATTCCCTGTAACAAGATTCCCGACGCGACCCGCGCACTGAACGAGTGGGGGCAAAAAGAACAATCCTTTGAGGATCATCTCTGGGAGGCCGGATTTGAAACGGAAAAAGACAGGGACGGCAATGTTGTCGGACTGGTTTTTACCGGAGAAAAGCTGGGTTATCAGTTTGATCTATTGTGGGCCATTGGTCCATTTGCAAAGGATGGTTCATACCTCGAATTCATTGGCGAGGATTTCAGCATGTGGCGATGGGTTTTCCGTAAAGGTGAGCTCATTGAGATTACCCCTGATATTATTTGGAATATGGAGGCGTAAACATGAGTGAAGAAAATAAACATGATCAGATCATACGTATCGATGCAAAAGGCTGTTTTGTTGAGTCTCTCAAAGACACGTTCGAGATCAGCAGGATCCATTTCTGCTTTTCCTCGTACGACATGACAAAGCCCGCGGGTTCCCGTCAGACCAATTGCATCCACATATATATCCCCGTTAACGAGTTCCTTGAAACCGCGGGATATATAAGGCTGTATTACTGCAAGGGCGAGCTGGAGTACCGGAAAAACGAAAACAACTCGAAAGCTGTCAGACAGTGGCTCGGTGGAACCAGCGCTGAAAAGCTGCTGCGGCTTGGAAAGCCCCGGTCCGACGGCAAGAGTCTTTCCAGAATCGCACAGATCAGCTGGGGAAACAAGACTGACGTCTTGTTTTCTGCCGCGAGCGGCCCCGGGCAGACCGACGAAAAGGGGCTGATCCGGCCGGCGTTTGGAAGCAAGCCGGAGAACTATGTGATGGTTCCAATGACCTATGAATCTCTGGTGCAGCTCTTTGCTGTGACCGAGGTTCACTATACCGCGTGGCTTGCGGCGCAGTATGCGAAGGAGTGTGAAAACAATGCCTAATTACTGCTACTATGAGATGCGTGTCAAAGGAAAGCGCGAGAACATCGAGGAATTCGTAAAGGTCATGACCGATTACGAACGGCCGCAGCATTTCTGGCGCGTATTCAGCGCGGAAGCAGAGTACGACGAACCTGATGAAAACGGCCTGACCACGGCGCTGATCTCAGGCGACTGCGCATGGTCTGTGTATTCATGCATGTGTATCGGTGCCTGTACTTACGCAGGGGAAATTGAGGATCCATACCGAACCTCCCTTCAGATGGAATCCGGACGGCTGCAGCTGGAGATCGAGGTCTACTCGGATGAGCCCGGCATGTGTTTTCAGGAGCATTTCCATTATGACAAAGGAAATGAACTGGACCACGACTGTATCGACTGTGAGCATTACTGGTTTGAAGAAATATCTGATGAAACAGATGAGCACAGACTGGAGCGGTTTGAGGAATTCAAGATCAAATGCGGCCTTGATCCGAATCTGACAGTGAATGACCTTGACGAGGGCTCAGAAATCGTAGTCGGTGGCTACGGTCCATGGAAATTTCAGTTCTAACAAATTATCATTCAGGAGCCCGACAGCGATGTCGGGTTCTTTTTATTAAGGAGGTGAGAAAAAATGACTGAAAACTATGACGGGTACTATGACGATCGTAAGCCTGAGGACGACGGTAAAGTCAGAACGGATTTTGACAAAACCGTGATCAAAAAGATCGCCGTTATCGTTCTGGCGGTCGCGATCGTGATCACGCTGAGCGTGCTGGCGATGAAATATCTGTAAAAAATAGGACAGACTGTAACATTCCGGGCGTGAGATTTGTATCATACAGACAGAGGTGATAAAACATGCTGTACATTTCAAAAGGAATCCTAACAGACGAGCGGGATGACCGCTGCTGCGTGTTCCGCTGCGGAACCGAGCTGCGTTTGACGAAAACCGAATCCGAAATCTGGAAGGCGGGACGCGGCCGGCTCTGCGAGTCGGACAGCATCCTGACGCTTGAGGATATGGAGAATGAAGGTCTCGTCGGCATTGCAGAGGACGATACCGAAAAAAGCATTTATGATCTTCTCTGCGACTGTGTGTTCATCCCGCTGCGGAATCCCGAAAAAACCGTTCCTCTGACGCCGGAGGAAAGCATCCTTTACGTCTGGCTCCGCGACGCCGGCATCGTACTGACCACGGCGGAGCTGATCTGTCTGTGCGAACGCGATATCGTTCCCACGAAAAACCTGCTGGGTGAGAACGGCAGGCAGGAACTGATATTCTCCATTTATCTGAACGACGATATCAATGAATTTACCCTTGAAACCCAAATGGAATCGGCGAAAAGCAGAAACTGGGTGATCCCGTGTCTGCTTTCGATGGTTCAGAAAAACTACCTGTATATCGGCTGATAAAAAAACCGAAAATGACACTTGTTATTCCTTTTCGGATGGTTTAATATGATACTGTAGTTATCATTTATCATCAGTCGATTTTGTGTCAAAAGTGCCTCGTATTTCACGGGGCGCTTTTTCAGTTTAAACCGGCGGGGTTAACCCGCCGAGCATCCCCGGGCTTCGGCCCTAACGCACTCGCTTTCCCGCGGGTGTTTTTCTGTTGTTTTCGGCTTTAAGCCGTGAACATAAATATTTTAGCCGCAAGGCAGAAAGGATGAGTTAAATGGTTAAACTCACAGTAACAAACGCAGTCATCTCCAAGGGGTACAACGGTGCTCCGGCAATCCAGACCTCCGAGTCGGGGAACGTGGCCAGATTCAGAATCGGCTACAGAGTCTACGACAAACAGGCGGAGGGTAACTACCGCTATGTCAACCTTACCGTCAAGGCGTTCGGATCTCTTATCAAAAAGCTTTCCGACATGAAGCTTTCCGATGGAGCCGTCGTCAATCTGAGCGGCAGACTTGATGAGGAAGTCTGGACCGACAAGAAGACCAATGAAACCAGAAAGACGTTCAGTGTGATTCTCGAGGAAATCGAATACACCGCGTCCGGAAAGTCTCATGAGAACGCAGTCGGCGGCGCTGACCAGTCCGCGACGCCCGTCGATTCTCCGGCTGCCGATCCCGCCCCGGAAAACAGATCAGGCTTTGGGGGCTACGAGCCCTTCGGTCCGTCGTTCTTTGACGATTGATCGGAAAAATCTCATTCTCACCGATAGGTGAAGTAGCGCGCATCGTCTCACCGGTGCGCGCTTTTTTAATTCAACGCTGAAAAAGCAGAAAGGGTTAATTCATGAGTACGTACAGCTCGACAGTTTTCAATTTCTCACGGCCGCTGCCCGCCCCGTTCAACACGCTGACGAACAAGCGGGTTTCGGTCTCATCCTGCTACGGAGACGGCACAAGCTCCACGCTCAACTGTACGGTCATCAAGGCCGTGCTCCAGGTCTGCGGACAGTTTAATTCCCGAAATCCCGGCGGCGTCGGCTCACAGAACCAGTACGGTATCGCGGAATACAAGTCATCGAATTCGCCGGAGGAATACCATCTTGCCATCTACGACAGCAAGACGGGTCAGGTCCTCGCAAGCGTATATAACGAGGCGACCGGTATGAACGAGACGTATAACGGCGGCGCGAAAGGCCGCGACTGCGCCGCGATCATTACCGCGATGTTTCCGGCTCTGCTCAAGGATGTGGAATTCCGGAAATATTTCTTCAAGGCAAGCGACGAATACGTTGCGGGCTTCCCGGATATAGATCAGTCGAAAAAGACGATGGGGATCCTCTGCGACAACGTTTACCGCCGGGTAATGGACGAGTCCTGTCCCGCGCATCTTCCTCTGCTTCTCGACAAATCCGGCAACATCTTCAGAGTGTCCCAGACACACATCGAATCGGGGAAATACATCCCCAGCGAGATTTTTTCAGGCGTGTTCCAGATCTTTACTGAAAACCCCGGGACAACGGTCATAAAGCCCGCTTCCAAGGATATTTCCCATGCTGATTTTGTCGGGAAGTATCAGTTCAGTTCGAGAGTCCTCTCTGATTATGAGAAGACTCTCATACCGGAACTGCCCGACTGGTATGTGATCCCCGAAGAAGTGGTCGACATCTGCAGGCATATCCAGGCGACCAGCGGGAAACCCTCGCAGATGCGAAACTTCCTTCTGCGCGGACCGGCCGGAACCGGCAAAACGATGGGCGCGAAAGCCATCGCCGCGGGTTTGGGACTTCCGTATATGAAGTATACCTGCTCGGCAAACTCCGAAATCTATGATTTCATCGGATCTGTGATCCCGGATTTCGACGGCGCGAAACAGTCTGACAGCGGTTCCGCAGTCGATTCTTATGAATCTCTCGCGGCTGCGCTTGGTCTGCCCGGCGTCGACGATATGGATTATGATCCAGCAGGCGTTTACGAGCGCATCACCGGGACGTCCAGACCGGACGCAACATCGCAGGACTGCATGTCCGCGCTGCTTGATATCGTCGTGCGGGAATCCGGAAAGGCGAAATCCGTTCTCGGTTCCTCCGCGTACAAGTATCAGGATACGGACTTCATCAAGGCGCTGCGTTACGGTTACGTCATAGAGCTGCAGGAGCCGACAACGATCATGCAGCCGGGTGTTCTGGTGGGGCTCAACTCCCTTTTGGAACAGGAAGGCAGCATCACGCTGCCCACCGGCGAGGTGATCCGGCGACATCCGGACGCGGTCGTCATCGTTACGACGAACGTAACGTATGAAGGCTGTCGCGGCCTCAACCAGAGCGTTCTCGATAGGATGAGTCTGGTGCGCGACGTCGAGCTCCCCTCCGTCGAGGTCATGACCGAGAGGGCAATGAGCGTTACAGGCGCGGACGATGAGGAACTTGTCGGTCAGATGGTCCGAGTGGTCGTTTCCATGGAGGAATACTGCCGGAAGAATTCCATCGGCGACGGGTGCATCGGAATGCGTTCGCTCATCGACTGGATTAATTCCACGCTCGTTACGGACGATCCGTACAGATCCGCTCTGTATACGGTCGTCAGCAAGGCGACAACCGACGAGCAGGACCGCGAGGCTCTCATAACATCCTGCCTTGAATCCATTTTCACAAGAAAATCGATCTGAAGGGGGTGACGGTATGACGACCAACGGTATGACTGTTATTGAAAAGCAGTTCATGGAGACGCTGATGAACGGCGTCCGCAGGATCGCCGACGCTCTTGAGAAAGCAAATAAACTCAAGCGCGAAGAACTCGATTCCCGGGAAAAAGACCGCGAGCAGATGGCTGCTCTAATCGAAGCTCTCAAGTGGCTGAAGTGAGGAGGGACGGATATGGCATCAAGAATCGATCACCGAAAGGTGAGAAAACTGATCGAAGACCGGAAATCCGAAATCAGAGATGACGAACTGTTCATGTCCAGACTGATGTGCGGTCACTTCGAGGATATCGACGCGGCTTCCATGGGCGTATATGGCATTAAACGGAAAGTGCGCGTCGTCATCAGGTGGATGGAAAACAATGGTTTTGTGGCGTGTACGGATAACCAGACGGTATATCTCAACGCCGCGAATACGCTCGGTCTTGAGAAGTGTCCGCGAAAGACCCGGTACAAAATCGTACAGGGACTCAACGGACACGAACTCGGGCATATCCTGTTCACCGATTTCCTCGCTGCGCAAAGCTATTTCAACTATTTCTCCCGCGGGATCTGGTATCCGTCGGCTCCGTCGGCGGATACCGCTGAGGACGCCGCGGCTCTGAAAGAGATATTCGAATACGCTGCCGCCGCACCGGAAAACAGGAAAGGTCTCGACAGGATCGTTTCCGACGTGAACAACATCATCGAGGACGGATATATCGAGGACAGAGTCCTACGGTACTTCCCGGGTTCGATCGGTAGGGGGCTCAGATTCGTCAGGCAGCTTCATTTCGAAGAGATGCCTACGGTATCCGAGATGATCGAGGACGAATCCAAAGGCAGCCCCACGATATCAAGCATCCTACAGCTGATCCTCAGCTACGTCAAATTCGGCAGACTGAAATACGGAGACGCGCCTCTAACTGACGAGCGCGTTCAGATCATCTTCGATCTGCTTCCCGTACTTGACAGGGCCGTGCAGAGCGGCGACGCCAACGACAGATTCGCCGCGACCAACACTGTGCTCGTCAAGGCGTGGAAGTATATCAGGGACTTCATCGAAAGCATAAAAAAGCCCCCGGCAGACGGGAGCGCAGAAAACAGCGACGGTGAAGCTTCCGGAGAGACTGAAGAGAGTTCGTCCGGCGCTCCCTCCTCTGAGGGGGCACCCAAGAAGGATTTCGATGACGCTCTCGGGGAATTGCTGGATTCTCTTGTCGGCAGTACCCAGAAAGCGAAAGGATCAACTGCTCCCGTTGCTGAATTGAGCGATTCACCGGGGACGTCGGAAACCGATGACGCCCGCGCGGAAACCGCTTCTCTGGCGGGAGGCGGCGTCGGCAGAAGCGCTGACGCTGACGCTGATGAAACAGCGTCGCATATGCCGGGTGATCCATCCGAAGAGACTGCCGGTGATCCGTCCGGTTCCGGATCTGAAAGACGAGATCTCGGAACGATACGAGACGATGATTACGAGGGTTTCGACGAGGACCGCATCCGGGACGATCTTGACAGACTACTCGAGGACATTGCGGAGAGTGACACGAAACGTGCCCTTGAGGAAATGCGGACGTCCGAGCTCCAGACCGGGGCGAACAGTCTCTCGTACGGAAGACTTCACGATGGCATCACGGTCGTGATCCACAGGATGTCGTCTGTACCCGAAGACGTAAAGGAAAAGTACGACGAGACCGCTCCGCCGCTGCTCCGGATCTCAAAGCTGCTGCAGAAAAGCATACTCCAGCAGCTCCGGGACGTTCAGCTGGGCGGAAAACGCACGGGACTTCTTATGGGAAGACGGCTCGACATCCACGCGCTTCCGCGAAACGACGGCAAGGTGTTTTACAAAAACAGCCTTCCGCAGGATGCGCCGCAGCTGGCAGTCGGCTTGCTTCTCGACGAGTCAGGCTCCATGTGGTCCAGTAACCGTGCGCTGTATGCGCGTTACACCGCGATCGTGATCTATGATTTCTGCCGCTCCCTCGGGATCCCCGTGACTGTTTACGGTCATTCCACAAGCTTCACACACCGGTACGGGCACGAGCTCGATATGTATTCCTATGCCGAATTTGAAAGCATCGACGATGACGACAAATACCGGCTTATGGATATTACGGCTCGCAGCAACAACCGGGACGGTATGGCGCTGAGATATGTTGCCGAGGAACTGGTCAAACGGCCGGAGCAGGAGCGTATCCTCATACTGGTTTCCGACGGGCAGCCGGCGGATGATGACTACTATGGGCCCGAAGCCGACGAAGACCTGAGGGACACAGTCAGGGAATATGCCAGAAAAGGCATACTGTTTATAGCGGCGGCGATTGGATCTGACAAAGACGAAATCGAACGGATCTACGGAGACGCTTTTATGGACATTACAGATCTGAATACTCTCCCCGGAAAACTGACGGGGGTTATAAAGAAGCATATAAGGATCTGAACACTATCATCTTAACGGCGGGCAGAAATGTCCGTCGTTTTTATAAAAAACAATCGGAAAATGACACTTGAGATTGCTGTTTCCTTGCGTTATTATATTACCGTAGTTATCAATTATTAAAGTCGATTTTGTGTCATAAGTGCCTCTGGATCCCGGAGGCATTTTTTGTATTCAACCCGACTTTCCGGTAACTGCGAAAACAGGACGAAGCCCTTAACACCTGATGGTTTTCATCGGGTGTTTTTCTGTCTTCGGCCAAAAAAAATAAACGCATGAAAGGAGACATCCAAATGTCACAATGCAAAGACTCATTTCTGACGCAGTTCTCATCCTTTGACGAGATGTATGATTTCCATACTGATCTCGCCGCCTCGACCAGCTGGCTCTATGTTCCGCTGGCGTCTCTTGCCTTCTTTCCTTTAAGCGAGGATACGGATCTGACAGGGCTCTCACTGCCGTTCCATCCCGACGTATCGGAGGAAGCGATCTCAGACACAATGGATAACACCAAACTCGCGGTCAGCATCGAAAACTATCTCTGGCCTGTTCGCGACACCGCGTACAAAACGATTCTGGACAGGGCGAGAGTAAACGGCAACAGCCTTCCCAAAATCAGTAAGGAACTGCTTTCCGGCATACTGACAAACTGCTGTCAGCTGTACAGGGAAAACGCTCTTGTGCTGGTTCGGGATCAGAAGGTCGCCGCCATCCACGGCGGAGGCGAGAACGATTATTCGGTTCTGCCCGTCGACCGTTTGCTCAGAACGCTGCAGGACAGCATCGACAGCCGGTTCCCCGGAAACACTTTTCTGAACGGTTACTCCGACCACGCTCTGACCAGTGCGAAATGGAGCATGCCCGAACAGACCGAGGAACTGCTCGGAACCTACCTGAGCAGACTGTCCGCGACGGGCGACTCTCTGCTCGCGGAGAAGCTTACGCCCGGCATCACGTTCACAACGTCCGATACCGGCGTTTCCGGGGCGAAAGTCTCGGCGTATCTCTGCGGAAAGAGAATGTCCGTCAATATCGGAAGCTGCATTCAGGTGGATCACCGCTCCAAGAGAACTGTCGAGGATTTCAGAGTTGCTCTCGACGGGCTGTTCGTCAAATTCGGCGATGCCGTCGGAAAGCTGATGAAGCTTATGGACATCCGGCTCGACTATCCCGTCAACGCCATGACGCGCGTCTGCAAGACGCTGAAGATGCCTACGAAGGCGGCCTGCGAGGCGGTTGCCATGTTTGAGATGGCGACAGGCAGCGGTCCCGCCACGGCACACGAAGTGTATATGGCTATGCAGGAGATCCTGTTCCTCTGCAGAGTGGGCGGCATGCCCGAAAACAAGCTCCTGACTGTTTCCGAAAATCTGTCAAGAGCGCTTACGATCAAATGGAACGATTATGATTTAGCGAAAGGAGTCAATCTCTAATGAAACCGATTATCTTGTGCGATACCAAAGGAATGTCAAACGAGCGCTGGCTGGAATGCCGCGCTCACGGTCCGAACGGAGATATCCCGTACACCGTAGGCGGCAGCGACGTCGCCGCGATCTTCGGGATCTCGCCCTGGACCACGCCCCTTGAGTTGTGGCGCATCAAAAAAGGTCTGATGAAGCCGCCCGTGAAATCCAATGCGAGACAGCTCACCATGGGCCATTTGCTTGAACCCATTGCTGCATACTGGTATCAGGAACTGACCGGGAACTTGGTCACGGACGATACCAATATGTACCAGCATGCCGAGCATCCCTACGCTCTTGCAGACTTCGACAGAAGATACATAAGAGCTTCTGATGGAGAATCCGGCATACTGGAATGCAAGAGTTGCAGCTTTTATAAGGCCGACAGCTGGGCAGACGGAGCTTACCCGCTTTACTATGAGCTCCAGCTTCGTTTTTATCTCGCGGTCGCTGACGTTCAGCACGGCGCGTTCTCCGCGATCTGGGGCAATAACCCGGATAACGATCTCGCGATCCCTGAGATCGAGCGCGACAAAGCCAAAGAGGATCTGATCTTCGAGAAGCTCGACCGCTGGATCTGGAGCCTTGAACACGACGTTCCGCCGACGATGGCAGACGTCTCTCCGAAGCTTGCGATGGAATCCCTCGCGAGGATTTACGGCGACAGCGTCGCCGGACTTCCGACCGTGGAGTTTCCGTCGAAGTTTGAAAAGCCGCTTCGCAGGATCGTCTCGCTCAACAACGCGATCGGCGGACACAAATCCGAGATCAAGCGGCTTGAAAAAGAGCTCGACGTCCATTCCGTCGCGATTGCCGAAATGATGGCTGAACACGAGCACGGCGTTCTGGAGACGACCGCGGACAGGATCCTGATCGATTTTGTCTCGAAATACAGAAGCGGCGTCGACCGTAAAAAACTTCAGGCAGAATACCCCGACGTGTACGAAGACGTTAAAACCGTCAGCACGAGCAGAAGCCTCAAGGTTTCTGTCGAAACGAAATAAAACAAAGAAAGGGAGAGCTTTATGAGCAGATTACTTGATTCCTACCGCAGTCAGAAAGTCAAGCTCACGCTTGAGATGGATGACCGTCCATGCAGACAGACGTTTTCTCTGCTTCAGGAGGTCAATTACCGCATCAGCGTTTATGAGACCTTCCAAAGCATCTACCGTGCGTCAAAAACCATGGCGTACAGAGACTGCGCGGAACACTACAGGATGTTCGACGGCTTTGTGAAAATGATACTGGCTGAACGGTGTTTTGAAACGACTGACCCCGATCTGCAGGCCAGAAGAGAAACTGCCTACAACTCGCTGCTGTCCGTCGTAAGCGAATACCGAAAAAAGTACGCAAACTACAGATTCAGAAACCCCTGCGATTATATCGACGATATCTCGGGAACCATGAACGCATTTCTTTCCGTGTGGCTTGCCCACAGAAACACATATTTTGAAATAAAAGGAGTTTGAAAAATGAATACCGAATCAACAAGGGAAACCAATCTTGAAAAGGTCCGGACGATCAACGAGGTCCCTGGCTTCAACGCGGAATGCTACGCCATCCCGTATACCGACCTGAACACAGGCGAGGTGAGACGCAGACTTCCGTTCATGCCTCTTCTCGCGTGGTTCAGACTGAAATACCCCGAAGGCAAAATCGCGAGCTCCGTTACGCGGGAGAACGACTGCTTCATCGGGACCGCGCGTATCTACTGTTCATACAAGGACGCTCCCGAGCAGTATATCTCTGAGGCGACTGTATCCAGATCATACTGTGAGGACAAGCCGTCCGTCTCACCCAGAGAATGGGCGCAGACAGCCGCCATTTCGATGGCTCTGAGAAACGCGGGCTTCGGGTTACAGTTCGACATGGTTTCTGATGATTTCAGTGCGACCGCTCCGAACGAGTTCGGCGGAAACCAGTATGAGGAACACGGCGCTGCCTCTGATCCTGCTCCGGAAACGAATGCGGATCATCTCGGTGATGCGCTTTCAGCGGTTTTCGACGCCGTCGACGCTCAGAAGTCTGCTCCTTCCGCGCCTCCGGCAGCGAAGGAGCCTACGCTTGACGAGGAATACGCGGCAGCCTGCGCGACGCCCTGTCCCATCAGGAAATACGAGGGCAAGACGCTCGGAGATCTCATTTCCCTCGACCCCAAGGCTCTCATGTGGATAGCCGAAAAGTATGAAGGCAATCCTGAGACGAAAGCCGCGGCGCAGGTCATATGCGAATATGCCATGCTGCAGGCGGGATGAATCCAAACTACGTGGCGGAAGCGGCCGACAACCGCTTCTGCCGGATAAGGGAGATGCGAAATGAGCTTCAAATTCACTATGGAGGATGTGCTGCCTCTGCTCGGGATCACGTATCCGTACAACCGGCTGTCCTTTGACATTCCATGTCCCGTGTGCGACGTAGACAGAAGAACGAAGCACCTGAACATCAACCTTCGGAAAGACACCTTCCGGTGCCCCCGCTGCGGCGACGTTCAGGGCGGAGTTCTCGACCTTTACGCTCTATTCGAGGGATGCTCTCGTTCGGCGGCTTACAAGGCGATCTCAAAGGGCATCGGCATTTCTCCTCAGCAGAAACCGTATGTGAGGCATCCCGTCGTCAGGGAATGCGAGCTCGCTCCTGTAGACCGGCGCGATGCCGTTTACAGAGCGCTGCTGTCGCTGCTTCCGCTGACGCAGGACCATATTCAGAACCTGCGCGGTCGCGGACTGGATGATGCGCAGATAACCGGCTACGGATTTCGTTCGGCGATACCGGACGAGATGCCGGCGCTGGGTGCTGTGCTGACTGAAAAGGGATACTCTTTGGAGGGTGTTCCCGGCTTCTATATGTCCTCGGAAACGTGGCGTTTCCGTTGCGACTACTCCGGAATACTGATTCCGGTCCTCGATGTCGAACGCCGCGTCCAGGGACTTCAGCTGAGACTTGATGACAAGGATAAACGCAAATTCCGATGGATTTCTTCCAGCGGTCAGAACCAGGGAACGCCGGCGCGCACCTATTCCCATTTCATCGGGAAACCGTCTGAGGTAATACTCATCACCGAGGGACCGATGAAGGGCGACATAATACACGCGCTGTCCGGTATGTCCGTTCTGGCGGTTCCCGGAGTGAACTGTCTCTCCCTGATGGAACCGATGCTGCGGGAGCTGAAGTCAAAAGGCGTCCGTCGTATAAAGACTGCCTTCGATATGGACTTTCTGTCCAATCCGCATGTTCAGACCGGTTATACGCAGCTGTGCGAGCTTTTGGAGAAAATCGGTTTTTCTTTCAAGACTTACACCTGGGATCCGGGATACAACGGGCTGGATGATTATCTCAGAGCAATGAAAAACAATCGCGGCTGACCGACAGAGCGGCCGAAGCATAATCTCAGAACGGCCGTGCAGTCTGAAAGGACTGTGCGGTCTTTCTTATTCGATGCAGTAAGAAAACGCATAAATTACGTCTTTGTGTGTAACAAAAACGCATAAGGATTTGTATAATCAAGATGAAAACATAGGAGGTACATTATGTTAATCGCAATCGATCACGGAAACTACTCCATCAAAACGCCGGATTTCAATTTTGTCTCCGGCCTGCTGGAAAGCACCATTGCTCCGCCGTTCTCAGACGAGGTCCTGCAGTACAACGGAAAATACTATACTCTGACTGACAGGCGTATCGTTTACCGCAGGGACAAAACAAAGGACGAACAGTATTTCATACTGACTCTGTTCGCCTTAGGCAAGGAACTGGAAGTCCGAGACCGAGCCGGCAGTCTGACTCATATCGATCTGGCGGTCGGTCTTCCGCCCCAGCATTTCGGTATGCTGAAAGACGCTTTCGCCCAGTATTTCAAGCGCCGCTGTTCCGTCAGCTTCAGGTATAACGAGAAAACCTACAATATCATTATCGGCGAAGTGATGGTATTCCCGCAGGCTTATGCCGCGATTATTTCAAAACGGGAACAGATTCTTTCTTCCCCGAGGATTTTTGTTGTGGATATCGGCGGTTATACGACTGACATTCTGCTGCTGAAAAACGGCAAACCGGATCTCCAATACTGCAAAAGTCTTGATAATGGCATCATTACGATGAATAATGAAATCATCAATCAGGTGAACATCCTGTTTGATGCCAAAATCGATGATGAGCATATTACGGAAGTCCTGACCGGAAAGCCGTCTGTTCTCGGAGCCGGAATTGAGGATTTGATCGTACAAGCCGCGAGAAAGCACACGGCTGACATCCTCGGAAAGCTGAAAGAGATGGAAATCGATCTTGCTGTGACAAAGACGTTCTTTATGGGCGGCGGCAGCGTCCTGCTGAAGAAGTTCATTAAGGAGAATGCTTCTCTCCGGAACGCTGAGTTTATCGAATCGCCGAACGCGAATGCGGTCGGATACCGGATTCTGGGGAACGCACAGCTTACAAAAAGGAGCGTAGAAAAGCAGTGAAAGACGGCGACAGGTACAGGTTCAATCTTCAGTTTACAGCCAGCACACAGGATGCAGAAAAAGCCGGGGAATTGCTTGAAATGCTCGGTAAACGAAAAAGCCAGTTCGTTGTTACGGCTGTGATCGAATATCTGAGGAATCACCCGGATTACCGCATGGACAGACAGCTTGAAACGCCCAGAAGGATTTATAAGGCGGAACTTGAGAAAATGATCCGTGCAATCGTAGACGAGAAGCTCTCGGGCAGTGGATTCCCGACAGAGAAAACGTATGACGCAGATACGACCGCGATTTCGGACGAAATCGACTCTGACATAATGGCTATGCTGGGTAATATCAAACTGTTTGAATAATTCAAAAAGAGCCCTCACGGGCTCTTTTTTCGTTATGTAAAAACCTGGTCTAAGGATTACACCTCTTGCACGGGGTATAACCTTTTTCGATCGCTTCCTCACGTGTCCCGTAAAAGTAGACTTTATTCTTTTCCTTCATATCATTCACGGACGAGCAGGAAGGACGATGGAATTTCTTTGAGTTGCTGTTCAGAATATATGTTACTTCCTTTTCCTCAGACTCGGATTCATTCTCAACCGGATCCTGGATCGGCAGATCGCGGGTTATCTCTGTCGTTTCTTCAGTCGGTGCTTCTTCACGTTTGCTGTCTCCGGTCGCATAGTCTATGATGATGCCCGGCTGCACGTTATACGTGAAGACACAGAACGATAATCCCTGACCGTTGTCTTCTACGGAATAGGCTTCCATCAGGACACCGGTCGCCACCAGGTTGTTTCCCTCAAATATCGGAGTGGATCTGTACAGGAGATGATTTCCTGTATAGGTGACGTAATCATAGGCACTGTTCTCAAACGGGAGCATGCCTTCCACGTTCATATACCGCGTACCGGTGATCAGGTTCTTGGGATTGTCATTTTCTCCGGCAAGCTGATATGCGATCAGATGGCAGCGGTTGTATAAATACCTGTCCTCGATCAGATCATCGTATCTTTGAGTATGCCAGCCGGACGGTCTGATGTTTCCTATTTCCCCGCGGGGTTCCGTCGGCATGATATCGGTACCGATGCACGCGACCGCATAGCCGCATCTCTGCAGTCTGTCAAGAGGGCTGTAGTATTCATAGGAACTGACAGTATAATCCGATTCGGTAAAGAACGGCTTGTTATTATTTACTTCTGCATAGGGACTTCCGGAATATACGGGAACGGTCGACAGATCGAAAGAAAGAGAAGGCGCGATAACAGGGTCTGTTACCGTAACAACAGTCGTGGGAGGGACAGTTGTAGAGGGATCCGTCTCGTCATTCGATACGGATTCTGTGTTTTCCGTGGTGCTGTCAGTTACCGTGTCCTCCGTGTCAGACTCCATGACGGACGAGGTCTGAGCAGGATCCGTTGTAGAGGGCTCATCACCGGATTTCGAACCTATTACATAAAGCCCGCCTAATAAAACGATGACGATGGCAAGGATTATAAGGAACTTTTTCACTGTTGATCCTCCATAATTCAATCAAAGGAGACCAAGACGCTTACGATCGGAAAGCTCGTCAGGAATATTGAAACTGACAGGTTTGGCCCAGTAGAGAACCTTCCAGTTCTCATCTGCAAATTCCCACTTATCTCCGTCCCAATAATCCGAAACGTTAACGGATACCGTTCCATGCATTTCAGGAGGGAACTCTCCCTGAGCTTCCACTATGGTGTAATAGTCGCCCTCTTTGGACGGCATTGTATCATCAACGCTGATCCAGTGCGGCTGCGCGGCTCTGTACCCTATGAGACAGCCCATGAGCAAAGTTTCAAATGCTTCCAATAATGTGATCCTCCATCCCCATTTTAATCGTCAAGTCAGTCAGACTTTTTTTATACTGTTCCTGTGTGATCGCGTTATGTTCACGGAATCGTTTCAGGAGATCTATCTGTTGATAATATAGCTGTTCTTTCTTCTGATCGGGCGAAAGAAGCTCCCATTGTTCCTGTTCCATAAGTAAGTTTCCTGTAAAATCGATGTTTCTTTTTTTACTGTTCATCCTTAATCTTAATCCATCGGCATATACTGTGTCAAGAAAAACAGACGCGATTTGGTACGATATATAGGACTCTGCCGAACAGTTTCCTCCTCAGCCATTTCGAGACATTGCTTTTTCAACAATCCGATGATATAATAACAGTATAAACAGAGAGGACGGTGACGCAGAATGGCTCAAAAAAAGCAGTTCATTGCTATTGACCTGAAGTCATTCTATGCATCCGTTGAAGCTGCCGAACGCGGGTATGACCCTCTCGATGTAAACCTGGTTGTCGCGGATGAGAGCAGAACAGATAAAACGATCTGTCTCGCAGTCTCTCCGGCTTTGAAGGCACATGGAATTCCCGGACGTCCCCGTCTGTTTGAAGCAAAGCAGCAGATAGAACGCGTCAACAGAGAACGCAAAATGAAAGCGCCGGGAAGACAGTTTGCAGGGAAATCCATATTCGCTTCCGAACTTACGGCCAATCCGTCACTTGAGCTCGATCTCGTGATCGCTCCGCCCCGTATGCAGTATTATATGGAATACAGCCAGAGCATTGTGGAGATATATCTCCGATACGTTTCCATCGATGATCTTCTGGTTTATTCCATCGATGAAGTATTCATCGACGCGACGCCATATCTTGACACTTATCGCATGACGGCGCATGAGTTTGCCATGATGCTTATCCGGCAGGTTCTTAAGGAAACACGAATCACCGCGACCGCAGGGATCGGTACGAATATGTACCTTGCCAAGATTGCGATGGATATTGTCGCGAAGAAAATGCCGGCAGATAAAGACGGCGTCCGCATCGCGGAACTAGATGAAATGAGTTACCGTGAAAAACTGTGGTGCCATACACCGCTGACATCATTCTGGCGCGTTGGTCCCGGGACTGCCCGTAAACTTGAACGGAACGGGATATACACGATGGGTGACATCGCCCGCTGCTCCGAGGGAAAACCGAACAGCTTCTATAATTCAGGTCTGCTTTACAAACTGTTCGGAGTAAACGCTGAACTGCTGATAGATCACGCCTGGGGCTGGGAGCCTACTGAGATCGCTGACTGCAAGGCGTACGTTCCCGAATCAAAAAGCCTGAGCTCCGGGCAGGTGCTGACCAGACCGTATTCATTCGATGAAGGCAGGATCGTTATTCAGGAAATGGCGGATCTTCTCTCTGTGGATCTTGTGCGCAAGGGACTGATGACGGATCAGGTCGTTCTTGATGTCGGATACGACACATCGAATCTTACCGATTCCAAAATCGCGTCTCAGTATAAGGGGGCCATCAGAACAGATCATTACGGGAGACAGGTCCCGCAGCGTGTTCATGGGTCGAGGAATCTGGGACGGTATATGTCTTCCAGCCGCAGAATCATTGACGCTGTTGCTGAAATCTATGATTCGATCGTTGATAGAAACCTCACCGTACGACGGTTCAATATCGGTGTCGGAAGGCTGCTGACCGTGCAGGAAGTGCAAAAGCTGGAAGAGGACACTCCTCCCGAGCAGTTGAGCCTGTTCCGTGACTATGAAGCCGAAGAAAAAGCCAAAAAGAAAGAAGACGCCGAGCTCGACAAGGAACGCAGGATGCAGGAAGCCCTGATAAGCATCCGTGATCGCTTTGGTAAAAACGCTGTCGTCAAAGGCCTGAATATGCAGGAAGGCGCTACCGCAATGGAACGCAACGAAATGGTCGGCGGACACAAGAAATAAAGACCAATAAAAACACTATAAAACCAAAGGAGGCTCAATCATGATCAAAATCTACGGAATGCCCACCTGCCCTTACTGCGATTATGTTCATGAACAAATAGAGGGACGGGAGAACGAATTCGAGTATATCAACATTGGAGAAAACATCAGGAATATGGGAGCATTTATCCGCCTCAGAGATAAAAGCCCCGTATTCGATCATTGCAAAGAAATCGGAGACGTAGGGATCCCTGCTTTTGTATTTGAGGACGGCAGAGTCTCCATAGATCCGGCAGACGCAGGACTGATCGAATACGGCACGCCCGCAGCCTGCTCGATCAAGGACCATAAGAACGGCAGAAAAGGTTGTTGATTCATGAAGTCAAACTATGAAAACGAAAACTGAGACATTCAAATGTGAACGCGAGGGACTATCGATTCACGGGACCATGATTCGTCCCGCATCGGTAGATCGCTGTCCGATCATCATCGTAAGCCATGAATTCATGTCCGACCGGCTTTCGGTGCTGCCATATGTGCGTTTTTGGGCGGCGCAGGGCTTTGCCGCGTTCTGCTTCGATTTCTGCGGCGGTTGTATTGTAGGCGCTTCTGCGGGAAAAACGACGGATATGTCGGTGCTGACGGAGATGAAAGACCTTCAGACTGTAATCGACTACGCAAAAAGCAGATCGGATACGGATGATAATCGGCTGTACCTGATGGGCTGCTCTCAGGGCGGAATGGTCTCCGCTTTGACTGCCGCAGAATTAAAGGAAGCGGTGAAGGCGCTGATCCTGTTCTATCCGGCATTGTCCATCCCGGACGACGCACGAAAGGGGCATATGATCAAGGCGTTGTTCGATCCAAAGAACGTTCCCGAAACCTTACGCTGCGGGCCGATGAAGCTCGGCAAGCGGTATGTGACCGACGTGATCGATATGGACGTCTGGCGGGAAATCTCCGGGTATACCGGCCGTGTGCTGCTTGTGCACGGTTCGGCGGATACATTGGTCGATCCTTCCTATTCAGAACGCGCTTTCGAGGTTTACCGTGCGTGCGGCGCTGATGTTACCCTGAAGATGATTCCCGGCGCAGGACATGTATTTATAAAACCGAACCATATCAAAAAAGCAAAAGAAATTTTAAGGATCATTGTAAGCCCGGAAGAAAACTGAGGAAAAGCACATGAAAAACGCTAGAGAAGAATACGGCGATATCATCGATCACGAGCATTTCGTGGACCCGAATCGTCCGCAGATGTCCAGACTGAGCCGGGCTGCCCAGTTCAGTCCGTTTGCTGCGCTTACAGGCTATGAAGACCTGATCAGTGAGGCCGCACGGCAGACCGGTGACCAGATCGAACTGGATGAGAGCGTGAAAGAAGAGATCGCCAGACGAATCAGTGTCCTCTTGAATATGGAAGAACCTCCTGCCGCAGAAATCACATATTTCGTTCAGGACGAAAGAAAACAGGGCGGGAAATATGAAACCGTTCAAGGGACGATAATCAAGTATAATAGCCTCGTCCGCAGCATTGACCTGGATAACGGCACCACGCTTTTTATTGATGATATTACGAGTGTCAGTGCGAAGTGCTTTGAAGACTGAAGACTTATAGACAAATAATAAAGAACCGCTGAATCTCCATTTTCGGAAGTCAGCGGTTCTTCGTTATTTGTCATATCTGAGAAAATCGTTCCGGTGCTCCTGCCGCCGGAACCGGTAGCCCTGGGAAATCAGGATATCTGCCTTTAACGCGATCAGATTGATATCGGACTGCATTGCGCTGGCCATCTGCTGAAGGTCATATCCGCGTTCACTGTAATCCAGGAATTCTTCGTCATCCAGTTCCAGCTGCGCCGCAAATACGTTTGCTTCATATTCCATCCGCCGGTTGGTCATATCGAAAATCCGGAATTCCTGGAATCCGCCGGAGCTGATGGCCTGTGCCTTATGCAGACGGTCATGTCCGAGCTCATGGAGAGTGACGATGTGCCGCTCTGTTTCCGGCAGGTTCTTATTCAGAAATATAAAAGCGATGCGGTTAATCACCTTGTACGCGCCGCGCTGACGGTCGAAATTGCAGTTTTTGATCACTATGCCGAGATTGGCAGCGATTTTGAAAGGATCTCGCGTTTCATGTTCCAACACGATCTGGTTCGCCTTCGCAACAATCTCAGACGTTGAATAATACATCATTGCAAAAGCCTCCTTTGATATGCCGAACCGGTCTGTTCGGTTTTATTATATCAGCCCTTATGTACGTTTATTGGGGCTCATCCTTTTTTTTGCGATAATCTTTTCTGGTAAACTTCTCGCGGGCGCTCTTTTTTGATTCCCAATACGCCTCCTGAACTGCGCGAAGGAACTCATCTTTATCTTCTTCTGACAGATCGCCGCCTGCAAACAGACCCGTTACCTCGGACATCAGTTCCTGTGCCTGTCGGCGACCGCGGGTACCGTGAGCGGCCTGGGCGTCGGCGATGAAATCATCGTTTTCATTATGCAGATAATCCGCATCGACGCCAAGTACTTCCGCGAGTGCACTGTATGTTTTTCTGTATCTTGGATAGGCACTGCCTTGCTCATAGCAAATGATCGTCCTAACGCTCAGACCTGCACTTTTTGCTAGTTCGGCCTGCGTTAATCCTTTAGCTTTTCTTGCCTGACGGAGCTTTTCGGCGAATGTCATAAAACCATCTCCTTAATATTCTGCATCTTAGGTGCACATTTTTTGAAATTTCCTATTGACAAATGCATTTGAACTGCGTATAATCATAAATGTGCAGATGAGCTTCATGTTCATATTACAACGAACTGCATATTTTGTCAATAGGTTTCTTGAATATTCTTTGAAAGGAATGAAAAAAATGGAGCCTCAGCGCAGAAAAGTGTATGTTACCGTAGATGCGGAACACAAGCCGGACGGCAGCTGCCGCCCTCTTTCGATCCGTATGGCTGATAACTCCACCTACGCGATCGACAGGATCAAGCAGATCTGTCGCGCTGCTTCTATGGTGGGCGGCAGAGGTATCCGCTATACTATTATGATCGGTACCCATGAAACATCTCTTTTTGATGAACAGAACGGAAAGTGGTTCGTCGAAGCAAAGTTTGGCTGAATTATTGAAAGGATAGAAATGATCTGTTTTTCCCGTGATGATATTGAACGGATTTCTCTTAGGGTTATCAATAAATATAAGCGTCTTCCTGATCTGCAGGGGCTGAGCATCACAAAGATCGATCCGACGATGCTTGCCGTTGATTTGCTGGACCTCTCGCTCGATTTCGTCCATATCTCGCTGAAAGAAGACATACTGGGATTGACGTGTCTGGAGGAAACCGGTGTGGAGGTATATGATGAGGAAGACCAGCCGTATATGTACATGCTGGACGGCAGCACGATCCTGGTGGAGGCTGATCTGAAAAACGACTGTACCAAAGCGGGAAGATGCAATTTCTCGATCATGCACGAGACCGCGCATCAGATTTTCGGAAAACTCTTCCCTAAGGAATACGGCCCCAGTAAACAGAAAAAGATCCATTGCTATAATCCGACGAATAGCCAAAGGAGCGTCAGGAACTGGGAGGAATGGCAGGCGAACACGCTGGCCTCCGCGCTTCTGATGCCGAAGGATATCCTTATCGCGGATATGAAAATGTTCGATCTTGGGGAGCGGATCAGGATACTGAACTCAATATATGAACCGGAAACGTTTTTTAAGTTTCGTCTTTTGGCGGAGTATCTCGGCGTCTCACAGCAGGCGCTGGCGATCCGAATGAAACATCTGGATCTTCTCGACAGGGATTATCTGAATCACGCAAGAGATATGATTACTATTTTTTCGGAGGATTAAAAACATGGATGACAAAATGAAAATCGTAAAACTGTGCCCGAACTGCGGAAAAAGGATCTTGGATAAGGTCAGCCGCACTTCAGGAGAAATAGAATTGAAGTGCCCACACTGTTATAAGATCGTGCGAGTCAATCTGTCTTTCAGAACAGGTGCGGTAAAATACCGCAGGGTATGCTGCAGTTAGTGCCGCTCTTGTAAATACTGACGTACCGAGCCGCGGGACCGTGAGGCTAATCTGAGCCCCCAACGAGTCACCGGATATGCCGGACATCAGGTCTTAAGGAATCACTGGATTCCTTTTGCCTGCATGTCCGGCTTTTGTTTTTGCCCTTATACGAGCGTTCCTCTCAGGGAATGCCGGTATAAGCGCGAAGGCGCTTAAATAATTTTCACAGCTTGATTATGGCCATAAGAGCTCAGTGGAATGATTTGAGAGATATACGGTTGATGAATAAAACGTCATCCGTCTTTCCCGAAAACAATCCGCTTTTAATTCTTATTGCCTATTGTTGAGAACTGTTCTTTCGACGTTCCACTGTCCTTTGTCGTCAAGCGGAAAGGACTAATCATGTCAAACAATTCAAGCGAAATCCTTGCTAAAACCCTTGGTATCTGGTGCTCGGATCTTACCACCTGCATCAACGAAAAAACGGAATCCCTCTCCAAAATCCTTGAGATGTACGGATTGAAGATTGAAGAATCCCAGCCCGCATCCGAGAACATCACCCCGGTGCCCGCGGAAAAGCCGCAGCCGGTTCTGGCTGACGTTCATCGCGCCGCAGCTATCCTTGAAAAGGAAAAGTGCAGTAGGGCCGTACGTAATCTGATGCGCAAATACGGAGTCGATCATCTCAACGATCTGGATTCCGGTATGTACGCAGACTTCATTAAGGACGCGGAGGAACTTGCAGATGAACCGTGCTGATTGTTTTCGTGTCATGCCTGACTATGAACTCAGGAAACCCCTTACTGCGAATCAATTCAATTATGATTGTGGTTCCTATATGACAGCAGCGGCAGGAGAGAATGTATGAACAGTTTAGAGTACATAGGCAGAAATCTCAGTAATAAACGGCTGCAGAACGGAATGTCCCAAAGTATGCTGGCAGAAAAAAGCGGCGTATCTAAAAACACGATTGCAAATATAGAACGTGGTCGCAGATATCCCTCTATTGATCTCTTGGTTACTCTGGCAGAAGTTCTTCAAACCGACTTGGATTCGTTACTGGCAGGGCCCAAGGCATTAACCGTGGATCCTTTCAGTGAAAAGATTGCCCACTTAGTGAATCAATTCGCTAATGACGCTGAAATGATGAATTTCATCGCAGAGTTTTGCGCTTTGCTTGTTAAACACTTCGGAACATGAAAAGAAAAAGTATAGGCAAGCTTATAAATTTGGCTTGGCTGCTGTAACAAAAACCTACGTAAATTTGTAAAATCAATAAAGGAAGGAGAATTGGATAATGGAGAACATAATTCCTGAGATGGTCTCAATTCGTGAGGCAGCTCTTAGGACCGGTCTCTCTGAAGATTGTATCCGCAGATGGTGCATTCAGAAAAAAATCGTATTCGTGATGAGCGGAAAGAAATACTACATCAATTTCCCATTGCTCTGTGAATTTCTGAACGGAAAAACCATCAGATAACCAAGACGGAAGCACGGTATTCTGTCTTATGATACCGTGCTTCCAATTTATGAAAGGTAGAGAACAAAATGGCGTATATCGAACAAAAAGGCCCAGGATACAGAATCACCGTTTCTTTGGGAAGGAATGCAGACGGAACAAAACGAGTTGAGCGTACCATTTTCTATCCCAAAGCAACCACCCCGAAGGCTATCGATAAAGAGGTTGAGGCTTTTGCGTATGATTTCGAAGCTCGGGTCAAGCGAGGGGAATACTATTCTGGCGAAAAAATAACCTTTCGGGAGTTGATTCCTATTTGGTTTTCGCAATGCGCAGAAAAAACCGTGACGCTTCGTGTCCGCGAGGACTATCAGGCAAAACTGAACAGGTATTTTACCCCCGTTCTTGGTACGATGAAATTATGCGATATTCGCACCGTTCACATTCAGAATATCCTGGCGGATCTGGAGGAGCGTGGCTTATGCCTTAAAACAATCAGAAATTATTTTACTCCGATCAATTCCATATTTAAGTTTGCATTTAATCAAGGTCTCATCAAGGAAAACCCTTGTTTAAGGTGTACGCTCCCGAAAATCAACCCGGATGGGATTGTCGAAGAAGACCATAGTGGTGATAAACTCCAGTTTTTTGATGTTAAACAGGCAAGCTGTTTTCTCGGTTTTTTGGATGATGGGTACGAAGTCAGTTATCCAGAACGCAAACGAACAGACCGTGCAGGGAAAGCATATACAGTTGCACCTTATTCGTTCCATCGCGACATATCTCCGCAATATATAGCATACTTTTATCTCGCTATTTATGGAGGGTTCCGTCTTGGAGAAATGTGTGCTCTAAAATGGCGAGATGTTGATTGGGAAAACAACTTGATTTCCATTCAGAAAGCCGTAACAAAAACGAAGTCAAAAGGTCAGTTCTTAAAATGTCCTAAGACAAAATCCAGTTACAGACGGGTTACGCTACCTCAGATATGCTTTGAAAAGCTTCAAGCCTGCAAAACAGCACAATTAGCTCGTATGGAAGAGCTCTGCAGTCTTTGGATGGGGAAGCGCGGATCGGAGTACGAAGATAACTATATTTTTATTAAGTGGAAAGATGGAAGCAGGATTCATATAGATACTCCGAATAAAGAGTTTGAAAAACTGATTGAATTGTACAACTCGACTCATGACGAAAAACTTCCCAGAATTCGGCTTCATGATCTTCGGCATACTTCTGCTACACTTTTACTATCCGAAAACGTTAACATTGAAACCGTTTGTAAAAGAATGGGACATGGTAATGCTTCTACGACATTGAATATTTACGGGCACACAATGCCTGTGAAAGACGCAGACGCAGCATCTGTATTAGATGCCTTGATTCTTCCAACCGGAGCAAAAGAATAAGAAATGCCGTGGCTATCACTCACAAAAAAGAGAGCCACGGTATTTTCCTATTACGACTTGCTCATTTTTGCAAAATATGTTATAATTATTCATAGAGGATTTTAAGAAGCTTTGTTTTACTGGATCAACGACTTCTATCCACCTGTTGGGGTACCGTTGGGGTACCGAAGTTATGAAAAACTAGCAGAAATTAGCGTAGAACGACGAAATCGAGAATGCCGAAAACGCTTGAAAATACGGGGAATTCGGCAAATTAAGCAAAAACAAAATAAACGAAAAAAGTCGCTCATAACCCGGAGGTCGTTGGTTCAAGTCCTTCTCCCGCAACCAGTCGAAAACCCTTGAAAACACTGAGTTTTCAAGGGTTTTTCCTTTCCAAAAATCACTTGAACTTTTTCGGAAAATCGAAGTTAGGACAGACTTAGGACATACCTTGGGAAAATAATTCTGCCCAAAAAGCTTAGGACATACTTTTTTGCCGATCTGGGACATACTTTTATGATATTTACAGACAGGGATAAAGTTAATAGACAAAAGGTCGTTGGTTCAAGTAAAATAACAAAAGCAACTTAAAAACCCTTGCAACTCAAACGGTTTCAAGGGTTTTTGAATTTCAGAAATTATTTGAACTTTTTCGGAAAACCGAATTTAGGACAGACTTAGGACAGACTTACCTTGATCTGAGGGCATTTACTCTGTTTCCTTTGACTGAGATGAAAAGATTACTTTGTCTAAAGCATCACATGCAGCTCTGTCGGCTTTTGCAAGGATATGTGAATAAAAATCTGTTGTCGTACTGACTTTAGAATGACCGAGACGCTTAGAAACAGAAACAATATCAACGCCCTCATGGATCAATATACTAGCTTGCGTATGTCTGAATTTGTGCGGATTAATTGGGGGCAAATTATTACGCTTAGAAAACTTTCCGAACCAATCATTAACGCTGTCAGGATGCATAACCTTGCCGGTCTTCTGAGTGAAGACAAATCCGGTTTCAACCCACAAATTCCCCATCGATTCTTTTTCATAAGTCTGTTCTTCCTGCCAGGCGGCAAGAACTCTCATCACAGAAGGCGATACAGCAACAACTCTGTTTTTATAGTTTTTGGTAGTATC
>JAEEGL016559813.1_pt1 | contig 38525 bp, 26 predicted proteins | sample 9134231 | NCBI WGS metagenome assembly JAEEGL01 (sample SAMN16246548, study PRJNA631951) | gut metagenome | biome: gut microbiome; feature: rumen; material: fiber-attached | host: Bos | place: Iran: Karaj | collected 2018-10 | reverse complement strand
TAAGTTGGTTACATTCTTTTGTTAAAGATTTTTTCTGAATAGAGCTTCGTCCTATTGAAAAAGAAGGTGAATGAGATGAAAAATGGTATGAAGTATATAAAGATTGAAAGCTTATTTCTTATTATATTCTAGATGCTTTTTATCGTAAAGGAAAAAGACCTTGAGCATGGGCTGATGTAATGAGAGAAAAAAGTGATTGAATTATCCCTATTGTTTTTAATGTTGCTAATCTTCAAAAGAATGAAAATGGTCCAACATTACTTTATTTAAGAGATGTTGAGACTTTATTTCATGAATTTTGACATGCATTACATACGATGTTTTCTGAGTCTAAATACGCATATCTTTCATGATTTAATATTGAATGGGATTTTGTAGAACTCCCTAGTCAAATTATGGAGAATCGGGTAAAAGAACCTGAATCTCTTAGAAAATTATCTAAACATTACAAGAGCTGAGAAGCATTACCCGAGGAGATTATAGAGAAACTTCAAGCTTTAGAAAAATTTATGATGTGATATTGGGTATCTAGACAAAATGAACTCGCATTAATCGATAATTATTTTTATACTCATGAGATTCCTTCTAATGTTGACGAGTTAGATAAAGTTTATTTGAGAGAAGTGAATAAATTCTCTTCATTTGAAAGAGGTGATGATTATAAAATGTATTGTGCTTTCTTACATATCTTTTGAGGAGGATATGAAGCTAAGTATTATTCATATATGTGGGCTGAAGCTTATGAAGCTGATGTATTTGCAAAGATAAAAGAGAATGGTATCTTTAATCCTGAGATTTGACATCGTTATAGGGATCTCATTCTTGCACAAGGTGCTCGCAAGCCTGCAAAAGAATTATTCTTTGATTTTATGGGTAGAGAGATGTCTAGTGCGGCTTTAATGAAGAGGTATTGATTAGAGTAATTTTATTTAGAATAGTGTAATGAGAGTTGCTTTTGTTAATTGTTGGACAATGCCATGAGGAGTGCTTAATGTACTTCAAGATTTATTAGTGTCTAATTTAAGAAAGCATTGACCAGATGCTGAGATTGCCCTCTTTACGCTTATTTCTAATTTTGATGAAATTGAGGTACCAATTCCTTGAAAGGAAGGAAAGTATTATAAGGTAAAAGTAGTTCAAACTTTACCAAATTGGATAAACAAAATCTTTTTAACTTGTACTAAAAAGAAAGTAAGAATATTATCATCAATATTTGATTATCGTAATTTGATGGTATTTTATCCTGAGTTAATGAAACTTCTTTCCCGTAAGATAAGAAATTGGAAGCCTGATGAAATTCAGATTTCTTCATTTGCTATTGCTAAAAATATTACTCCTATTGAATGAGTTGCAACTCATTTATATCTTCATTCTCCAATGCAATATATTTGGAGTCATTATGAAGAATATAATAATAAATTTAAAGGATGGAAAAAATGGGTATTTAACTTAGTTGTTCCTAGATTAAGGAAATGGGATAAAAAATATATTTCTTTTACATCTGTAACATGTAATAGTGAATATACTAAGAAACTAGCAGAGGAGATTTATTGAATAAAAGATGCTAAAATTAAGTATCCTAAGATTTCGGATAATTATTGGTTTAATGGTGTAGCTTATCAGCCAATGCCTTATTGTGTTTATGTTGGAAGATTAGTTAATTTTGTAAGAGAAACAGGATTAATAATAAGGTTATTTAATGAATTACAATTACCGTTAGTTGTTATAGGATCTTGACCTGATGAAACTAGTTTAAAGGCTATTGCTTGAGATACTATTATTTTCACAGGATGGAATCCTGAAGGAATGCAAGATATCGTAAGAGATTCTGCATGATTAATTAATCTAACAAAAGAAAGCTTTTGAATAGGAACTGTTGAGGCTTTGTTAATGTGAGTTCCTGTATTTTGATATTCTGAGGGGGCTACTTCTGAGTTAGTTGATGAAAAATGTTGAGTATTGGTTGATTCTAAGGATATTGAAGTGCTGAAGAAAGGATTAAAAGAGTTTTTATGAAAAGAGTGGGATAGAAAAGAAATTTCTGAAAGAATTAGAGAAAAATTATTAAAATATAAATAATTTTCTAGTTCTCAACTAGCGAATATTGATGTTTTATTACTCTTGACTTTTGTCCTTAATTAGTTATAAAATGCTTACCTTTATATTCTGTGTATGACACGGGAGATGACTAAAGGTAATATATAGATTAGAAAACGGGTATTATTTATTAGTATTTGTTTTTCCCCCACTTCATGGATTGGAGAGGGGGATTTTTTGTATTTTAGATTGATATTTTAATATTTAGTTATATAAAATAAGTATTTCTTTAATTTGTCAACCTTATTTGTTTCTATATTGTTATTATTTTAGGATTTTTTGGAGGTTCTGGTTATAATAGGTATGAGTGCTTTTATTTAGTGGTATTACTATGGTAAGACAAAGTAGTGATAATATTGATAGAGGATGAAATACTCCTCGTAATGTGCTTGATAATCCTATGTTTCAAGATGTTGCCAAGGATATTTTTGATATTTTGCAAGCAGCTCATCCTAATCAACAATGAGAAGGTATTTTAACAGCAGAAGAGTCTGCAATTAATGAATGATCTTGAACAGGTATATTACAGGCACTAAATAGTAGAAATGCTTTAGATTTTTGATTCTTATGACATGAGAATTTTTCTATAACTGAATTAAAAGCATTAAATTTAAATAAAATTCCTTGATTGGAAGTAACAGATCCTATGAGGGCTGCTATTGAGAATGCTATCGTAGCTTGTATAAAGTCAGAATTCTCTCATTGATTAGAAAATGATATAGCTAAGAAATTTAGAGATACAGTTAAATATCATAATACTACTTTACAAGAATTATTGACTACTATTGAACTATTTGAGAATCAGCTTAATTGAGAAGAAAAATCAAAATATAGAAAATTTGTAAGAGATTTTTCTTTGAGTTTTATTCAGATTAGAAATAATCTTGCAGCAATAAATGATCCTACTACACATCAAAATATTAATGAGAATTTGGATACAAAGTCTTTTAATGATTGGACTGATAGTCAAAAAAAGTCGTTTGATTATTTATTTAGTAAACTTGTTTTATGAAGGTTGAAATCCAGAGTTAAACGAGTTGATTCTGTTGCGGAAAATATCACAGATACGTTTAAACTTCCGTTGTCTTTGTGATTAATTGCTCAGTCTCAAGAATATGGTTTCTGAGAAAATGGATATGAAGATTTAAGAAATTATGCGGCAGAACATTTACCAGAACTTTATCAATGATTAATTAATGCTAAAGAAGATGAGTTAGAAGATATTTATTGGGAAATTTATCTTCTTAAAATTGGAGCAATAAACCAAGAATTATCAGATATATTAAGAGATCTTTGTTCAAATAATTTTGATACAAGATGTTTAAATGCCAATCCTGATAAAAGAAATAAATTTCTATCTATTCTTGCTGAGCTTAGATATAAGGAAATGGAAAGAGCTGGAGCTTTGGATGCTTTTTGAACTGATCATGAAAGATTTAAGCAATTCTTTTTAGATCTTTTCGACTTTTCAAAGAGAGAAGTAACAATTAATTGAGTCTCTCTTCCAATTGAGAAAGAATTAGTATGAACAGGACCAATTCCACAATTTAAGGATTTAACAGAATTTGCTAGTGCGGCTAATCTTCCTGTAAAATTTTCAATTAAATGAATAGACAATTTAAATCTTTCTGGAGATGATCAAGAATTATTTAATAAATTATTTCAATGAGATATTGTGGAAATACAAACTCCTTCCAGTGATGGAAGTAATGTTGATACTCATAAAGATGTAGTTTTAGAGGATTCAAAAGTTTGAAAGTTACTTATTTTGTTTTTAATGTGAAATCCTTCAATTATTGAAAGTTATGATACTCAATCTGAACAAGGGAAGAAATTGGAAAGTTTCTTTAGAAATATTGATAAAGATATTGCTATTGATAAATCGAAACGTCAATTAGACCATTCAGAAGAAGATGAGAATTCTCAAGAAGAAGATATTGAACAAGAAGAGAAAGATGAGAAAAAAGAATTTTTAGAAAAATGGAATGCTATACAATGAGATAAATCTGATGATCCTGATGGTTGATTTAGACCATGAGCAATTTTTTATTGGCCATTCTGAGAATCAGTTTTACCTCCTAAGACTGGTGAAGCTAAAGATTGGATGAAAGTCTATATTACTGATGTAGATTGGAATAGATGAATTGTGAAAATGAGAAGTAATGGGGTAGAATTAAAATTGCCATGAGATTATGAGAATAAGGAAACAGAGATGCCGTTGTCTGTTTTTAAGCAAAACTTTTTTGATAAAAAAGATAAAATTTGAGAACCATTCAAAGTACTTTCAAGAAAAGATGATTTTGAAAAAGCGTATAATGATTTTGTATCACAAGGTCTTTGTAAAAGTGATATACTATGAGAATCTCAATTTGAAGATGGAAAGTTAATGATAAGAAATAGAGGAATGGACGGAAACGAGCATAATGAAGAGGTTAAGTATTTTACTTCATGATTGAATGTCCCAGATTGAGATAAGGTTGTATATAAGATTGATTGGAATTGAGATAGTACTGTTACAGTAACATCTAGTTCTTTCTTATGAGAAGATGGTGCACGTGATTATAAAAGGAAAATGTCTTATCCGGATTTATTATTATTTATAAAAGAAAAACAGCTTTCTCCTAAGACTGAACGTATGGCAGAAGATGAAAAACAAAAAATTAAAGACATTGTTTCTCATACAACTACTAAACTAAAGTGGGTTAGTATTTGATCTTTAATTTATTCATTTAAGAATATTCGGAAGACATTAAGTGATTGAATTGATAATTATAATAAAAAACAAAATGAAGAATGTTTGAACCTTTTGATTAGCAAATGAATATTCGATAAAGTTAATAAGTGGTTTGGATGGGCTTCACCTGCTTTGGCGGATGCCGCTATTCAAGCGCAAGATAAAGCTGAAAAATGAGCTGATAAGGCTGCTTGGGAAGCAATTGATACTTGGTTAAAAGAATTTAATGGGTTGTCGGATTTTGCTAATTTCTTTGAGAAGTGAGCAGATGCTCCAAGTGGACAAAGGCTTAGAATGTTAGAGAGGTATTTACATAAGAATTGATTTAAAACATTGAAGGATGTTGTATCGTCCTGAACTTATGTTTGAGAGAATGATACCTTAAGGCCTGTTATTGCTGCAGCTATGATTGCTAATATTAAAAAAGGAGCAGGTCTTTATCGTTCATTAGCTGAAAAAGATAACCAATGACTTTGGATTAGATGTTTGTTATGACCTGACCATTATAGAAGATATCTTCAGATGAGAAGACAGCTTGAAGATGAGATAAGGTGAGCTAGTTGAGCTAAGGCTAAACAATTAAATGATTTATTAGTACAGTCTGAGACGACTTATATTATTAATTGTATAGAGAATTCACATGGTAAGGATAAATATTTCTGAGCTCCAAGTGATAATAATGTTCAAGCATTAAAATTAATGTATTCAAATGAATTTGCTTCACAATTATCTAGTGCTGTTGATGAATGAATCTGAGAATCTGCTGCTGACAAGTGATATAGTTGAATGAAAAAACATAATGTTTTTGATCCTGTTTGGAAGGAAGTTGAAAAAAATATTACTTCTTGAAGAATTGATAGAGGAATATGAAATATTGAAAGATTATGAGAAGTTGCTGTTGATAATTCTGATTTTGTTAATTTAAATGTTGCAATGTCTTTTGTAACATTAGCATGAATACTCAATAGAAAAGAGTGAAAGAATATGAGAACAAGATTTGATTGATTGGCAAGAGCATATATGTTACCATCAGCTTTTTTCTGAGAAAAGAATGAAAATCAGAGTAATGCTTGGCATATCTTAGATAAATCTGGTTGTGGATTTACTGAATTTATGGCTTCAAAGTGATTATCATTGGAACAATTTACTTCATCTTCAGATAATGTTCCATATAAACAATTATTTGCAGCATTAAAGGAATGGTGGTGAGCTAATGCTTGAAAGATTGATGTTTATTTTGAGTCCTTGAAAACCACTGAGCAATCAGATCCTATTCTAAAGAAAGTAAGTGAGATTCTTTGGGAACAAAATCCTGATTCTATTAGTCCAAAATGGAGAGGAAAACCAAAGATTACTTGACATTATGCATTACTTGCTTCTCCTGAATCTATTCGTCAAAATAAATGATACGATAAAGGTTGATTTTCTTGAGAAACAGATGAAAGAAATGATAAGGCGGCATTTTGGAGTAGTTTGAAGGACTCTTTGAATAGAGCGAAGGATAATAATGCAAAACCTAAATTCTTTTTGAATGAATTTAAATTATTATTTAATTATGAGTGATTCTGAACTGGGAATGATGCTGAAAATAATAGGATGATTCAGATGATAAAAGAGGTAGAAGAAAGAGGACGTACTGGAGAACCTATTACTTTTCAGATTCCTGACAGTTGAAAGGTTTATTCTGTACCAACAAATACTTCTTATTGACCAAATGATTATAGGAATCTCATATGGTATATGTTTAAAGGTCGTGTGTTAAGTAGGTGAAATTCTGTACCTCCGAAAGAATTTGATGATGTTTTAGATTTCTTTGTTGCTTATTTTACTGAACATTTTTATGAGATTGCTTGAGATAGAGCTTTATTACAGGATGTATTCCCTGTAAGAGAAGAACTGCCTATTAGAAAGCTTATTCCATGGAATGAATATCAAGATATTACTTGGTGAGATAGTAATTATGGAGATTTACTTGCTATTTGAGATGAATGAGATATTGATTCGTCTGATAAGGAAACTCGTAATAAATGATTGAAAAGATTGAAGAAAAAACATTATAAACAAAGTAGTGAGTTCTATAATGCTGAATTTGTTGACATTCAAAAAACGTTGAAAAGAATCTGAGTTCCTGCAACAACATTATCTAATGTTGCATGAGCAACAGGAGTTACTTTTGCATAAAAAATATGTTTTATTCTCCAGATATTTCTTTGATTTGGTCGCGGATAACTGCGGCCTTTTCAAATTCCCAAGATTTTATTGCTTCATCTAGCTGGATTCTCAAGTCTTTTAATATTATTGCTTTTTCTGCTTTTGTAGCTTTTTTTAATTTTTTTGTTTTATTATCTTGAGTAATTTTTCAGAAAGATTGTTCTAAATCTAAATCTGTTTTTACGGTTTCAAGAGATTTAACATTTGAAGATGCTAATTTAGGAGTTATTCAATGTTCTTTGTTGAATTTTTCTTGAATATTACGACGACGATAAGTTTCCCAAAGTGCTTTAACCATTGATTCTGTAAATGAATCAGCATAAAGGATTACTTCACTGTTTGGATTTCTAGCAGCACGTCAAATGATCTGAACGAGTGATGTTGTTGATCTTAAAAATCATTCTTTATCAGCATCAAGTACTCATATTAAGGTAACTTCTGGAAGATCAATCCCTTCTCTTAATAGATTTACTCATACAATAATATCTATTTCTCAAGTTCTTAATTTTTTTATAATTTCCCAACGGTCTATAGCCGCAATTTCACTATGTAAGTAAAATGCTTTAAATCATTGAGATATAAGAAAACTTGTTACTTCTTCTGAAGATTTTTTTGTAAGTGTAATTAGAAGTATTTTTCATCATTTTGAAATATGATACTTAATTCTATCTAGGAGATGTTCTAAAAATGCTGGATGTTCAGAAGATGCAGCTTTTTTATTATCAGTTTGAAGATATGTATCTATCAATGATTTAACCATAATGAGATGTTAGATAAATTTTCGTTATGAGAGTAATTATCTCTAAAAAGAAAGCAAGAAAACTTTATTTCTAATTGTGCTTGCATTATTTAATCATATTTTTACTTTGGTTATATAATGATTCATTTTAAATCATTTATATTCTATGAATAGTAGAAAACTTTGATTATTGTTTTTGTGAAGGCTAGAAACTGAGAAAGGTTTTGATTTAATATATGATTATATTGATCGCTATCCAGATAAGGAATTACCTTTTGATATCTATATATTTTGAACTGGAAGCTTTGAACAGTGATTGTTAGATCTTTCTCATCGTTTTAAGGAAGTTCATTTTTTTTGATGGAAGTCGTTGTCTGTTGTTGAGAGGTATTTGGATAATATTGATTATTGTTTAATGCCTTCTAGATTCTTGGAGACTTTTTGATTAAGTGCAATTAATGTGTTGAAATGGTGAATTCCTGTTGTATGATTTAAGAAATGATGACTAGTTCCATTTATTCCTGATGAATATGCTATTGATAAATGTAGATGAGAGAGTGAAATAAATCAATTTTCAGAAATGATTTCTAAATTAGAGAAGGAGAGAAAAAACAATGATTTTCATTTTTATGAAAAGTTGGCTGAGAAATCAAAATGAATAGCTATGAAATATACTAAAGATAAGTGGTATGAGAAATTTCAGAAATTAACGTTTGATTTTAAAGTAAAGAAGATAGTCTTAGTAAGTGATTTTATTAATAAGGTATGAGGTATAGAAACCTATATCCATGATGTAAAATCATTATTAGAAAGCCATGGATATGAGGTATTACTTTATTGAAATACTTGTCCAAAATGATTTTTATGAAAAATAAAAAAGTTATTTGGTATTTGAATATGATGTTTTAATCTTTATGAGGCAGTAAAATTTTATTCTTTTATTAAGAAAGAAAAGCCTGACTTAATTTGGTATAACAGTATGTTACGTTGGATGTGATGGATGCCAATTGGAGTGACAAAAAGAAGTAAAGCAAAAAAATGGATGATGTATCATGATTTTTGATATTTCGATCCATATCCTCATAGTCTGTGTGATGTAAAATGAATAAATGAATTAACTCTTTGAAATTATTTAAGGCAAGCAAATACAAAAAATCCTTTCAAATGTTTATTGATAATGTGAAAATATTTTTCTTTAAAACTATTGGCTAACTCATTAAAAAGACAAATAGATTTACATCTTGTACCATCTGAATTTATGGTTCCAATTGTTGTGAAAAGTTTCTGAGTCCCAGAAGATCAAGTAAAGTACTTTAATCATTTTTTACAAGAATAAGATTTGTACTAATAATTAAGAGAAGTCAATCTTAAATAAAATATTTTTATTGTAATTATGTAATCCTTTCTTATATTTTTGTTTAGTATGAATGATCTTTATTCTATTCTATGTAAATAATGGAATTAGAAAAGATACTCTCAATTGAAGGGCAAAAAGTATTGGTTATGGGAAATCGATCCTATAGAAATATGGGAGATGAGTTAATTTTGTTGTGAACAATTCGTTTACTTCAAAAGCAATGAAAGCAGGTTGTAGTTTCTGCATATGATGTTAATTGGTTGAAATCGTTTTTTTCTCAATTCACTGATTTGAAACCAATAATATATTTACATGAATTTCCTAAATGAATACGTTCTTTTTTTAAGTACTTTTTTTCTAAAAAAAGGAAAGAATTAAAGGAATATCGTTCAGTTGATAGCGTTATTATATGATGAGGTGAAATTTTAACCGAAGAAAGTCCTAGTTCATATTGGTATTGGTTGCTTTGATTATTACCATTAATTGGTAAATTAGATAAGACGAGTATCTATCTTATGTGATGAATTCAGATTCCTCAAAAAAAGTTTAATATTAAATTATTTAATATTTTGTTATCAAAAGTTAAGCATATATATGCACGCGACCAAGAATCTGTTGAAGCTTTAGAATACTATTGATTCAAGAGTGCTGATTTCTTCCTTGATACTAGTTGGTATGCATATTCATGGAATTGGATTAAAAAAAATATTGAACATAGTAACGTTGCTTTAATTAACTTGAATAAGAATTGAGAAAAATTTTTTGATGATTTAGTTCTTCAATGTGAGTCCTTATTATCTAATTGATATACGATTAAATATGTACCTGTTAGTAAATGAAATTCAAAAGTATATAATGATTTGTATTTTAAAGAATTGTTAGAGAAAAAGTTGTTAACAAAATTGGAAGTGCTAGATTGGGAGGAGAGCTTTCAGTCATTTGTTCAGGAAGTTAAAAATGCCGATATTGTGGTTACTGCAAGGTTGCATTTGTTTTTGGTTGCTTCATTTTTATGAGTAGAAACAAAAGTATATCCATATCAAATGAAAATTTTGAAAATGAAAAAAACGATTCAAGAATTTTTTGGTGAGGAATAATTTTTATGACATATTATGTATTTATATTTAATTATGTCAATTAGAAAAAGACAAATATTTTTTGTAATATTAACTATATTTTTATTTTTTGATTATACTTGATACTAAGGAGTGAAAATTCTTTAGTTTATTGAAAAAACAATATGATATCTAAGGTTCTGTCCTGTATAACAAAACAAATTAAACAAAAAAAGAAATTATTACTAAAGTCATTGTTTGTTTTATTATTATGATTTTCTTTTTTACCTCAGCAAAATTATTTTTCTTTTAATGAAGCTTATGCTGATACTAATAATGAACAACAAGTACAAAAAGAGAAATTAGTATCTATAGATACTTTTATGGAAGCATTTTCAAAGGTTGCATTTGTTTTGTTATGGCCATTGGTTGCATTAGCGTGATTAGCAATGGATAATTCTCTTATATATTGATCGTTTATGTGATTAGATGTTACGTTGTGGAATTTGTGGCAGATTGTTAGAAGCTTTGCCAATTATGTGCTGTGATTTTTATTTTTATATTGTATTTTATATTACAATTTTTCATGATGAAAAACTTGATTAAAGAATATTAAGTTATCGGATTTCTTAAGAAAGACATTAATAGCAAGTGTTCTGATTCAAGCAAGTTGGTTTATTATGATGGCATTAGTTGATTTATCTACTATTTTAACATATAGTATTTGATGATTGCCTTATTCAATTATGGGTGAAGAGTCTAGTTGATGATCTGGAGATTATAGGATGTTTAAAATGAATGTTGATGTTAATCTATGAAATTATGATGCAAAAGTTGAAAATAATTGAGATTTGTCTAGTGCTGTAATATATTATTGGCATGCTACTTGAACAAAATATGTTGCTCCTTGTGATACTATTCAGAAAAAATTTTGAGATGAAAGCCAATCATTTATTATTTGAAGAAAGTTTGAAAGTCTCTCTTGAGGTAAGATTAAAATGATGCCATGATATTGTATGTATTATTGAGATTTGGTTTCTTTTGCTGATTTTTTGGAAGCAGAGACAAGTTGATATCAAGAGAAACACAATGAATTAAAGCAATTTATTACTCAAAAAGATGTAGGAGAAATCAAAAATTTGGTCAATGCTGGTTTTATTTATCCTATTTCTGTTGGATCTTGATTGGTTCAGCGTGTCGAAACGAAAAGTAGTTATGGTTGAACTTTCGAAGCGGGGCAAAAAAATCCAAATCCTAATGTTCCTTGTAAGATTGATTCAAAGGAGCGTATTTGAATTGTCCCATCAAAAAAAGGTAAAACAGATTGGGAATGTTTATATAAAGAAACTGATATTTCGATATGAAATATATTAAAAAAATCAAGTTCTATGACAGGGCCATTTGCTGCCTTGTATTCAAGTTTTTCTGTTTATTCACATCTAGATGTTGAGGGCTTGTGATTGTGGCAAAAATTTGTTGTAATGTTTGTAAATATTTGTTTTGCTATTATGTTGGTTCTTCCATTAATAGCATTAGTACTCGTTTTGTTTGCAAGAATTTGACTTCTTTGGATAGCTATAGCATTATCTCCATTCTTAGTTCTGGTGAAAGTTTTTGATGATGTCTTTAGTTTACCGTGATCTTTGGAAAAATATCTTAGTTTTGAGCAATTGAAACAATTGTTATTGGCTCCTGTTTTTATTAGTTTTGCTATTTGAATTGCTTTAGTTTTTATGTCTACGTTAAAGAGTAATATTTGAACAGGGGTCCCAAATGTTGAAATTGATGGTGATAAAAAAGAGGAGTTTTATACTAAATTAAATAAGATTTCTTGAATGAATGCTTCAGATGATGGTATTGATATGTTATGATTTATTAAAATAAAATTGGATTCTGCCTTATTAAATTTCTCTTGGTTATTGACGATGTTCTTTTGATTATGATTAACTTGGTTTTTGTTATTCTTTGCGATAAAACAAACAAAAATTTGAGAAAGTATTTGAGGTCCTTTAGAAAGTTTGTGAAAATGAATGTTTTTATCGACGCCAATTATTCCTGTAGGTAAAAACTGATTGTGATTATGAGCAATTATGGATGCACCGGAACGTTTTGCTAGATGATATTCTGATAAATTAGAGAAAAGAAGTGCGCAATGATTGGATTCTGTTATTAAACGATGAGAGAATCGTGAGCAGATTAATAACTTTTATAAAGAAAATCAAAGTTTTCATGAAGCATTTTGACTTACTGATACCGATTATAAAAATACAAGTTGAATGTTAGATAAAATGAATGTTCTAATAGGATATTCTGGTGCTGATTGGAAAGATAAGGCTGAAGGAATTTGAGTTGCTTATAATGATATTTTAAAGTGAGCAAAATGAGCTAAGAGTAAAGAAGTTTTTGAAAGTATTATTACTAGTATGAATAATAATAGAGTATCTAGTAATGAGGTTGCACGTAGTAAGATAAAGGATGAAAATTTGACATATACGACAGAAGATGGTAAGCAGTATTGAGTGAAACGCGAAAATTGAAGATATGAAGTTGTTGATTTAAATCCGCAGGAAAAGTAGATGAAAAAGCAGAATAAACAATTTTGATTTCTAAAACTATGAATTATCATTGTAATGATAATTGTTTTCTCTTTTTATCCGACATTTGCTGCAGATAAATGTGATTGAACCGCTGCAGATACTATTCAACAGATAAATGTTTTTTTCTGAAATGCTTGAAGATTTTGTTCGTGGATTTGGATTCTTCTTTGAAATTATGCTTGAGTGTTAATGACCAATGCTATGGTGTATTGAGAATTCCTATGATTAGATAGCCTTCTTTGGAAAATATGGCAGATATCAAGAAGTATGGCAAATTATGCATTGTGAGCAATGTTTATATATGGAATTTTTAAATATATTTTTATCCAAGAATGAGAAGCATGGTCTAAAATAATTAAAAACATGTTGGTGACATCTGTTCTTATTCAATCAAGTTGGTTCATTGTTATGGCATTGGTTGATTTATCAACAATTGCTTTGGCTACAGTTTCTGCTTTCCCATCACAAGTTGTAAGTGTCTCTACTGAGTTAGAAAAAAATATGAAAACGCAAATTTGTAAGAATTATGTATTAAGTCATGAAAAAAAAGATATTATAGTTATTAATGCTTTTACTGATAAAGCGCTTGAACAAAATAATAGTAGGTGGTATACGACAACTCAGCCTTCTGGTTCTTCTGATCCTTCAAAATGCGACCCTAGTCCTTCTTTGATAGATTCGTTATTACCTCAGGCTGATTCTTTTTGATGAGTTTTTATGTATTTATGATTTACGGCATTGAACGCACAAGATTATATGTATAGAAGTGTACCAACTTCTTCAAATTGTGTTGATGATATAGTGAAGACTGTTATTAATATAATTTTAGATGCTTGAATGTTATTATTATATACTATCTCTTTGGCTATTCTAATTGTTTTGTTAATAATGAGATTGTGATATTTATGGATTTTTATTGCAATAAGTCCTATTATTGCTTTAGTTTCATTTTCATGATTATTTAAATCTAAGGCTATTAAATCAATTGAATTGTTAGATTACAAAAAGGCAATATTTTTGATTTTTCAACCTGTTATTTTTGGTTTGTGGATGAGTCTTATGTTCCTTTTTGTACTTGTTGTTCAATGATTATTTGCATCATCTTCTTCATCTGAGATTTGAGGCAGTGTTATTGTTGGTGAATCAAAGAATTCATCTAGTAGTACAGATCCTGTACCAAAAATAAGTTCATCGCTTTGAAATTCTTGAATAGTAGATTTAACTATAAAGCAGTGATCTAAATCTTTGAAGGATATTCTTTTGGCAATACTAATTTTACTTTTGATGTGGGAGTTGGTTAAGTTGGCTGTTAGTTGAGAATTTATGTGATTCTCTGGTATAAAAAGTATTAATAATAAACTTAAATCTATAACAAATACTGTATGAACGGCATTTTCTAGTGCAAAGATTGTCCCTGTTCCATGATGAGCTAAAGTTTGACTTAAAGAAGTTACTGATTGAAATTTATATAATACGTTAAAACAAACTCCTCAGTTTAGTAAAATTGCTAAAAATTTTGATTTTGATAAGAAGGCGACTCAACAAAAGAGAGAGCTTGATAGAATGTTTTGATTGGCAAGTGGTGTTGAAACGTTGAATAGTCAACAAAAAAAGGATATTGCTAGAATTCTTGGAGATTCTTCTGCTAAACCTAATATGTTTATAGATAAGTTGACTGAAATTAAGTCTGAAAATTATTGATTAGTATTTTCAGACATTAGAGAAGATATTAATAAATGGATTAAGGTTTATAAGGAAAAATCTAAATCAGATAATAATGTAAAAACAACTATGGATGATTATTTCACTGAAAAATTTTGGAAAAAAATACTCGAAAAAGGTGATGAAGCTATTGATATAGATTCTTTGTTTAAGGCAACTGATGATGTTACAAAAGAATGATTTAAAGCTTTCTATACTAATGTTTTAGGATGAAAAGCTGATGATATGTCTTACAGTGATTTTATTAATTACCATAAATGAGAAGTAAGAAATTTATCTTAAATTTGAAAATCTATAGAGAATTCTTTCACTTCATTTCTTAATTTCTTTAAAGAATCCTCATTATCCTTTTCTTTAATACCTCTATCAATGAATTGAACAATTTTTTTGATATCGTTTTCTTTTACTCATCTTGTAGTCATTGCGGGTGTTCATATTCTTACTCATGATGGACGGAATGGAGGGCGAGGGTCGTTTGGTATAAGTGATTTTGAAACGGAAATTCATATTTTATCTAATGCTGTTTCAACATCAGCACCATCGTAATCTTTTTCAGATAAATCTAAAATTATCATATGGTTATCTGTTCATCATGTTACTAGTTTATATCCTAGTTTTAAGAATTCTTCAGCCATAACTTTTGCATTTATGAGTGCTTGTTTTGCATATTGTTTAAAATCATCTGATTCGACCTCTTTTAGTGCAACAGTAATACCAGCTATTGTATTCATATGTGGACCACCTTGCATTCATGGGAAAACAGCACGATCTATTCTTGTTGGTAGGTTCTCAATTGTTTCTTCAGGTTTTTTTAATGGATTTCATACTATTCATTTACTAAGAATAATAGATCCCCTTGGTCAACGTAATGATTTATGCGTTGTTGTCATCATTGCATTAAAACCGTAATCCAATGGATTTTTTAATAATCAAGCTGCGATAAATCATCATATATGAGAAATATCAGCATATGTTATAGCTCATACTTCTTTTGCTATTTCAACAAATTTTTCATAGTTTAATTCTTTAGGATAAGCACTAAATCATGCTAAAATTACTTTAGGGTGATATTGGTGTGCCAAAGTGTGAATTTGTTCATAATTTATACTTCAATCTTTCTGTGTTGTATATCAATAAAACTTAAATACTTTAGAAAAAAATGTAACTGGAGAACCGTGTGTTAAGTGTCCTCAATGTCACATTTCTAATCAAAGGATTGAGTCTCAAGGATTCATTGCTGCTGTATAAAAACAAATGTTTGCAGCCGCTCCTGAAAGAGCTTGAACATTGGCGTGATCTGAATGAAATATTTTTTTTGCTCTTTCTATGGCTAAACTTTCTAGTTTATCTGTAAATTCTTGTCATCAGTAGTATCTTTTCCCTGGATATCATTCTGCATATTTGTTGGCAAAAACTGATGATTGAACAGCTAAAACATCTTTTGATTGGTAATTTTCACTTGCTATGAGTTCAATTCCTTCTTGCTGTCTTTTTTCTTCTCAGAGAATAAGTTGTTCTACTTCAGTATCTTTTATGCTCATGGAATTTAACTTAGCAAGTAAAAATGGTTTAAATGTTAATAATTAATCTATAATTAATTCTCACCAATCTCATTGTTTTAGTGCGGCAGCATTTGCTTCTTCAATATCTATGTGTGTGTCTAATGCGAATGAATCACTAACTCTAATAACAACATTATCGAATACTAATCATCTTTCTCCATTTGTTTTTACTTTTACAATTTGTCAATTTTCAACACCAAAGTTTTTTGCATCTGCAACTGTCATGTGAATATGTCTTTTGGCAACAATCATTCATTCTTTAAGTTCAATTGTTCATTTAGGTCAAATAACAGTAATTGGAGCAGATCACTTTAAATCTCAAGATTCTCTAATTGGTGCAGGTGTTCATAATTTAACAGTATCTCAAGCCATTACTTCAACTTGTGTTTGTTTTCTATAAGGTCCAAGAACTCTTACTTTTGCTATTTCTGATTTTGGTCATTTAATAATAACACATTCTTCTGAAGCAAATTGTCATGGTTGAGATAAATCTTTTATTTTTGTTAGTTCATAGTTAGGTCAACCAAAAAGAGTATTAGCATCTGCTTGTGTTAAATGTATGTGTCTGTTTGATACTCAAATAGGTACTCTCATGTTGTATTTATATAGGATAAAATTCAGTAAGGAGAATATAGAATTATTGGTAATTTTCAAGGTTAGTTGTCGTATTTATATTGATTTAATAAGTGATAGACTTTATGTTTTTTATAAATCAATCTATTGATATTGGCGTTTTTTTTGGTATATTCCATTTGTATTTATTTTGTATTATGATTCCTAAATGAATAAATGAATATGAGTTAAGTGACTTTCATTAGTTTGATTTTTTGTGTTATTTACTTTCTTTTGATGATGTAATATGGAAAAAGTTGTAGAATCTGGAGATTTGATTGTTGTTGATTATGTATGAAAACATTTAGATTGAACAGTATTTGATACTAGTGTCCAATCGGTTGCAGAAGAAGCTTGAATTTATAATCCTAATAGAGATTATGAAGCTTGATTAGAATTTACTGCAGGTGCTGGGCAAATGATAAAAGGATTTGATGAAGCAGTAATTTGAATGAAAGTTTGAGAGTCAAAGACTGTTGAAATACCTGCTGATAAAGCATATTGAGAAAGAAATGAAGATTATGTATTACATGTTCCATTGGCTGAAGCTTGAGATATCTCATGAGCAGAGGTTTGAATGCAAGTTATTATATGAGGATATATTCCTGCTAAAATTGTTGATATCAATGATTCTGAAATCATTTATGATGCTAATCATGAATTAGCTTGAAAAGATTTGGTATTTGATATAACTATTAAATCAATAGAGGAATGAGAAACAAAATAAATTCTCTTTATTCATACATTAAATAAAATGGTTTCATTAAAGGTGTATAGTTGAGAAGTTTTTGAAAGATCTATGCGACGGTATATATGTTTTGCTGTTGTTATAATTTCTGTCGTTTGTCTTTCTTTATTTTATGAACCATGAGATCATTTAGAGTGATTAATTGGAGCAATTGTTTTATTAATGATAGTTTGAGGTTATCTTTTCTTTTTGTCAAAGGCAAATTCAGAGATAAAGATGATTATAAAACCTGAATGATTAACAGTTTGAAATAGACTTATATCTTATTCTGAGCTGAATTGATTTGTTGTTGAAATGGATAAAAAGACATGAGAGTTAAGAAATATTGTTCTTGTTTATGATAAATTTGTTGAAATATATACTTTAAGAGATACCCAAAAACAGCAGAAATTATTTTTTTCTAAATTATCTGAACTTATACCTTTTTTAGAAAAGTATGATCAGAGCTGATTTGAAAAATTTATGAGAAAAATTAAGTTATAATTTCCAAGCTCTCAATTGAGAGCTTTTTTTGTATAAATCTTTGCAATATCTTTTGAAATCTGTAAATTCTGAATTGTTTTATCTTGTTCTGGATTTTATATGCTCAGGGAAAATATCCGTTTTGTAGCATTGGATTTTGAGACAACTGGGCTTGATATCCATAATGATGTGCCAATTCAAATAGGATTATTGGAGTTTGATGTAAATTGAAAAATAATTGCATGATTCCAATCATTAATATATCCTGAAAAGACAGTAAAAGAGTTAAAAAGTATTGTGTGATTTATTACTGGATTATCTGTTGAAAAATTACAAAAAGCTCCTCATTGTGATGATTTATTAGAGCAATTAGAACCATTCTTTTGAGAAAACACTGTAATTATTTGACATAATGTTGGATTTGATTTGGAATTTTTGAAAAATTTTTTCCCTTCTTTAAAATGGAGGTCTTGTATTGATACATTTCGTTTATCACAAGCATTACTTCATTATGTTCCAAGTTATGCATTGGAAGTTCTTATAGAAATACTGGAGTCTAAAGAAGATTTTCAAAAAATACTACAAAATGTTCAACCTTATATTAATGAAGAGGAGAGTTTTCATGATGCTTATTATGATTCTAAATTAACTATTGCTTTGTTTTGGTATTTATTGAATAGGATTGAATTATTAAATTCAAAATATCCTATACTAAAGAATATTATAGCTGAATCAGAAGGATCGTTTGCTGAAATATTTAAAAATGAATCTTCTGGTTATCTTGCTAAAATTGAGTTACCTCTATTAAAGAAGAACGTACCAACAAATACTCAGATGATTAGTTGAGATTATCAGGTGTTGTTAAGTGAAAAAGAAAGATGAAAGAAGTATTTAGTTAATAATATTCCTTTAAAGTCTTTGCTTTCATCGTTAGCTTCTAATAAGAAAGTAATATTTGCTTTTTCAAATAAATCAAAGTTAGATATTGCAAAGAATTTATTGAATGAATTAGGAATTAAGAGTCTTTGATTTGTAAAAGAAGAACAAACATTAAATAGTGAAAAATTGTGAATGTTTGTTAATAAATGATCTTTTACTGAAAATGAATTCTATTTTTTGCTTAAATATTTTTCTCATGTTGAGCAGTGATTATGAATTTTGGAGTTTAATACAAAATGAGATTTCGAAATATATACAGCATTGAAGGATCAAAGGGATGTTGTAAATTATCCAGTTGTATTAGCGACACATTGATGATTGTTTTCTTTGTTAGAACAAAAAGAAAAATATGAGTGATATAGTGTAGTGTTTTTTGATGTTGAGTGGTGGTATAAGTGATATAATACATATCTTTCTCGCAGTTATGACTTGAATTATACGTTGAATTATCTTGATATGTTGAGTTATAAGTTTTGACTTCAATATGAATTGAAAAAAGATCTAGATATTAAACATAAATGAGAGATTTTTGATGAATTTAAGCAGTTTTTTATAATGTTTATGTGAATCCTATGACAGGAAACAAAAACATTTTTTACTAATACAGATGCAACTATTCAGACGTTAAATCCATTGAAATGAGATTTATCTTTTTATCAAACAAATAAGTTATTAGAAAGGTTTGATGAATATTGGAAGTCAATGTTAAGCTGAATTCTTCAGCAAAATGAATTCTTAACGTTGCGGAAACAGGTTGAACATATGCAGACAATTTTTGAGTGAGTAATGGTTGTTGAGAAAAAAATGTGGTGAAAATCTGATTTCTATTTTGTTTATTCAGAAGACGTTAAGTTTACTAATTGGGATGATTTTTTATCAGAATTTGAGTGACGTGATGTGATTTTTTTATCGAATAATGATGGTTCTTTGCCTAATTTCTTAGATTTAGCGACTGAGAATGATGAGATGGCAATTTCTTCTGTTGAAGATAAGATATTTCATCTTAGTAAAATACCTTCGGTTGTGAAAGTAATAGAGGGTTTTGATATTAAGGAGAATCCTAATTGAGTAATATTTATATTATCCGTAAAAAAAGAGGAAAGTGTTGCTCTTTTTGAAGAATTTATTTCTAGTTGATTCGATGAAAAGTATCTTCTTCTTGTGGAAAATATTACTTGAGGATCTTGAAAGAATCTGTTTAAAGCAAAGCATCAATGACCAAAAATAATTATATGATGATATAATTTTTTGTTGCAACTTTTTGCTCAAAAAATTGCAATTTCTCAATTGATAATATATAATAATAAGTGAAAACAGCAAAGTTTGATTTATAGTGATATATTGTGGTATGGACAAGAAACATTTAGTTAGTATTACTTATTATGATTTCTTGAAGCTTCTATGAGCTGTCTTGTTGTTTTTTTTGGCGTTAGTTATTTGAGTAAAAGAGTGATGAGAACCATTTACTATGTTAGATACTGATTATTATCAAATAGATGAACAACAGGATACAGTAAATAGTTGAGATGAACATGGGGCAGCTAGAACCATATCACAGAAGTTAGCAAGTATTTGTGCATTACATGAAGATTGGTGTCGTAAAATTGTTCGAAGTTGAAATTTGTCTGATTATGATAAAATAGGTTATGTTAGTCAGTATTTTGTTATCTTTGATTTTTTGGATAGATCTTTAGTAGAATGATGAGATATTAAGAAAGAATTTAAAACATTAGTTATAAATTCTAATGCAGGTAAAAGAAGATGATGAGCTACTTGGTCAAAAATTACTATTAACTTGGATTCTTTTACTGATCTTTCTCAATTTTGGCAGGTCCTAACTCATGAATTCTGACATATTGTTGATTTGTGAGTATTGAATTGAAATAGCTGGAGTAAAGATTCTGATTATACGGAATTTTGAAAAGTAAAATTCTCTATTGATGATCCATCACTTGAGTATTATAAGTATTCATGGAATTCTGAAGATATAAGGAAATCTTCTGCTGTAGAAAAGGATTTTTGTAGTGATTATTGAATGAGTAATCCTTTTGAGGATTTTGCCGAATGTCATAATCTTTATTTGAATAATAGAAAACTGTTTAGATCTATGGCTGCAGAGAGCTCTATTTTAAAGAATAAGTTTAACTTTTTTGCAAATTTATTTGATAATGAAATCCTTTGGGATTATAATTCTCAACATTTATATGTTGGATGGAGACCTTGGGATACAACAGCATTATAATAGTTTATATTTTGAGTATAATAAAAAACATTTCTATTAAGAAATGTTTTTTAATAACTTTCAAGGGCTTTAATCCTATCTTCTATACTTGGATGAGTTTGGAAGAGAGTGGAAATATTCTTTAAAGGATTCTCGATGAATATAGAAGCAATTGATTTATCTTTTATTGGTACATTAGGATTTCTTGATATTTTCTTTAATGCAGATATCATTGATTGATTATCTTTTGTTAGTATGACACTTCAAGCATCAGCTAAGAATTCTCTTTTCCTTGAAATTGCTAATCTGATTAGAGGGTAGAAAAGATATCATAGAATTAACAATCCCCATCAAATGAGTAAATAGAAGCTTCAACTTCTTTTTGAATTGGGATTGTTGTCCGTATAGTTTAAGTTAATTATTCGTTGTCAAATGGTTCATATAGCTCATATATAGAGAACTGCAACTAACATAAGCAGACAATCTTTATTGATAATATGAGTTAATTCATGTCCTGTTACAGCTTCTATTTCTTTTTTATTAAGGTTTTTGATTAATCAAGTTGTAAAACATATTCGTGAGTTTTTGCTTTCCCATCATAATGCAAAGGCATTCATACTTTCATCTTCAATTATTCAAATTTTGGGTGTGTGTAATCAACAAGATATACAAAGGTTTTCAACAATATTATATACTTCAGGATACTCTTTTCTTGTTGCTTCTTTGGCTCATGAAAATGAAAAGACTAATTCTTTCTCATAATAAAATGCAATACACAACCAAATTAGTAGAGCTGGAATTACTATGAGTAAGACTTTTCATGTTTCATAAAGAGCTTCATTAGATGTTTTAACATTGCCTGAGAAAAGAAATGCCAAAAATATGACCAGTGCTAGGATGATTGGGAAAAGAAACACAAGGATTAGACTTTTTAATCTATTACTTTGTATTCAGCTTTGTAATCAATTAGGCATTTATATAGAAGAAATATAATTAGTATTAATCAAATTCAACTTTAGGAGCTTTTTTTGCTTCTGGTTCATCAAGTTCAAAGTATTCGTATGTAGGGAATCCGAATGTTTTGGCAATCAATACGCTTGGAAATGTTTGTACAGCTATGTTGTATTCTTTTGTGGCTGAGTTGAAATATCTTCTTGCTGCTGCTAATTTATTTTCAATATCAGCAAGATCTTCTTGTAAGTGGAGGAAGTTTTCATTTGCTTTTAATTCTGGATATGCTTCAGCTACGGCAAATAATGTTTTTAGAGCACTATTAAGTTCATTATTGGCAGCTACTTTCCCTTCAATTGTTTTTGCGTTCATAAATCATGTTCTTGCTTCTACTACTTGTTTAAGTACTTCTTTTTCATGTTTTGCGTATCATTTTACTGTGTTTACAATATTTGGTACTAAATCAAATCTTAATTTTAATTGAACATCAATATCTGAAAATGCATTTTCTCTGTTACTTTTTAGGGAGATGAGACGATTATAGAGAGCTGTCATCCATACGACTAGAATTGCAATAATTCAAATGATAATCCGTGCTGTGTTATCCATAATATTATATTTAATCAAATAAATGTGATATCAAAGTATGATATGCTTTCGTGTATTATATAAATAAAATAGAGATATTCAATAAATTTAGATAAAAACTTTTCAAAAAATTGACAAATTTTAATAAATACTTTATAATATTGTTGTTATTATTTATTCTTAATAAACAAAAAGATGAAAAAATCAGCAATTGAGAAATTTAGTAGAAAGATTGGACTTTATAAGCCAGAAAATGAAAGAACAAAGGCTCAAAAGATTTGTAGAGATGTTGCTTTTTTTGCCGTTGTAATTTATGCTGCAGTTATTAGTTTCTTGTATTTTGATGCAGAATCTAGAATCATAGAGAATGAATGTGGTTCATATTCTCAATCTGTTACTAGTCAAGTTGCTCTTAATAAATAGTTTATTTTCTTTTGAATATGTATTTTTTGTAATGCTGGATAGTTTTTCTGCTATTCAGTTTTTTCTGTAATATTTTCATCTGTTCAAAAAATTTCTTCGAGATTTATTTTATGTTGTTCTTCGGTTCATTTTTCTTCTGAGACCATAAACTCATTAAGATATGGTTTTTTATCTAATAATTTAGGAAGGGAATCTAATAGTAGAGAATAATCTCATGATTTTGGATATACAAATGTTACTGGATCGAGTAGTCCTGTTGGTCTGATAATCTGTTCAACAATTTGATCTGAAAGTTCGAGTTCATATTCAGCTGGGGTTGCTGAGAGGAAAATTGATTTTACATTTTTTTTGATTTTGCGAGAAAGTGTTTCCTGTTGGTTATTCTTTCTTGCTTCGTGGTTTATTATTCATGATTTTCCTGAGTTTTGGCTTTTTTTTCATTTTTCTTCTAATACTTGTTTGTGAGTTGTTGATACTAAATCAAGGTCTGCTGCTGCTTCATCTAATTGTATTTCATCTATGTTTTTCCATTGAAGGGTTGTTTCTAGCTCTTCAAACCTAAGTGGTCTATGATCTATAGCAGAAGGGAGACGGAATCAATAGCGGATTAAGTTATTTTTTCTTGCTCTATCTCATTGAGCCATAGCTCTTAATTGTGGAATTGTCATATGAGATTCATCTATGATTAGAAGAAAATCGTCTGGGAAGTAATCAAAAATAGTATTAGGCGGTTCTCAAGGAAGCCTTTGATCAAAGTATAAGGAATAGTTTTCTATTCCATTTACAAATCCTGTTTCTCTTATCATTCTTATATCATATTCTACTTTTTTCTTTATTCTTTCTGCTTCAACTAACATTCCTAATTTTTCAAATTCTTTAACGCGAAGTTCTTTTTCTGTGTTTATTTCTTGTAATATTAGTTCTAAGTCTGATGTGTCTTGTAAATACTGGGTTGCAGGCCAAAGCATTGCTTTTTGAACTGGACTTTTTAATTCGTATGTTAAAGAATCTCTCTGTTCTATTCTTTCTATTACATCTTCATCGAAGAAACAGCGATATAAACATTTTTCAGTTGATGAAAAAATATCAAGAATGTCTCATTTCATTTCAAACATTCATGGTTCGATTTTCCCATGTATTGGTTTGTATTGCATGTGCAATAATTGTCTTTTTATTTCATTGAAATCGTATTTCTTACCAACATATAGTTGGAGGCAGTTTTCTTCAAAAAATCTACTTTGTCACAAGCCATATAATGATGATGCTGATGCAACAACAATTACATCTTTTCTACTTAATAATGAAGCCATTGTGGCTAATCTATACATCTCAATTTCTTGATTTATAGTTGCTTCTTTTTCAATATATGTTCCAGAGCTTGGTAAGTAGCTTTCTGGTTGATAATAATCAAAATATGATATGAAATAATGAACTGCATTTTCAGGGAAAAATGCCTTAAATTCTGTAGCAAGTTGTGCTGCAAGTGTTTTGTTATGAGAAATTACAAGTGTCGGTTTTTGAACTTTTTGTATAATATTTGCGATTGTAAATGTTTTTCAAGTTCAAGTTGCTCAAAGAAGTGTAATTTTGTTTTTTCATTCATCAAAATTATTCGCAATTTCATTGATTGCTTTAGGTTGATCTCATGCTGGTTGGTAATTTGATTGTAGGTTAAACATCACTTATTACACTGTCTTTGAGTAAAAGTTTATTCAACTTCATTAAATCTTGGAAAGAAAAGATATACGATATTGTAGAATGAGTCTATTACTTTATCGAGTCCTTTTTCTTGTTTTAACATTTTTTCTGTTAAGATTCCTTCTAGTTTAAACATTTCTGTTTCGATTTGTTTTCAAAGATTTTGAAATTCTTTGTCATTTTTTATGGGGTCGTTTAGTTCGCGAAATTTCCAAAATAATTCAGGATTAGATTCAGCAAATCTTGCAAACAATTGTCATCCTTTGGTTTTTTTTATAGTTTCTAATTTTTCTAGGGTATATTCTTTTATTATATTATTTATTTCTTTTTCTTCGTCATCTGATAAATTTGAAAATATGTTTCAAAAAATAGGGTGTTGTTGTAAATCTGAAAGATATGGAATTCTCTTTTTAGAATTCTCATAATTTGATAAAATATTTTTAATTTGTTCGATTTCTTCAATAGACATAATTATCCCTTTTTAACTAAAAAAAATCCGGAAAAGGATTTACTTTTTTCTTCCGGAAGTATGTAAATATGAAATAAAAAATCAAGAAAATCTTTTTTCTCTTGAATAGTCAATTTATATCGCTATTTTACATTAAAATATTTATCAAAAATAAAAAAAATGAAAAAGTATATTTTCTTGTTCTTTGTGTTCTTTTTTGTTTGATGTTCAAAGACATCTGTTGATTGAAATATTAAAGAATACAATGATTCTTTAATTACATTACAAACGCAATCTGTTGATGTAGTGAAGAATTATTACGAATGACTTGAAAAGAATTATGATGGTTCTAATCTTCTTGAACTATTTACCTGAACTATTGATGAACTGAAAAAAATAGAGCAAAAAGCTCAAAAGATTTCTAGTCGGGAAGAAGATGATGAATTAAAAAATGCAGTAGTAAATTATATTTCTTGATTAGAAATAGCGTTTATAAATTATGAATGGCCTGTCGTTGAAATGTTGTTGGATTACACGTGACAAGTTTCTCATTTTTATAGGGATAATAAGTCTTTTTTTTCTAATTCTGCAATGAAACTTGCTTGAGAACTTGCATCCTTGGATAAAGAATTAGAATGATATTATATCAATTTTTCTGAAAAATACTGATATAATAAGTAAAATATATTGGTTTTAAGTTGCATAATATATAATTATTCTTATAATTAATTAATAGCTTTAATCTTGTTTATCTTCTATAAAATATAATGAAAAAAATCTCAGTTAAAAAGGTTCTTATTTGTTTAAGTATAATCTTCTTTTTGGTATGAGGATTATTTATTTATGCGGTTGATGTGATTAAGATTGATCCTTTTAGATTTGTTTCAACAATGAGGATCCAAGAGATTCATCTTTATTATAGGTTAACGAAATCAGATAATGGTCTTGAAAAGGATGATATAGTTAAAGCTTGATTGAAAAATGAATGATGAAAAGAAATGTGAGTCCTTTATATTAGGCCTGTTGATATAACAGAAACTTTTGTTGATGAAACTAATAATACAATTGCGCATCCTGATGAAGCTTCAATAGTTTGAGGACAGGAAAATAAAAACTTGTGATATGAATCTACTATGATTTTAGGATGAACAAGAAATACTGCTGATTGACAATGAGTAACTCTAATGGGGGGAGATAATAATACAGCACTGGTTGATAATGCTGTAGTTTTATGAAGTACTAATTCAACTGTTTGAGCTCCTAACTGAATTGTTATTGCTTCTGATTGATGAACAGTTAATTGAAAAAATTCAACTATGTTTTGATGATGGTGAACTATTACTCAAAATGCAGAGAATTCTTTTTGAATTAGTATGGGAGGCCAACTTGAGCAAAAGTGAGTTTTTCTAGCATGAAATGTTAATGTTTTAAAGCCAAATATTGTTGCATTAAATATTTGAGAATGATTGATTGTAAAATGAACTAAACCTAATTGAAGTTCTAAGATTCAGCTAACTGTTAATTGAGCTCTTTCTGTTGGTTATTGAAAATGTTCAGATAATATGGTTTGAGCTGTTTATTATGTTCCAGCTGAAACAAATGAGGTTCCTCCAAAACCTGCTTATTGTTTGTGTTCTTGTGTTATAAACCGAAATGAAGATCATACAGATAAAGTTATTGGTCCAATGGCGCTTTCTAATCAGCCATATTGTGATGGTATTTGTAATTGAGAATGATGGTCTCCTCCTGAATGTTGATCACGTTGATTAAAAGATTCTCATCTTGTTTATGAATATTGAGAAACAGATTGGAGAGTTGCATCGAATTATTGTCGTGATAATACAATGCCAATCAGTTCTAAGCGTTTTGATAAAGACTGAAATGAAATTATTTCAGATAGATGTACTGCAACGCTTAATGAGAGTTGTGTTGAAGATCCAACTCAAGATTGATGTTCTTGCGACCCTAAGTTTTTAGGGACAGGAGAAACTCTTGAATGGGTTTGTAAAGGAGTTTGATTTAATGATAGAGTTACTTGTGGTGCACATAAAAAAGTTGCTCCACCAAATAAAGCTGTATGTGGAGAAAATGCAAATAAGTATGTGCTCAACTCTGATTCATTCTTAGGAGAGTGACCTGAAAGTTTTTGTTATTGGTGAGATTCCACTAATCCAGATAATCGTTCAGAAAATGGAGTCCCTATTGCATATAAAGTATTGACGGCGGATGATATAAAAAATGGTATTACTTGAGAATATATTACAGGAAATATTACTGATTATGCGGCAATTGTTGAACAATTAAATAATACATTTATTCCTGAGGGCTGAAGAATTTTCTGGAAATGTGCTACATCGAATGCTGATGTTGAAGTAATTGAATGAGCGGAAGTGGTTTCAGAACAAGAATGTTATGCTGAGCGTATGCCTTGTAATTATTGTGCAACAAGTGGTTTCCCATATTGTTTTGATGTAGATTTTGGTAGCTGATGTAATGAGTGAGTTTGATCATCAGATTGTATGCCTTGAGAAGATAATCATTGACCATTCCATCCTTTATATGATTCATGGGATTCGACATCTCACGTTGACACGATGTTTGCAAATGAGTCTTGAACAAAGGTTCTTAGTAAGCCTGATTATATTAATGTAACATTTGAGCGTGATGCTCCTGACCACTATTATGCAAAATATACTTTTAGTGAAAATACATCTCCATCTATAAGAACTTGAATTGTTCATTGGGGAACAGATGATGGCTATTATTGTAAGGAATGGGATGTTTATTTAATTCAATGTTCAAGTTGATATGTTTTGGAAGATTGATGACATAAATGTATCGAAAAGAAATGTCAGGGAGATGTTCCTAAACATGCTGTTCCTGCAAATAATATTAAGGTTGATAATATCGATACTTATATATTCCTTGCTACTTGAGATGATTTAAATAAGGCTTGTGCTTATAAATGTGATGAGGGTTATACTTATTTGTGATGAGCAGAGCCATTTTGTGCTAAATGTGCTGAAGGTTGAACAATAAATGTTGATTACTGATGGTGTGAATTTATTGAAAAAGAAGATTGTGATCGCGTAAAACCACCATATGATTGGTTTGCAGATCTTAAAAAATGTGCTTTACCTTGAACTTGTAAAGGTTATCAAGAGCCGAAACAAGTAATGAATGAATTATATAGTGAGATTAGACCTATTGCTAATAAATATAATCAAGAAATTGATGCATATTGTGTTGATAAAGATGTTGCACACGAATCTCATCAGTGTATTTATACATGTAATGAAGCTAATTGATATCTTTGTGTAAATGGTTCATGTGTAAAACCTGAGTGTCATTGGAATAGTAGTACTGAATGAACTGATTGAGATATTTTGAATCAATATATAGAAGGTGGTGCTCTTTATTGGGCAGCTAAAGATCATACGAATTATCCTAATAGAGATTTTGTAATGAATACTAATAAAGCTTATAGGGCTTTCAGACAGACGGATAAATATCGTAATTTGAATACATCATTGAAGAATTGAGAGACTGCTGTTTCATATTGGTTTGATATTGCTAAGGCTGTTGATATAAATGCACAAAATACCAATAGTAGTAATATAAGAGTTTATAAAAATCCTTCACTATATGATGAACGTTGGTTCTTTGTTGAGGCTAAAGATGAAACTGCATTTAGAACTAAAACTTCCGGTTTGGCGTGATGCTTCTATTGGTGTACATGAGCAGACTTGCATACGAGATTAATAGATGAAAATAATAAAAAGTATATTTCATATGAGTGTTGAAGTTGAAGAGTGATAAATCATTGATGAGGAGGAGGTTGAAACACATCATATACACCTTCAAATTTAGTTTATTTATGTAATGGAAATAAGTCTATTAAATGACCGTATGATTATTCTCAAACTTGGTGAGAAAAAACAGAAACTAATGATCCAAGTTATTCATATGAATGGGAATATGGTAAATCTAGTATTCCATGCCATTTCCGATGTGAAGACGGGTATGAACATGTAGAAGATTCTAATGGAAATCATACTTGTTGGAAAAAATGTGGAACTTGAGAATATGTTCGTGATTTACAGTGTCTTTCTTGTCCTACTTGATATATACCAACTGATGAGAAAGATGAAAATGATAATCCTACAGGTTGTTGGAAAAAGTGTAAAAATTCAGAGAAAGCGATTGATGGTATGTGTTATTCTTGTGGTATTGGTAAGAAATGAAAATTTGGTGAAGGTGCTATACTAGATAAACATTGAAATGCAACACAGTGTGTAGATATATGTGCAGAGTGAGAAACTTTTTGGACAGCTGTTGATCCTAATGATTGTTGATGAGCTGATACTTGTTGCCTTCCAACTACTCTGAACTGACATACAAGATGTGATGACGGTGATAAAGATTGTAGTAGGGATAGTAAAGGTAAGTGTATATGTCGTACTAATGTTGATTTCTAGTTAAAATAAATAGAATATAGGAGATGAAAAATTCTCCTGTATTTTTTATTTGAATAAATAATATATAAACATATATTTTGTGTGTTTTTGATATTACTAAGTAAATCTTAATGAAATTAGTTGTTTGATTATGAAATCCATGACAAAAATATGAAAAAACCAGACATAATGTTTGATTCTTTTTTGTAAATAAATGGGTGGATGCTTGTAATTTGTGAATATGGAAGTTCGAGTCTAAATATAAGGCAGAAATATTTCAAACAAATTATCATTGAGAAAAGATTCTTCTTTGTAAACCTCAGACTTATATGAATTTATCAGGGGAAGCAGTTGCTCCTTTGGCAAGATTCTTTAAAATTGAATGTAAAGATATTTTAATTATTCATGATGAAATAGATTTTATAACATGAAGGGTTGCACTTAAATTTTGAGGAAGTTCTGCTGGACATAATTGATTGAAGAGTATTATTGAAAAATTATGAACACGTGATTTTTGGAGATTGAGAATAGGAGTTGATAGACCTGTAAATTCTAAAGATGTTGTTGATTGGGTACTTAGTTCATTTAAACCACAAGAAAAAGAAATTCTTATAGAAAAAGAGGCTGAAATATTTAATCTTATTGATAACTTTTTGTTGAAGAAGGATTAGTTTTATATTACTGTGTTTTTTTATGTATATTCCATTACATGGTCATAGTACGTTTTCTTTTTTGGAATCTGTTGGTAAGCCAAAAGATATTATTAAGAAAGCGAAAGAATTATGACTTCCTGCAATTGCTTTGACTGATTTGAATGTAATATATGGATTAATCCAATTTTACCAAGCAGCAAAAGCTGAAGGTATAAATCCTATTCTTTGAGTAGAGATAGGATTTGTTTTTGATGTTCATAATACATGGAATAATAAAAATGTTTGAAGTATATGTTTGTTAGCAAAAAGTAGTGTTTGATATTTAAATCTTTTAAAACTAGTTACATATGCATCTCAAGAGTGAATAGAGAATAGACCTAAAATTGATTTTCAAGTTTTGGAAAAGCATAAGGAATGAATTGTTTGTTTTTCTTGATGACCTGATTCATGGATGGCAACAATGCTTAAAAATTCAGAGTCAGTTGAAAAAATTGAGGAAGCGTTAGATATGCTTGTTTCTATTTTATGAAAAGAAAATTGTTTTTTGGAAATTATAGCTCAAGATGAGTGAAAAGATGCTGATGTGAAAGATATTAATAAATTTGTCCTTTGATTGTCTCAAAAAAAGGATATTCCATGTATAGTTAGTAATATTTACATTTATCCTTCAAAAGAGGATAAAGTAACGTATGAATTAGCTATGGCTATCAAGGACAATCTTACAATTTATGATCCTAATCATAGATCTCCTCATACTGAGAATCATATGATGACCGAAGATGAGATTAAGGCTATGTGTAAACAAAACGGATATGATGAAAATATGGTTAATGAATGGATTAATAACACACAGAAAATAGCAGATCAATGTGATGCTCAAATTGAGATGGGGCAAAAATTATTTCCTAAGTATGAGGTTGAACCGGATATTCTTCAAAGATACGAAAAATATAAGAATGAGCTTGTAGTTGAAGAATAGTTTTTTATTCTTCTTGGTTAACAACATTAAGTTCTAATTTTTCGTTATTTTCGTTTTTAATACTTACTTCTAATTCTCAAACAATACTTTTTTTAACCCAAAGTACTTTGAAGGTTAGGAATCTATTTTTTTCTTTTTCATCTCAAGTTTGGAGTGGCAATTGTAGTTCTTCTCATGTGTTAGGGAATCTTTCGAATGAACTAGTAATAAGATAACTTAATGTTTCTGATTCAAATTCATCGTCGAGTCAAAGATCTTCGAATTGAATTCATAATGTAGTAAGCACTTCGTCCATTCTTACATATGATTGGCATATTAATTCTGTACCTTTTTCTCCTTTTAAAATTGGTGGAATCTCTTCATCTGTTTCATCTTGGATTTCTCAGAATACTTCTTCAATGATATCTTCTAGGGTTACAATACCTTCCACTCAACCGTATTCATCAACAATTACAGCAATATGCTTATGGGTTTTTTGAAATTTTTCTAATAATGTATCAATAGGTTGAGAACGTGGAATCTTTGATATTGAAGTAAGATTTAATTCAAAAATTGGGGTTGAGCCTTTATTCTTTTTTCTGATTCTTAAAAGTTCTTTTAATGTGACAATTCTATCTATATTGTCTATTGTTTCATGGTATACAGGAATACGAGAATAATGGTATTCTGTAAGGATATCAATTGCTTCATCGAGGGTATTTTCATCATCTAATGCTTTAATTTTTATTCTTGGAGTCATTACATCTTCTGCTGTTAGATCATCTAGTGCGAGAAGTTTTTTAATTTTTTTATCCTGTCAGTGATCAAAAATCCCTGATTGTTTTGATAAGTCTATAAATGCTTCAAGATCTGATTCACTTACGGATTCTTTTCTTCATTTTTTGTTCAATCCTTTCATCATCCATTCTAGGACAATAATTAGAGGATATAGTATTTTGATAAACCAAGTATAAAAAGGTGCTATTATTAAGCTAATTTTTTCTGCATGAGTTGTTGCAAATGTTTTTGGGAATATTTCTCAAAAGAGTAATAACAAAATTGTTACAATGATTGTTGCAATTGTAACCATTGTCCCTTGTTCATAATTAACAGATTGAGCTATTCAAAGTGAAATAACTGTAGCTAAAGATGCTGTTGCTGTATTTACAATATTATTTCAGATAAGAATGGCAATAATCATTCTTTCTGGCTTATGTTTTAATTTGGAAAGTGCTTTTGCTCATGTTTTCTTTTCTTTAACTAGTGCGTTTACTTTATGAATTGGTACAGAAGTGAAGGCTGTTTCACTTCAAGAAAAGAACATAGAAAGTAAAATGAGAATTAGAAATGCAATTAACGATAAGGGGTCCATAGCGTTATTAAAAATAAAATATTCTTAAGATTAAATATAGAAATACTGTAAATGAAATCAAGATATATTATAATTCATTATTTTCTTTTAAAAGTTTAAATGTCAATCTAATTTTATTCATTATTACTTAAAATTCGGTATTATTTTATTTTTTTGTGTATACTTATTTTGAGTTTTACCATATTTATATATTATCAATTTATTATGGCTGAAGAATTATGAGAATTGGTTAATAAAATGTTGGAAATTGAGGAAGATATTTCTCCGGAAATAAAAAAGCAATTATTAGAAGTAAAACAATGAATTGCTGAAGAGTATATTGATAAAATGGTTAAAGATAAACCTGCATTGTTCCCTTTTAAAGAGCAAGTAAAGGAATATCTTGTTAATGATTGATGAGTGAAAGATGTCTTTCTTGATATTTTTAGACAACATTGATTATCTATTTTTTTACCTGATCAAATTGATAATCTGAACTATGTAAAAGAGAAATTATCTTGAATTAAGGAAATACCAACAGCTGATGCATTATCGGCTTTAAAAACTGAAATTATGGATGGACATGTAATAATAAATCCAACAACACAAACTTTTGATTCTGATGTTGATTCTAATTGAGGTACAAATTATTCTGATGAGAATAGTATTTCTAAATCAACTTCTCATTCTGATGTTATTTCTCAAGAATGATGAGAAACGTTATCTCAAAATGTTCCAGAACATGTTGATTGATTGTCAGAGGCTCAATGATCATTTATTGAACAAGTATATAAATCTGCAGCTAGTCAAATTGGGGTAAAATATGCTTGGGGTTGAACATCTCCAGAAACTTGATTTGATTGTTCTTGACTTTGGAATTGGGCTTTTAAACAACAATGAATTAAATTTAAGCAACGTTTAAGTGCTTCTGCTTTTTCTTGAGCAGATGTTGATATTACTAAAAATCAAGTAACAGTATGAGATTTTATGTATTGGGATCAAAAACCTGGTAAAAAGAGGCATAGTTCTATTTATCATATTGAGATGGTAATCTCAAAACCATATCAAAAAAATTGAAAAATGTATGTAAGAACTTTAGGTTCTTCAACAGATGCTAAAGATGATTGTAGAAATTATGTGTGAAAAGGAGTGAGAGTGAGGGAAAGAGAAATGAAAGATTATCGTCATTTTTGAAGACCTCCTTATTATTATCAATTAGCTGAATATGAGAAAACTGGTAATAAAGATGCTCTTGTAGCAACGGCACATAAACCTTCTAGTGAAATTGCTGATAAAATTGCTTAAGATAATGTATACAAAAAAAAGACAGAGAAGAAATACTCTGTCTTTTTTATTTAACGATTTCCCTATTTATTTACGATATCAAATGTGTCTTTAGCAATCATAAGTTCTTCATCAGTTGGAATAACTCGAAGTTGAACTTTACTGTTTTCTTTTGTTAAGCATCTTTCTTCTCCTCTAAAATCATTTTTAGAAGCGTCATAATCAACACCTAACCATCATAATTTTTCTGCAATTAATTGTCTTTGAAGTTTAGAATTCTCTAATACTCATGCAGTGAATACGATAGCGTCTACTCATTCAAGAAGAGCTGTATATGCTCAGATATATTTTAAGATAGCATTAGTATACATCTTCATAATGGTGATTTCTCTTTCGTTTCAAGCATTATAACCGTCTTCTATATCTCTATGATCACTAGATTTTCAAGATAATCCAAGGACTCATGATTCTTTGTTCATAATCTTATCTATTTGATCTGCACTAAGGTTTTCTTTTTTCATCATGAATGGAATAATTGCTGGGTCTATATTTCAACATCTAGATCACATAATTACTCACTCTAGTGGTGTTAATCCCATTGATGTTTCAATAACTTCTCAGTTTTTAATTGCAGAAATACTTGCTCAGTTACCTACATGACATGTAATTATTTTTAGGTCTTTTCTTCCTAGTATTTCGCTAATTCTTTGTGAAACATATCTGTGTGATGTTCCGTGAAATCCGTATCTTCTGATTTTATAATCTTCATACCATTTATATGGAAGAGCATAAAGAAAGTTTTCAGGTTTCATTGTTTGATGGAATGCTGTGTCAAAAACTCCAACATTAGGAATTCATGGAAGAACTTTTTCTACTGCTTCAACTCCCATAAGATTTGCAGGATTATGTAATGGAGCTAAGTCTGTTAATTCTTTAAATGTTTTTTTAACATCATCAGTAATAAGTGTTGATTTACTGAAACTTTCTCATCCGTGTACCATTCTATGTCCAACGGCGTCAATTTCTTTTAAATCTTTTAGTGCTCAAACTTCAGGGTCAATTAATAGGTTAAGTACTTTATTTAGAGCAACTTCATGATTTTCTAAGAATCCTTCAACGTCGTGTTTAATACCAGAAGCTGTTTTATGTTTAATTTTACTTCCATCAATTCAAATTCTTTCAACAAGTCATTTAGCAAGTACTTCTTGATTATCCATATCAAAAAGTTGATATTTTAGTGAAGAACTTCCACTATTTAATACTAAGATTTTCATAGATATTCAACAAAAAATAAAAATTTTCGTTTTTAGAATGTATAAAAATAAATGGAGAATACAAGATTAAGTTTTTAAGATAAAAAGATTATAATGATATTGATTTTTTTATTACTTTTGTTATTAAATATTGGTGAAGAATTGTTCAATATTTTTTTGTTGAAAATGAATTTTATATTCTAGTTCTGCATTTATGAAACCGGTTTATAATGCTGTCGAATATTTAGATCCAGAAAAAGTATATTCTTATAGCAATCAAGTAAGTGATGATACAAATCTTGAAGTATATATTCAAATATGAAGTGAAAAATTTGTTGACTATCAAAAAGAAATTTTTGAAGAATTTGTTGCTGATTTTGTTGATAAAATTAAAGAGTCTGTACTTACAGCTAAAGAAACTGAAACTCTATTAGAATCTCATTTGCAATGATTAAATGCAAAGTTGCAAGCTTTTGCTGAGAAACTTCGTAATGTGCCTAAATGTGAATTGAAGGGGTATGTGCAATTAATTATGGATAATTCCGTAAAAACATGGATGATTTGAAATATAACCATGGTTATTTTCCGTGATGATAAAGTTTATTCAGTGTTAGAAAATTCATATAATGATCAATCTATTATTGATCAATTTTCTGATTTTATTTGATGAGATTTGGAAAGAGGCGATTGTTTGTTATATGCATGAATAAAATTGTCAGATGTCCTAGATCAACATGATTTATCAGATATTGAATGAGTACTTGAGAAAGAGAATTCATGAGCAATGTTAGATTTCATGGATGATTTATTTTCAAATAGAATAGATAAAAAAGAGATATGATTTATTTCAATTTATTCAATTAGTTGAATAGAACTTAAGTCTGGTCGTTCAGCGTGAAAATTGTCTTGATTAGCTTCTAAGTATACTGCAAAATTGACTTGAAAGATTTCTTCAAAAGTTGATTTGATGAAATGGAAGAAAAAGACAAATAGTGTCTTCAATGGAAATAAGTATTATGCTATGGTTGGTTGCTTGATACTAGCTATTCTTTTCCTTGTTTGAGCAATTTTTTCTCAAATGAAGGCATCTCAAGAAAATAAACTGCAATATCAAACTACAACATGAGCTTTTGTTGACCTTACAATTGAAGGAATTAAACAGGATATTTTTGCTTTTAAAACCCTTGATCCAACTTCAGATGAAAAATCTGAGAAATACAATGAAATTTCTCAAAAAATTCAAACTATTGAAGCTAATGGTTTGTGGGTAGAAGATGTAGCTAAATTAAAAACTGAACTTCTTCAAGCATATGAAGAGTGATTTATGGTTCGTATAATTAAAAATCTTTCTCAGTTTGATGATGAAAAAATATGAAAGAAAACAAAGATATTTACTTTCAATTCTTCAGAAAAAGATAGTTTAGGTAATTTAGTTAGTATAGCTGTTGATTCTTTGGTTAATGTTTGATGAGATCAAGCTGCTTTAATTTGAATTGTTAATGATTCAACTAGATGAAATTTGGTTGAATATAACATGTGAGAAATGGCTAAGTCTTGTTCTTTGAGTTTGAGTAAGAAAGGATTATTCTGTTATACTGATGGTTGAACTTTATTTTTTGTGAATAAACTTTGAGTAGAACCAATGGAAGTTATTGATAATGATTGGTCTACGAAATCTATTTGATGAATAGGAACTTATGGAAATAATAAATTCTATCTTTTCCAAAAAAGTCCTAATAATATGGCTAATGCATTATTAACAAGATATAGTGTAGTTGCTTGATCAGAGAATAAATATCAAAGTCCTTCAACTTATTCAGTAGTTGTGTCATCATGAACTGTTTTACCACAAGAGTTAAATTGATTTGCAATTGATTGAAACTTCTTAGCATGGTGAGATGGTAATTTGTATCAATTCTGGAGAAGTTCTAATATGTGAACTACTTTGGAGATGCGTATTGTTGATATAGAATGATGAGATAAAACAACTTTGAGTCCTTATTCTAATAATGTAAAAGTATTGGCTTCAGATGATTCTCCTTATGTGTTCTTGTTTGATAAAGAAAATCAAACGCTTACAGCATATGAATCAAGTCCAACAAAGACTCATGCAAATTATACTACTAGTTTTAAATTATATTATATGTTTAGATTTAAGTTTGCTCTTGAATCTGAAAGTATTATTGATGCTACAGTTCCAACAAGTACAGCAGATAGGCCTGAGTTATATTTATTAAGTACAGATGGTGTTAATAAGATTAATATTTATGAATTTATAGATGCATATAAGGAAAATAGAAATTTAAGAGCTCTTAATGCTGAATAATTTTGTAACTTTGCTTCATTGATATTATGATGAATAAGAAATTGGTTATATTTTTGATTGTTTTTATAGCTGTTCTAACTTTTTGAACAGCTTTTCTTATGAGTGAAAAAAAAGTTGAAGAAACTTGAACATCATCTCGTATTTGAGTTCTTGTGACTACTGGTTTATTGCAAGAACAAAATGATAAGAATGAATTAATATCATTTGAAGAAGCATTGAGTTCTGTTGATGTAAAAAGTCTTACATGAGATCAAGTTGATCGTTACATCCTAGCTTCTTTGCCTATATGTTGAATTCCTGGTCTTTATAGGACACCACAAGTAATTTCTGATAATGTTGAGAATTGTAGAAGAAAAGCAAAAAAGTGAAGTTTCCCTGATGGACTTTGAGGTGTTTTTCTTAATGATTATACATTTGATACTGTTTCTAATAAAGTTATTTCTATAACTTCGAATTATTGATTAGATAATGATGGAAATATTCGAGTTGATGGATCTTTCCCAGTTTGTTCAAGTTTCCTTAATGGTGCTCCAGAACTTGCGTATTCTATTATTGAAGACTGAAAATTTGTTGATGATGCAGCAAAATCTTTTTTCCGTTATCCTTGAGCTGCGTATGCTTTAGAAAAATGACTGTCTAAGCAATATTTGAGACGTGTAGCTTATGCATATGATGATTGAATACTTTATATTAATCAGGATGATGAAGATTTGCCAATAAATTATTGAGCAGGGGCTTGGTCTGATGGAAGTGGAAATTATTTTATTGCTTGATATAACTGGGATAATAAACTTTATTATCAAATAAATGATATCTTGTTTAATCCTGGTGAAGGTAATTGACATAAAGATAATCTTTTTGATGAAAAAGATAATAAATGGGATTCAATGTGGTATTTTTGATGATTTAGAGATTGAAAAGCTATTGTAAATAGATTCTTGGAGTATCATTATCTTTGAACAACTGTAACTCTTTGAACAGAGTGTGTTGATGGTAATTGTTGGGATAAAAAGAAGAATGCTTCAGAATTTATATTAGAGAGCTGTGAATTGGATTTAGATAAATTTAATTTAAATTAT
>JAEEGL014883547.1_pt1 | contig 38539 bp, 27 predicted proteins | sample 9134231 | NCBI WGS metagenome assembly JAEEGL01 (sample SAMN16246548, study PRJNA631951) | gut metagenome | biome: gut microbiome; feature: rumen; material: fiber-attached | host: Bos | place: Iran: Karaj | collected 2018-10 | reverse complement strand
GTCCCCCGACGTGGAGAATGTTCCCCATCATATCTACGAGAACCAACCCTCGCCAGCATCATTGGGAGCCTGCACAACCTCGCCTCACATGAAGACGAACAACGAGCCTATGAACACAGCCGACGACCCTAAGGGACAGACTGAGGATGTGGACGCTGTGCTGGCGAACTGGCAAGACCTTATGGCCACAGGTATGCGCCTCTGCTCGCCTTCTTCTTGGGACGGTAGCGACTACACCAACGGCACAGGCTACATCAAGCAATTCATCGACAGTATAGATGCAAGAGGCTGGCGCTGCGACATTATCGACCTCCATTGCTACTGGCCGGAGAGCAACTTCGGCACCATCAAGAACTGGACGAACTCGACAGGCCGCCCCGTCTGGATTTCCGAATGGGTGTGGGGAGCTTCGTGGAACAGCAATGGTGCCTTTGCCAGCGGCGTTACCGAGGCACAGAATGCCGAGACTTTGAAGCGCATCTGTCCTGTGCTGAACAATAACGACTGCATAGAGCGCTACTACTATTGGAACTCTGAACGCGACCCGTCGAGGCTCTACAAGAACGGCAGCCTGACAGAAGCGGGACAGTATTACGCCAGTATCAACTCGGGCGTGGGCTACAACGGCAAGTATGACTTCGTGCCCACCACTCCGCCGCAATACGTTCCCTCGAAGTTCAGCAAACAGATGCTCGACACAGGAAAGACACGCCTTTCGTGGTATGATTCCAATGGCGAATTCAACCAGCTGATGGAGATACAGATGAAGGACGAATTGGGCCGCTGGGTAGTGCTCGACACCATAGCACAGAAAGAGTCGGCAGCCAATTATTCCTATACAATAGACAATGACGACGAGAGCATCCTCTATCGTCTTCACCTTATCGACCTGAACGGCAAGGAATTCTTCACGACGGACGAGATGTTCACGGGCGACGCCTTCGAGATAGACGGACAGCTCTACTATGCAGGCGGCAATATGTTCCCCAACGGAGAATTCGACCTGGGCTTCACCGACTGGACTTCAGGAGCAGGCAAGCCTCTTGCCGAACCACAATTCCAGGTGGTAGCAGAAGGTGGCTATCAGGGAGGCACTTATCTTCAGTCACACCAAAATGGTACAGTCAGTTCAACAGCTTCCATTAAAAAAGTTGTTGACCTCGTGCCCGAGCAGAACTACGTCTTCCATATTGCCTCGAAAAACGGAAGCAACTATATGTTTATGTCTCTGTCTGCGGATGGAAGCGCTCTGAGCAAGACTGTAGCCAAAGCCACAGTTGAGAGCTATTGGCACACCAACAACCTCACCTTCAACGCAGAAAACTATAGTAAAGCCATCCTCTCCTGTCGGTCGCTGGCAGCCAAGGCCCAGATAGACGACCTGCAACTGCGCCAGCTCTTCCCCACTCGCGAGGAAGCAATAGCAGACGGCATAGAAAAAGCAAGACTTAGAGCTGAAGCCCAAAAAGCCTACAACACCCAATATCCGTTCCTGAATGATGATTTGACCAATCGTATGGCCGCAATCACAGGTACCGACAAGGCCGCAATAGCAGAGGCAGAAACCGCTCTGGCTGACCATCTTTCCGCCATTCAGAAGAAGAACGAGACAGGCATTATTGCCACTACCCTTGAAGCCATAGCAGAGCATCCTTGTCCCAACTACGAAGAAATGACAGCCCTGCTCAGCACAGTAGAGAATGCTCAGACGGCACAAGAACTGATTACTGCCTACGACCAGCTTCATGCCCTGCTGGACGAGAACCTTGCATTCACCCGTTCCAGCAAGCAACCCCGCACACCTTCCTTCGCCAGCGAGAAATCTACAGGATGGACGGTAAAGGCGGGAACATTCAAGGACGGCGACCAAAAGGCCACCACAAAGTTCGGCAAGACGTGCTGGAACGCTTGGTGGAGCACTACCAATCAAAATGCAACAATGGAGATACGGCAGACAGTCACCAATCTTCCAGAGGGATACTACAAAATGGAATGTCTGGCCACAACAGAACACTTCTGCATTTCCGACCAGCACGGCTACATCACTAGCGGTGGAGCTGAGGCTGTAACACCAGTCATCAGCAAAGCGCTCTACGATATGCCCGTAGATTATCATTGGGAAAAGCTCAGCACCACACCCCTCTATGTGGAGCCCAACGGTTCACTCACCCTCGGCTTCGTCAGCTCAAAGCAAGGGGCTGAGACAGGAAAATGGCACAAGTTTGGCGAGGCCAATGCCTCAAGCGACAACCGCGAAGGATGGTGGTGCGCCACAGACTTCGTGCTTCTGTATCACGCCATAGATGATATCACAGCCATAAAGTCCGTCACCGATTCCACACTAAAGGACGAGAGCATCTACAACCTCTTTGGCCAACGAATCTCAAGCAACAACCAGCGCGGGATATTCATTCAAAAAGGGAAGAAGATTCTAAAGTAATCTTCTCCCCCCACATACTTTACCTTACTCAACTTAACGTGCCTCGTTTGCCAATGACACACGTTATGTTGGCCTCTGACACGTGTGTCGTTGGCCAACGAAGCGTGTTCCTATTCCTCTTTCTTCTTTGAAGAGCGGCGGCGGCTGGTCTTCTTCGTTACTTCCTGATTCTCGGAAGGAAGACCTGCCAGTTCGCGGTCAATCATAATGCGTCCACAATACTCGCAAACGATAATCTTCTTGCGACTGCGAATGTCAAGCTGGCGCTGTGGCGGAATCTTGTTGAAGCAACCGCAGCAGGCGTCACGCTGAACAGAGACGATACCCAAACCGTTACGGCTGTTGCGACGGATACGCTTGAAGGCGTTAAGCAGACGCGGCTCGATGGTCAGCTCCAGGTTCTTGGCACGTTCACGAAGCTTTTCTTCCTCAGCCTTCGTCTCACCAACGATTTCCTCAAGCTCCTCCTTCTTTGTCTCGAGCATCACCCTGCGGTCATTAACTTCGAGGTTGCAGCGGGTAATCTCAGTCGTCTTGGCATCAACAATTTCCTTTGCCTCGCGAATCTTCTTCTCGTGAAGTTGATTGTCGAGTTCTGCATATTCCACCTGCTTTGTCAGGCTGTCAAACTCACGATTGTTGCGAACATTCTCCATCTGCGTGTTGTAACGCTCGATATTAGCCTTGTTCTCAGCAATCTTTCCGTTGCGCTCGTTGATTTCGCGCTTCAGTTCTGCAACATCAGCGGTCATCTTCTCAATACGGGTTGTCATACCCTCGATTTCGTCCTCAAGGTCTTGAACTTCGAGAGGCAGTTCGCCGCGCAGCGTCTTGATGCTGTCAATCTCGGAAAGCATACTCTGAAGGGCATACAAGTTCTTCAGTTTCTCCTCCACGCTGTAATCAGCGGGGTCTTTCTTTGTTTTCTCTCTTGCCATTTTAATTTACAATTTGACAAATTAATTTACAATTTGACTATTTACAATTTACAATTTATTTACAATTTAATTCTCCCCCTTTGGGGGAGTCAGAGGGGGCTATTTATTCTCCCAATTACGGGGGAGTTAGAAGGGGTCTATAGATACTTGATGGGATTGGTGCAGATTGTCGTCTTAAAGAGCGGCAACCGAGGGCACCTCTCACCAATTACAGACCAAAATATGTCCTTTGTGTACTGCTCGCTCTGGTAATGACCAAGCACACCAATCTGTATCTGTCCGTCGTGACCGAAGTATTGGTGGTAGTGCATTTCTCCCGTCAGGAAAGCATCGGCACCAACCCGCAAGGCTTCTTCCAAAAGGAAGTCCCCTGCCCCACCGCAAATGGCGACACTCTGAATGGGACGGTTCATCAACTCGTTGTGCATCAGGCACTCCACACCAAAAGCTTGCTTCACTCTTTGCAGGAATGCCAAAGAGTCTTCACCTTCGGGCAGATAACCTATCACACCCGAACCTGCCTGAACAGTATGCGCTCCCAGACCGACACCAACGGAAACCTGTCGAGGCTGTATCAATACAACATCAACCAGCCCCAGTCGCTCGGCCATCATATAGTTCACACCATCCACAGCAGAATCCAGGTTGGTGTGAGCCGAATAGATGGCAATGTCGTTCTGTAATGCCATTCGGACACACCGCTGCACCGCATCTGCGTCTGTCAGATGCTTCAAGCCATGAAAGATGAGCGGATGATGCGATACAATCATGTTGCACCCCAGCTCCAGTGCCTCGCGAATCACACCCTCGGTGACATCAAGGCACAATAAAACCCCTGACACTTCCGCTTCTGTCAATCCAACCTGCAAGCCAGCATTATCGTAACTTTCCTGCAGAGGCAGAGGCGCGAAATCTTCAAGGGCGTCGATAACGTCTTGAACTTTAACGCTCATACGAATGTATGTTTTTCGGCTGCAAAGATATAACATTTAATTGATAATTGGAAACTGAGAATTGAAAATTATTTGTTTATGTGCAGTTTTTGCCCTTTTTCCCTAAACTTTCAACCCTCAACTTTCAACTTTCAACTTTATTTCGTACCTTTGCAGCTCAGAAAAGAACAACCCGCCTATGCCCAACAGTCAAATCTACCTGCCCGCAGAATGGCACGAGCAGAGTGCCGTGCAGCTGACTTGGCCGCACAGCCGAACTGATTGGAAGCCTATTCTGAAGGATGTTGTCCGTTGCTATCTTGATATTGTAAAGGCAATATTGGCATACGAAAAGCTCATCATTGTTGCGCCAAATGTTGAACACGTCCGCACGCAACTCAGCAGCTCTATGCCTGCAACATTCCTGCACCGCATCATATTCTGCGAAGCACGCAGCAACGATACTTGGGCACGCGACCACGGGTTCATCACTTTGCTTTCTCCCGAGGGGCTTCGCCTTCTCGACTTCAAGTTCAACGGCTGGGGCGAAAAGTTCCCCTTCAAGTTCGACAACTGCATTTGCCGAAGAATGGCGGAAAGGAAGGTGATAGAAGGGACTTACGAAAAGCACCTCGACTTCGTACTTGAAGGAGGAAGTATTGAGAGCGACGGGAAGGGAACAATCCTTACCACCAGCCATTGCCTGCTTGCGCCACACCGCAACCAACCCCTTACACAGGAACAGATTGAGGCTCGACTGCTTGATTCACTTCATGCCCAGCGCATCCTTTGGCTCAATCACGGCTATCTTGCCGGAGACGATACAGACAGCCATATCGACACATTGGCACGCTTCTGTTCCGAGGACACAATTGCTTATGTCCAGTGCCTCGACAAGAACGACGAGCATTATTCAGAGCTGCGTCTCATGGAAGCGCAATTGCAGGAGTTCCGCACGATGAGCGGCAAACCCTATCGCCTCATTCCCCTGCCAATGGCAAAGGCTATTTATGACAAAGACGGCAATCGTCTGCCAGCCACATACGCCAATTTCCTCATCATAAACGGAGCTGTACTGATGCCTACTTATGGCGACTCAACCAATGACCGAAAGGCCGAAGAGCAGCTCCGCAAAGCCTTCCCCCAGCGCGACATTATCGGTATTGACTGCCGCACGCTCATCACCCAACACGGTAGCCTTCATTGCTGCACGATGCAATTCCCTATTGGGACAATGAAAGAATGAAAAAATGAGAAAATGAAAATAGGTTTTATTCAACAGAGCTGCACAGCCAGTGTCGCAGAGAATCGCACGAAACTTGCTGCCAGTATAGCTAAATTGGCACAGCAAGGCGCTCAGCTCGTCGTACTTCAGGAATTGCACGACAGCCCCTACTTCTGCCAAACGGAGGACACAAACAACTTCCGCTATGCTCTTCCCATTCCGGGCGAAGCAACAGAGTTCTATTCAAAGGTGGCAAAGGAGAACCATGTTGTACTCGTTACAAGCCTCTTTGAGCGCCGTGCAGCAGGTCTTTACCACAACACAGCAGTTGTCTTCGAAAGCGACGGCAGTATTGCTGGAATGCACCGAAAGATGCACATTCCCGACGACCCAGCCTATTACGAGAAGTTCTACTTCACACCTGGCGACCTCGGCTTCCATCCCATCCAGACAAGCGTGGGCAAGCTTGGCGTACAGGTCTGCTGGGACCAGTGGTACCCCGAAGGGGCAAGGCTCATGGCTTTGCAGGGAGCCGACCTCCTCATCTACCCCACCGCCATTGGCTACGAGAGCACAGACACCAAAGAGGAACAGCAGCGGCAGCGCGAGGCTTGGATTACCATTCAGCGCAGCCACGCAATCGCCAACGGTATTCCTGTTGTTGCTGTCAACCGCGTCGGCTTCGAACCCGACCCAAGCGGCGCAACTGGCGGCATACAGTTCTGGGGCAGCAGCTTTGTGGCTGGTCAGCAAGGCGAATTGCTTTATCAGGCAAGCCAAACAGAGCAAGAAGTTGCCGTTATAGACGTTGACCTCCAGCGCACAGAGACCGTCCGCCAATGGTGGCCTTTCCTGCGCGACAGACGCATTGATGCCTACGGCGACCTCACAAGCCGCTTCCTGGAGACCCCCTAACCCCCTTTAGGGGGAACATAAATAATGTAACAAAAAGACTCCCCCTAAAGGGGGTTGGGGGGTCAATAAATTGTAAATCGTAAATCGTCAAATTGTAAATTACCCCGATGTCCCGCATTCTCAGGTTTCAGATAGTTGGCGAGGCCTTTACCAAAAGAGCTGTCGAAGTGCTGAACCGCAAGGAACGCCCCAGCGAGTTCTTTGCCAAATACGTGTTCACCCGTCAGAAGATGTCACAATACCTGCCCGTCAACATATATAAGAAGATGTGTGACGTCATAGATAACGGTGCGCCCCTTGATATGGCGACTGCCAATGCCGTGGCAGCAGGTATGAAGAAGTGGGCGATGGAGTTGGGCGCAACACATTGCACACATTGGTTCCAACCTCTGACCGAAGGCACAGCCGAGAAGCACGACGGCTTTGTGGAACACGACGGGAAAGGCGGTATGATAGAAGAGTTCACGGGCAAGCAGCTCGTCCAGCAAGAGCCTGATGCCAGTTCGTTTCCCAGCGGCGGCATTCGCAGCACCTTCGAGGCTCGCGGCTACTCGGCTTGGGACCCCACGAGTCCTGTCTTCGTCATTGGCGACACCCTGATGATTCCCACCATCTTCATCTCCTATACAGGTGAAGCCCTCGACTACAAAGCTCCACTCAAGAAGTCGCTCAAGGCTGTTGACGAAGCGGCAACCGTCGTAGCCCGATACTTCTACCCTGATGTCAAGAAGGTCGTCAGCAATCTGGGTTGGGAGCAGGAGTATTTCCTTGTTGACGAAGGACTTTATGCCGCACGCCCCGACCTTTTGATGACAGGCCGCACCCTGCTCGGCCACGACAGCGCGAAGAACCAGCAGATGGACGACCACTACTTCGGCTCCATCCCAATGCGCGTGGCCGCCTTTATGAAGGACCTTGAGATACAGGCTTTGGAGCTTGGCATTCCCTGCAAGACGCGCCATAACGAAGTGGCACCCAATCAGTTCGAGCTTGCTCCAATCTTCGAGGAAACGAACCTTGCCGTTGACCACAATATGCTCATTATGAGCCTGATGAAGAAGGTTGCCCGTAAGCACGGCTTCCGCTGCCTACTTCACGAAAAGCCCTTTGCTGGCATCAACGGCAGCGGCAAACATTGCAACTGGAGCCTCGCTACCGACACAGGTGTACTGCTTCATGGCCCGGGCAAGACGCCGCTCGACAACCTGCGCTTCGTGACCTTTATCGTCGAGTCGTTGATGGCAGTCTATCGTCACAACGGCCTGCTCAAAGCCTCCATCATCAGCGCCACCAACGTGCACCGTCTCGGAGCTTCCGAAGCACCGCCAGCCATCGTGTCGAGCTTCTTGGGCAAGCAACTCAGCGACCTGCTCGAACATCTTGAGACAAGTACCAACGACGAGCTAATCACCCTTTCCGGCAAACAGACGCTCAGCCTCGACATCCCACAGATTCCAGAGCTGACACAGGACAACACCGACCGCAACCGCACCTCGCCCTTCGCCTTTACGGGCAATAGGTTCGAGTTCCGCGCTGTGGGTAGCCAGCAGAACTGCGCCGCAGCGATGATTGTCCTCAACACAGCTATGGCAGAGGCTTTGACGGACTTCAAGACGCGCGTTGATGCCCTCATCAGCGAAGGCATTGAGCCGATGAAAGCCATCCTCCGTACCGTTCGCGAGGACATCAAGACCTGCAAGCCCATCCGCTTCGACGGCAACGGCTACAGCGAAGAATGGAAGCAGGAGGCTGCCCGTCGCGGCCTCGATACAGAGACCAGTGCGCCCATCATTCTCGACCAGTATCTCAAGCCAGATACGGTAGAAATGTTCTCTCGCATGAACGTTCTGACAAAGGCAGAGCTGGAGGCTCGCAACGAGATAAAGCTCGACACCTACATCAAGAAGATACAAATCGAGGCACGCATCTTCGGCGACATCTGCATGAACCACATCATCCCTGTCGCCACACGCTACCAGACGCAACTCATCGATAATGTGAGCAAGATGAAGGGCATCTTCCCTGCCGACAAAGCAGACGAGCTGAACCGCCCCAACCTGAGCCTCATCCAGCAGATAGGCGAGCACAACGCCTTCATCATTGAGAACGTGGAACGCCTCATCGAAGCCCGTCGGGTTGCCAACCGCATCAAGAATGAGCGAGAGCGGGCTATTGCTTATCACGACACCGTAGCTCCCCTCATCGAGGCAATCCGCTACCACGTTGACCACCTAGAACTCATCATCGACGACGAACTCTGGCCGCTGCCCAAGTACCGCGAAATGCTCTTCTTCCACTAAAATAAATGAAAAACAGACCCCTTCTAACTCCCCCGTAAGGGGGAGAATCAAGGCTCGACGACAGTCAACAAAAAGCCTCCCATTACGGGGGAGGTTTGGAGGGGTCTTTAAATTGTAAATTCGTGAAGTATCTTGACCTTTTCATCGACTTCGACGACACGCTCTACGACACCTACGGGAATGCCGTAATTGCGCTTCGCGAGACCTTCGAGGCCTTACGCCTTGGGCAGTGGTTCCCCGACCCACAGGTGTTCTACGATGCCTACTGGCAGGCCAATATCGACCTGTGGTCGCGCTATTCCCGTGGTGAGATTACCCGCGACTTCCTCATCGTAGAGCGTTTCAGACGTCCGCTTTGCGCGAGTGAAGAGTTAAGAATGAAGAATGAAGAATCTGCCTCTGCGTTCAGAGACTACTGCCTACAGGTGAGCGATACATTCTTGGATTTCTGCGCCAGCAAGCCAGGTCTGGTGGAAGGGGCAAAGGAGCTGATGGACTACCTGCAAGACAAAGGCTACAGGATGCACCTATGCAGCAACGGCTTCCACGAAGTGCAATACAAGAAACTCGCCGTCTGTGGCTTGCGCGACTACTTCCAAACCATTATTCTCAGCGAGGATGCAGGTGCCAACAAGCCCTCGCCGCAGTTCTTCGACTATGCTTTCAAAGCATCAGGAGCCAAGCGCGAAAGCACCCTGATGATTGGCGACAACCTGCAAACTGACATCCTCGGCGCTCATGATGCCGGCCTCGACACCATCCTCTTCAACCGCTGGAACGTCGAGCCGTCCGACATCCCAAGCCACACCGTCACAACACTTCGCGAAATCACCAATATCCTGTAGCGGTTTATTCCACTCGGTTAACCATCTTGTGTCTTTTTTCCGCTTGACCTTTGGTCGAGACCGCTGTTTTACTATCTCTCAAAATCGCTTGTTAGATTTGTTAGATTTGTTAGATTTGTTAGACGCGAAAAGGATGTGTCAAAAAATTTCAAACACGGATTTCACCGATTAAACGGATTTGACTGACAATTATTATGGTTCAAAACCACTAATTGCACGAATTACACTAATTGGCTACGCATTTCTCAAACCTCGTGTCCTCACTTAGGCTTAACACTTTCACGAAAATCGACCTCTGTCTCTGGATAAACGAGCCGTTCACACCACCACCGGAAACAGAAAATGACACATAGGGGGTATGGGCTGTTTTGGAAACAGGAAGAAACGTCAAATCACATAGATTTGATGCCATCTGGCGTGATTCCAAGAAAAATTATTTAGGACACTATTGAGTATTACCGGACAGCAATAATATTTTTATTGGCGTATGCTAACGTTTGTGTTATCATACGCCAATATCTTGTTTGTGCTTTATCTTGCGAGAATATATCTTCTCCGACTTGTGGACCTTGTTATGGGAATGGAATCCTGGGCCAAGCAATTCCTGCTCAGCCTCGCGGTTCCCTCGCCTCATCGCTTTGACAGCATCAAGGTTTGTTGACCGCAGGATTTTCCTTTTCACCCTCTTCATAGGAATTGCTGATTTTGAAGCCAAGCTTCAGGATAAGTTTCAATGTGCCGATGGAGGTATTGCGGTCGTATTCCTTTTCCTCATCAGGCAGTTCTTCGTAGGGAACAAGACACGGATGTGTCTTCTTCTCGTCGTTCCGCTCAGGGCCATACGTCCAGCCCTGCTTGATGCGTGTCTCTGCCCACACATCATGCACGTTCTCCGACATCCGCTCCACCAATTGTTCCAGTTCCTTTGGCAACACGACATTGCTTGTATCAACCGGCTGCGGGATATATGTTTCTGTTTTCATGATTCTTCTTTGTTTTTGTTGATAACCTTAGATAAAGAGGCTTTGCTGAAGGACATTCTATCATCAATCCCAAAAGGTCACATCCTTATAGTTCATCTTAGCGACAAACACTCACCTCCCCATCGAGAGTGTGGTACAATCTTCACATAATCTTCAAACCTTCTTCGAATGCATTATGACTCCACTTCAATGCCCTATAGGATAACCAGAGGAAGATTTAAGGCACGCCAAAGGAAAAAGTCAACAAAATTAACACCACATTAGATTTAGTAGATTAAATTGTTATATTGCAAAAACTTTTTCACTGATGAGTCACTTCTGTCTTAGTTAATATGTTATTCTTGTCGAAATACTGAATCTCTACAGAATAGAACGTATAGATATACTTCATTCCACCTTGAAAATTCATTTTGTTGTCATAAAATGCATGTCTTACGACACGTCCTTCCGCATCATAATCATATTTTTCTATAGCCCAGATGTCGGAGCCATCATAATACGAGCCGTCACAACAAAAACGATGTATTTCCATAATATTACCATATTGAACACCCTGGACGTTATCATATATACCATTATATATAGCGACTACTTTGGATGGTTTGTGTAAAAGCATTGGACCAGTATTATTCCTTCGTTCTGTTGTTACAATCGTGTTATATGTCTTATAGTTGACAGCTCTGATGACTTGAATAGAATCCGTGCTCGAATAATATACACATGTATCCCCAGAACTTTTCATCAGTAACGTGTTCTGCCAATCGTAATAGGAGTACGTGTCAATTTCTTTCTTCAATCGAGCATAACCGTTTTTTCTAAGGAGCGAATCCTTTCCATAATAACAATAGATAGTTGAATCATTGTATTGAAAAACCCTATATATGTGTGTGCCAGTACTATCGCATTCTGGCATATCTTGCTCAGAATAAAGTCGCCATTCTATTTCATTAAGTTTATTATCATAATAAACAATTTTTTTGTTACCATCTTCATATCCCTCACGAACTAAAGTGTCTTGCATTTTATACTGCTTAGCCTTCAATATCATTGGAACTATATCAGCACGTCCATTTTTGTAAAGAAGGGCACACAAAAGGGGCTTGTCTATGTTTATGAGAATTGTAGATATTCCATAATATTTGTGGTCTTTCAACAGCTCTATTGATGTTTGGTTAGTTCCATTTATCATTGTAATCTTATGAGAATTATGTCCATAAATATCCACTTTTCCAATCAATGTTGGATTGCTAATGAATTGATTATCATATTCAACAATAAACCCTTCGTTTTGTGAGTTAGAATGCTGTAACCAAGCTGTATACCAAGAGTCTTGATTCGCGACTAAAGTTTTAAAAGTCTGATAATCCATGCCACTTTCATAATAATACTTGGATTTACCAGAAAAGCCCATATATGCTTTAACTAAACATTTCGTATAATCTTCCAACGAAGCTCCGTGCATAGCCAAAACAGCATCAAAATAATCATAAGTTGTTTCATAACCATATTCTTTATCCAATTCTATTAAAAGTTTATCTATATTGCTCCATTTACGTCTATACAAGTATTTAGGTAAATCTTTGATTAATGCCGAGAATTTTTTTCCCGGCTGAACTTTATCCACATATTCATCATACCGACGTTCACACCGACTTTTGCATAAAAAGGATGCAGGCCAAGGTTTTCTTCTTCCGGTCTGCAATTTCCATTCTGTATATTTCTCCACCACATCATTAATCTGAGGAAATAAATCAAAAAGACGTTTGAGGACACTTATCTTTTCTTGTGGTTCATCCGTTAAAGAATAGAGTCTTTCCAATGCATCCAATTGTGCCAAGCATGAAAACATATACTCAAAATAAACCATACTTTCTTGCTCGTTTGCATATGACTCGGAAGAAAATAACAACCATTTGATTTTTTGGGATGCGGAAGGGAAATGTATATGAATATGAACATTTAACGCGTCTTCCAAACAAGCTTTTGCCTCACAAATTCTTTCCGCTTTACACAAGCTATCTGCTTTCTCCAAATAGGCAAATAAAACCACGTAATCACATAAACTTGAATCGTTATTTAGCGAATCCTTGTCGGAACAGGATATTAGATACAAAGACAGAGTTAATAAATAAACAATCTTTTTCATATGTACTAGAAATCATGATTAATGGACGGTATGGAGTTCTTTGATTGTATTATAATGTTCCACCAATTAGGAGAATGCAAATTCTTTCTTATAACTTGACTTTCATGAATTGGGAATAGCATTCGTTCACAAACGAAACCAAATCCAAAGCCAGCAGCGACACTAATTGTTACTGCAATGATTACACCAACTTGTTTGCTATTACCATGTGGTTTGATTTTAACTTTCGAGATTTCATATACCAGCCCAACAGCAACGGTCCAAAAGCCAGCCTCAAAAGCATCGTCTCTTTTAATATTGATTGATAATACTGCATCAGAATTGTTGAATATGTTTTTTTCAACAGAAATTTTTTGTTTTGAACTGTTAAAAACATACAAAGAATCGTGCGTACTGTAATAGTATATTCCATTGTCTCCTTTTATTATATGAGAAGATGCGACCTGTAAACTGATGTCATTTGACAGCCAATAATTGTCCCTAGCATAAAGAATAACACCACCAATAAGAGAAATTCCCAAATAAATTGTTATAAAAACAAGTGGAACTGCAAGCCACTGCGCAAGTGTCTTCAAAATAGAATGTTTAGAATTTTTCGTTAGTGCTCTAATAAGTTTTGCTAACGAATCCCCATGATATTCGAGATCATAACGAATTGCATTTTTAAGATGTAAGTTCTCTTTGAGAAATTCTTCAGGTATAATCTTTTCATTAAACTCAGTTTCATACAGGACTGGAACTATCATTTTCCCTTCATCAAGAGCCTGACGAATCTCATCATAATAATAGTCATGTCCTTCTCTTTTTGAAAAACTGTCTTTTGTTATAAGCAGTAGAAAAACATCACACTCAGTTATTGCGTTTCGACAACGCTGTGTAAAATCTTCTCCCAACACATCATGCAAATCAAGGAAGAGTTCACTTTCTTCAAATCCTCTTTCTATCAGCGAAGTTTGTATCAGTTGCGCAGTAGCTTTACCATCAGACCTTCTGTAACTTATAAAAATCATATTACATAAATTATGTATTTGTTAATCTTAATTGAAATTATCTCTCCCCAACTCTTCGAGGTCGAAGAAGGTGGAATAGCCGCGATTCGTCAGCCTGTAATATAAATTATTCGCCGTTGGCAAGCTATTTCGCTTGTAGTTTATGAATATGTCGTAGTTAGTTCGTTCCATGCTTTTAATAATGTCTATAGAGGTAATGATAGGCGTTTCGCTTTCCAAAGTTATTCATTTTTTTTACACAAAAGATAAAAAGTGCAAAGAAATATAGTTAACATATTTGTTTTGCACTTTTTGCTTTTGAAAATGACACAAAGGGATTCTAAGTGCTTGGCCTTTATTGCTTCTTAACCTTGTGATAAGTTCGTGTGCTATTCAAGGGACGTTAATTCACGACTTCATAATCCAAGCAGGAACAATATGAACCATTGTTCTCGAATTGAACGGAAAGGCGCAAGTAACCAGTTTCTGTGGGAACTATGGTCATGGAGTATGTTCCGTCTTCTGACACGTTCCAGTCTCTATACCAGGTGCTTCCATTGATAATCGCCCACTTTGTGCCGCTATATGGATGGAAAGTAAAGGTATAAGTCTTGCCTGTTTTTAGTTTTCTTGTCATTGGCACAGATTCGATTTTCAGTTTCTGGCCTTCCTCAGTAAAAAGCACAGGCAATTCTTTCGTCCCGCTTTCGCGAATCAGTTGCAACAATTTGCGATTGTCTATTCCTGCCTGTTCCCAACACTCCGCTTCTACGTTCTTGATGTTTTTCACTTCTGGAATAGAAAGCGGGTAGTACTGCTCCACTTTTTTCCAATTGGATTGAGTTGGCTGGTTTATTTGGTACTCCACACAGGTATTCCACATATCGCTAGAATTGTTCCTTACCGACAAACTTAATTTCGGAATGTCCCTTACCATATATTTAATAGAATACACCCCGTTCCCTTCGTCTGTCCATTTGTCTTTTTTCGTGTACGTACCATTGCTATATATTGTGAAGTCTTTATTCCCCACCCTAATACGGAATGTATAGAACTCGCCCACATCCAAGTCTTTACGCATCGGAATGTTCAGAAGTTCAAGCCCTGAGTCATCACAAGAATAGAACTTGGGCATCGTGAAACCGCCCTTTCTCACTTTCTTTGAAACGTCTTTAACGTCCAAGCCATATTCTAACCACAAGTCACTCACAGGCTCGAAGAAATTGAATTCGTTCAGAGTTACAGGCACATTCGTCAGCTGGTAGCTTTTGTCGTCAGGGAAATGGCTTAGTATCAACCATTCCGAGTTTACATTGAACCACAGCCACGGATTACTGCTTTTCGTGAATTTATTGCCGTTCACACTTCCAGCGCCCCAGGTCGGGTCCAAGAACATCCCATAATTGTCTCTTGTATAGGCAAATAGCCACGCATGCTTGCCAACAACCCCTTCGCTGTCTTTACTCTGGCCTCCAACTATTTCGGTTGTCACGCCGCAAGCCTTTGCTATATGATAGAACAGCTCACAATAAGCTTGGCACACACCTCTTCTTTTATCAAAGCACTCGTCCGCCGTATATATGGAATACGAAGTGTCGTATTCAATGTTGTCGCATATCCATTGATATATTGCTCTGATTTTCTGATAGTCTTTTTTGCAACCAGAAGTTAGTTGTTTTGCGACTTCCGAATAATCATAACGGCTTGCCGGAGGCATCTTCTCGCCCGTGTCTGAACTGCTAACGGGAGTTTTATAGTATTCAACCTCAGGTTTATCACTTCGCGGCTGCGCGAACATCCCGATGCTGCCCAGCAACATAGAGAAGAATAACAAGAACCTTTTCATAGCTGTCTTATTTTGAGGGCGATTATTCTTAACTTGATATAATGATAGGGAATAGAGGAAAGACGTCAACATCTTACCACAGGTACTCCTCTACGTAGCCGTCGAAGGTGGGTTCCTGCGTCCAGCCGGCGGCAAGGAGGGTTTGGCGGATGGTGGCTTCGATGTCGGGGGTGACGGGGCGCTGGCCGTTGTGGTACTCGTAGTAGCGCTTGCGGGTGAAGAGGCTGATGAGGTGGTTCTTGACAGCACGCTCGATGTGATGGGGCATATCGTAGTACATCTGCTTGAGACCGAGGGGCATACGCACAGGAGCATCCGGACTGAACTTAGGGCAATCGTCCTTCTGCATCTTGGGGTTCCTGAGGTTAATATCATTTACGACAATCTGGTTCTCAGGGACATAGACATTCAGGATGAAACGCAGGCAGCGTTCACGCACGGGACAGGTTTGACTTTGGCAGACAGGGCCTTTTGTCGCCATTTCTCTGAATTTGGCTTCGTTTGCTTCTGGGGCAATTTTTGAGAGTTTTGAATTTTTCATAGTAATTTATCGTTGTTTTCGCTACAAAGGTACTAACCTTTTTCGGAACTACAAAATTTTTTTGGGAAAATTTTTCAATAAATACCTACATTCCTACATTTTTCTTGTAAACGACTAAAGTATAACGTGTTAAACAATGTAGGTAACCTACATAAAATTGAAGCTACCTACATAAAATGACTTTTATTTGACAAATTTTCGCTCATAAAATTGTCAATCACTTGAATATCAATGGGTATCGTTTGAAATAAAAACGGAGAAACTTTTTGTTTCCTGCGCGAAACAAAAAGTTTCCTTAGGGAAACAAAAAGTTTCGCAAAGGAAACAAATAAAGACTTCATTTTGAACGTCCGTCTGCACCACAAAAATATAGGTGTTTTTGGACACAATAGGAGAAATGGCGGAATGAAAAATTTTATGTAGGTTACCTACATTGTATAAATAACTGAATATCAAAGTGTAAAAAAGGGTTATGTAGGTATGTAGGTAGAAAACGAAAATTTTCTGGGAAAGGAATTTCAAAAACGTTTGGATGTCTCAGATTTTTTTCGTATCTTTGCAGCGTGAAAAACACAGATAGAAAAACACTAATAGAAAGTAAAAACGAAAAACACAAAGTTATGGTCAAAGTTACAATCAGCAAGCAATCTTTGGGTGGAAAGACGACACTCAAGCTTTATGAGCTTTCCACAATAGTCAGCAACATTCGGATGGAGTCTTTCAAGAGGACGTGCGCCGAAATCCGCGAGAGCTACCCGCTGGCAGAGGTTCGGCAGCGGCTGGGCGACCCAGAAGAGGTGAAGTCCGGCGCAGCCCAGCGGCTGCCAAGAGTCTGCTTCTCGGCGGCAATGATAAACCGGAACAGGCAGCGTGTGATGAAGGCATACAACGGGCTGGTGCTGCTCGAGGTGAACAACCTGGGCAGTTCCGAAGAGGCTCAAGCCGTGAGGGAGAGCGCGAGCCTGATTCCTCAAACTGCGCTGGCCTTTGTGGGGTCAAGCGGCCTGAGCGTGAAAATCATCTGTCGCGGAGAACTGTTCGAAGGCGGGCTTCCAACCTCCGACGAAGACATCAAGAGTTTCCATGTGAATCTTTACGAAAAAGCACGACTTGCCTACAATATGCAGTTAGGCGTGACCATTGAGAAACTCGAGCCGCATCTGTGGCGCGACTGCCACATCAGCAGCGACCCAGATGTGTTTTACAACGAACACGCCGTGCCCTTCTATACCGACTGCTCCGACACCATGAAGGCGGTTCAGCCCATCATCGCCAAGACCGGGAAACAGGAAACGCTCCTGCCTGGCATTGGCAACGACTATGCCTTGGAGCTAATCTACGAGCACTGCGTCACAAAAGCACTCGATGATGTGACAGGCTTCAAGGAGGAACCTGAGCGCACGCACTTGCTGCTCAACCGCTTGGCTGGCTATTGTCAGGAGTCAGGCATTCCGATGGCAATTGCGCAGCAGGAGGCACTCTTCAGCAACAGGTTTGGCAAGATGCAGAATCTGGTGAAGAAGGTGTTCGAGAATGCCTATCGCGAAGAGCACGAAAAGCAGTTCTATCGTCGAAAAAGCATTACAGACCCATTGAAGCACATCCCTTCGGAAACCCTGCTGATGATGAAGGTCGAAATGTTCCTCGAATCGAACTACGAGCTGCGCAGGAACGTAATGCGGGGTGTGGCGGAGTACAGACCCAAGGCAGGGCTGGGCTTCAAGTTCCGCGAACTGACAGACGAGGTCAGAAACACCATCACCATGGAGGCCATTTCGCAAGGTGTGAAGTGCTGGGACAAGGACATCAGCCGATACATAAACTCCAGTGACATAAAACTTTATGAGCCTATGACCGACTTCCTCGACCATCTGCCGAAGTGGGACGGGAAGGACCGTGTGGAGGCTCTTGCCCGTCGCATCAAGACCAACTACGAGCAATGGCCCTACCTCTTCCATATCTGGATGCGCTCGATGGTGGCGATGTGGCGAGGCAAGGGGCAACTGACGGGCAACGCCCTCGTGCCTATCCTCATCGGAAGGCAGGGCTGCGGCAAGACATCGTTCTGCAGAATTCTCCTGCCCAGAGAGCAGCGGCTGTACTACAACGACCGCATCAACTTCAAGAACGAGAGCGACCTGAACCTCGGCCTCACCAGCTTCGCCCTCATCAACCTCGACGAGTTCGACAAGATTACCCAGCGCCAGCAAATCGTGCTGAAGTACCTCGTCTCGACCTCCGACCTCAAGTACCGCCCACCCTACGGCAAAGCCTATTCCAGCCACCGCCGCTACGCCTCGTTCATCGGCACAACGAATGAGAGCACGCCCCTGACCGACCCGACTGGCAGCCGCCGCTTCATCTGCGTCTCGGTGGAGGGCGACATAGACTTCACCACACCCATCGAATATGAGCAACTCTATGCGCAGTTAGAGCACGAAGTCTCTGTGCAACGGCTTCGCTACCACCTGACTCGCGACGAAGAACAGGCCCTCATGAAGCACAACCAGCAATACCAGCGTCTCTCGCAATTGGGAGAGCAGCTGCTTGCCCTCTTCGAGAAGCCAGAAGGCACGCCGAAGAGCAATCCCAATGGCGGCAAGTGGATGACACTGAAGGAGATATCCGCCCGTCTGAAGGCAGTCTATCGTTCAGCTTACGCAGAAGACGAAAGCAGCTATGTCAAGATTGGCCACCACCTGAACCGCCCCGAATACAAGTTCGAAAGCGACAGGAAAGCCACCGGCATGGTCTATTGGGTGAAGGAACGGTAGAAGACTGTATCACAGAGACTATCGCTTGATTACTGCTCATTATTTCTGTCCTATTGTGCTATTTCTTTATAGCGTAATAATCGTCTGGGATAGAATTAGCGAATGTCAAGTATTTCTTCCAGTATCTCTCGTCATAATAATCGGTTAAATCTTGATGAAACTCTTTTATCCTATGAAATATACCACAATAATAACCCATAAGGTCAATAGCGGTGCTTTTCTCCATCATATCAGATTCTATTAACATCTGGATTTCCTCATAGAAATGCATAAACATTTCTTTTTCGCGTTGAGTCGGAGGACATTTTATCTCTTTGTTAGAATCAAATCCAATTATGTTCCCGCTCTCATCCAATAATGCAACGTCATTAATATAACAGACTATCCTCGTGATAAACTTGTCATTTGCATATCTGTGTAGATATTGACACAAAAGATTTGTTTTGTCATTTTTCTTATGATGTTCTAACTCCTTTTTGGCATACCATAATGCCACACCAGAAACACAAAGAGCCCCTGTCACAGAAAAAGCCTCCAATGCTTGAGGATTATACAAAGAAGCACATAAAACAAAGATAGTAATGCAAACTGCTATAGGAATAAATTTTGATTTCATAGTTAATTCGTTAAAGTGTTACTAAACATATTATTATTCGTAAACATTATAAAAGCTCATTACCTTTTAATTCTGAAATAATAATCATCTTTGTTTATTTTATCTATTGAACGATTATCTTTCAAATTTCGTGATCCTAGTTTTTCATCTAAATAATACTTCTGCCGTATTTTTGGAGTTAATAAACTATCTTTTAATTGACTACACTGACTGATAGTCTTTTTGATAAGTTCTTGGAGGGGGGGGAAGTCCCATATTCTGATGGTTCCATCTTGACAACCCGATACAATATGTTCGCCATCATGACTAAACTTGACTAAGTTAACAGGGGATTCCTGTCCTTCTAAAATCAGCAGGCATTGTCCCGTGGCAGCATCCCATACACGGATGGTCTTGTCAAGTGATGCAGACACAATATGTTTCCTATCAGAACTATACGAGGCAGAGGTAACAACGGATTTATGCCCTTCTAAGCTCCGTATACATTTTCCTGTAACTGTTTCCCGTATCCTAATTGTACTGTCACATAATTCTAAACCAATGCGCAGACTGTCTGGGCAGGAAATTGCAGAAAGAGCAGAATCTATAACAGGAAAATGCATGGTTGCTTTTCTCAAAGCTCTTTCTGCTTCCATTGTATAAGGTCTGTTTGGATGAGATAAATCTTGGGGCAATACCTCCAATGACAAAAGCTGAGCCAAACAAGAATCGCCCTCATCAACAAGATCGAAGACCTTTTCAGCCACATATCTAGATTGATGTTCCAGCAACACCTGCTCTCTTCTATTTAGTTTATTACTAACTGTGATAGCTACAATAACAGCTACAATTAAAAATAGCATTGGTAACATCACAAGCACTAACAATAATCGCTTCCGTTTACTTTGTTCAAGTTCCTCAAAAGCTTTTCGCTCCTCTAAAACCGCCATACCCAGTTGGTCGTGCAATAGCTCTACTTGTCCTTTGTCGCCCGCAAAAAGACGGTTTGAGCCTTTTGTAAGTTCAAGATAGGTGGCTTCGCCTAGTTTCAATTTCGCTTTCTTGACATCCACGCTTTTGCGACTACCATCCTCGCGGATGAATTCTTTCTGGATGAATAGGATTTGGTCAGCCTTCAGTCCCTTGACGGCATCTTGGTAATACACCTCCATCGGGTTGTTCCTCCATACTGCGAGGTCGGCGGGCGCAATTTTTTCGCCACTCTTTTTTTCATAAGTGCCTGAGCAGACAAGGGAGAGCAGAAGGGTGTCAATGTCATTACTCTGCGGACGCTTGGCCAACCCGATTATACTCTCGGCCACAGCTTCCTTTTCGGTTTCCTCAATACAATCCTTTCCCGGAACCAAAACCACTTGCCGAGCCTGTTCGGGCTTCATCGGACGGAGACGATAGCGGTTGTTCTTGTAAAGATCCAACGAGTTTTCGTCGATGCTATCCTCCAGAACAAATAGAAAATCCTCGCGGATGGAAGCCACGAAGCGATAGTTGGTATCGGCAGACCAACCGGCCTCGTCGGGCATCTCCAGCTCATCGTTCAGCAAAAGATATATTTGTTTCAGTAGTAGTTCAGCCTTAGCTTTGTCACCCTCGCGAAACACCTCCTCAAACTGGTCGAGGATGATGACGGGATATACCTCGCGCCCTTCGCTCAAAAAACGTGTGGTGGCAAAATACTCCCAAAGATAGAGGCGGTCGCCTGCGTCTGAATGTTTCACTTCTGCACCTTTTATCTCCTCAAGGTTGCGTTTTTTTATCTCCGTGACGACAGTAGCAGCGTAAGGAAGATCCTCTGTCTCTTGTGACAGGCGCACATAGATGGGGACATAGTCTTTCCTGCGCAAAATAGGTATGACACCTGCACGCAACAAGGATGTCTTACCAATGCCAGAACTACCATAAAGAGTGACGAACAAGTTGTTATCAATGAGGCGAACCATCTCGATGGTTTCCTTATCGCGGCCACAGAATAGTTGGTCGGTTTTTTCTTCGTATGAGGCTAATCCAAGCCAGGGATTCTTTGTTATCATGGCGGTTAGGTATTAGGCGTTTATCAATCGGATGAGGTGTTCTATGCTATTCTTTGCGGTCTCGAAAGCAGAAGCAGCCGTTATGCAGGCAGGTAACTGTTGATGATAGGCCTCGCTAAAGCGGTAATCGCCAATCACAACGGGAATCGTCTTGAATCGTGGTTGGTTGTCGATACTGATATTCGCTTCTTCTTTGCGACGTTGCTGCGCCCACTCCCATTCCTTTTGATACCATCGGTGACCCATGCCTTGTGAAATGAGGTCGTTCTTAACCTGTGAACTTAAAATAGGCATGAAAACCTTGCAACTGTTGATGGCACATTGGATGCGTTGCTCAAATTCAGCGCCGCCTTCAAGTTTCTCTTCATCAATCCAGACGTTGATATTGGCAGCATAAAGCCGCTCGAACAATGGTAATGCAATGTAACGGTCTTCGTGGGCGTAAGAGATGAAGACACCGTTCTCTAGTCGCGGGAGCAAACTGATGTCAGTGGCTTTCTTGATATAGCCGACTGCATCCTGCATGAAAAGCCTTGCGTTGGCGAACACTTTAACTTTTTCATGCTCCAGATAGTGTTTCAGGTTGTCATCGTTCTTGATTTCCACGGCCACCTGCCCATCAGCCTCGGTACTGACACGACCACGCAACAGGAACCAGAAGAAACGAAACATCCAATCGTCGAACTGGCAACCGACCGAGAGAAGCCTGAAGTTGCGCACATATTTGAGGAAGCTGTTGTTCTTTTGATTCTCGAACCAACTGGAAATCTTCTCCATTGCATCATTCTCCGAGAGAACAAACTTGTTTTCCGAAAGGGACTTTTCAGTGTTCACCTTCCCAAACACATAGCACAAGGTGGGACGAGTCACGCCAAATTCATCGAAAGTCACCTGTTTGAACGTCTGCTGGGCATTCTCAATCTGAACCACATCAAAGCCGCCCTTACCCCAGACCTTCTCCATAGCAATTTCCATATACGGGTCAATAGCAGTGGAGAGCACAATGCGGAAGCAGCGTGTCTGTAACAGTTGCATCAACGAAGGTTCTATCTCCTCGTCAAATTGAGGCCGGAAGTCGTAGCTCTTCACAGTGTCCAACACCCACTCACGGACATTGTGATAGTTGTACTCGCGCACCAGCTCAGTATAGCTTTTGACACGATTTCTCAGGTGCTGGTATTCATCTTCTTCATATCCTTCGCGAGCGTCCATTGCAGCTTTGTGTCGCAAAGTGAGATTGAAGAGTAATTCCTTGCTGTTGCCCCCAGCTTCCGGGTTGACATTGCGGTTTAGAATAGCTTCGGGGCCTACCACAAGGGCATATTTGTTGAGGACGCAATCCTTGGCAAACTGTTCCCAAGTGAAATCTCTGTCAATACGAATTCGTTGTTCGTTAGGTTTAGTTGGTACTGGCATATCAGTATTATATGAAAAAGTAATTATCAATGGGACTTTCGAATTATTGGCTGATTTTGAAGCCGAGCTTCAGGGTGCTGACGGAGGTGTTGCGGTCGTACTCCTTCTCTTCTTCAGGTAGTTCTGCGTAGGGAATAAGGCAAGGATGTGTCTTCTTCTCGTTGTTACGCTGCGACCCATACGTCCAGCCCTGCTTAATACGTGCCTCAGCCCATACATCATGAACGTTCTTCGACATCTCCTCGACCAGTAGCTCCAGCTCCTTTGGCAACACGACATCATCGGTGCTCACCGGCTTCGGAATATATGTTTCAGTTTTCATGTTTCTTGTGACTTGATTGTAACCATACTATAGCATATTTATTTGCTGCTTTTAGCTTTCCATTTTTCGTATGCTTTTATGATTCGTTTCTTTTCAGCCTTGCCAACCCGTTTCAAACCGATTCGCATCCCCATTGCGTTTTCAAAGTGATGCGAACTGATAGAACCGTCTTTAAATATAACCATGTCTTTTGGTTTTCCTAGCATCTCATTGCATTTGTCATACAGGAATGTGTTATCGTTAATCGTCCAGTCTGCAAATTCCAGCACAATGCATTCCCCTGACAGTCCCTGTTGACGTGCAGGCGTGTCACCTTCAACAACCTTTGCAGTAAATACATGTTCTTGCATGGCTACAGAATCTTGAACGATCATTGTCATTTTAACATGTTCAACATCGTTCATGCTTTTTTTAGTAGAAGGGTGTTCTGGACCAAGCACTTTTTCTCTGATTTCCAATGCTTTGGTTAAATACTCCAAGGCTTTTGGATTGTTACCCATTTCAGCAGAGACATAGCCGATATTATTGTAACACATGGCAACATCAGGATGTTCCGTTCCGTATAGTTTCTGCTGGATTCCCAGTGCCTTTAAATAATAATCCAAAGCCTCGGAGTATTTACCCAAACTATCGTATAAAAAACCGATATTGATGTAGGACAGTGCAACATTAGGATGCTCTACTCCGAGCATTTTCCTTTGGATTTCCAATGCTTGGGTTAAGAATTTTAAGGCTTCTGGGTAGTTCTCTTGATAGATGTACACACTGCCTATATTACTGTAGGACGTAGCAACATTTGGATGTTCCTTGCCGAACATTTTTTCCCAAACATTTTTAGCATTAGTATAGCATTCCAAAGCCTTGGCATAGTCACCCTGACGTTTATAAACAACGCCGATGTTGTTGTAGGAATCTGCCACATCGGGGTGTTCTGTACCCAAAACTTTCTCTATTATAGCCAGAGCCTTGTTAAAGTATTCTAATGCCTTAGTGTAGTCACCTTGACTGCAATAAACAACGCCGATATTATTGTAGGATGAAGCCACAACGGGGTGTTCTGTACCCAGAACTTCCTTTCGTATATCCAGAGACTTACAATAATGATCCAATGCCTTGTCGTAGTCGCCTTGGCTGTCATAGACAGCACCGATGTTGTTGTATGCTGTAGCAGTCCAATCACTCTGTTCTCCATATTGTAAAATAGATTGCCTGAGTACTCGCTGATAATACTCTAACGCTTTAGAATAATTTGCTAAACAATCATCAATATATCTGCCTGCTTGATTTTGCCATTCTATGTTTGTGGTGTCAAGCGAGGCCCGCAGCTCCAGATAATAGGCAGCAGAGTCCCGTTGGTGATCCCGCGCGAAGCGTTGGTGAAAGCTATAGCAGTCTGCGGCAGCAATTTCTTTCTTTTCCTTTGTGCCCTCTTTCGCATTTTGATTGTTTTTCTGACGTTTTGCTATAGCCTCATCTTCCTTGGCCTCTGCTGCTTCTTCATCATGAATTTCGGCAATTCGTTTATTCATGTTGCCACGCGAGCGTAAGAGGGAATCGGCACGCTCAAGCTCCCCGTTTTCTATGCATTCGCTCACCCTGCGCTGGAACTCGTCAAGCTGATCGTAGTCGAGTTTTGCATAGTACTCTGCAAGGTCCTTGATGAGCTTCTCGTTCTCCTCACGGTCCCGGTTTATCTCTGAAAGCAGGCGGTTCTTTGCCTCAAGCGACACATTGAGCGCGTCCACCTCATCCTCACGCTTTTGCAGACGCCTTTGCAGGTCGCGCCGAAGGCTACGCTCCTTGGCAAGCAGCTCTGCCTGCTGCACCTCAGACTTCTCCATAAGCAGTACGAACGGTGACTGCGGGAACTTATACTGTCTGCACGCCTCAGTGTCGATGAGCGCGTAGTCCTTTTTCCTGACACTGTCAACGATGAAGCTGTTTCCGGCCACAGTGAAGCTGAACGAACCGTCAGCCCCCGAAAGGATGGCAGACCGCCCCCTCACCGAAACCATCGCGCTGGGAATCTTCTCCCCCGGCACCAGTTTCCCGTTCACCATCCGCCCGCGCGTTTTCACCACACCATACTGGGTTTGAGCCGAAACTATTATAGATGTTGTGGCAAAAAATATAAACAGGAAATACTTCTTCATAGTTCTTTCATTCAAATAGTATGACATTATTAGGACTATAATAAGCATAAACAACACTATCCTTTAAAACAAGGGATGCGGATGTGATGGGATAAGTGATCTTTTGCTCTTCCAACGGAATGGTGAGTGTTACATAACCCTCTGTATCGGAAGTTACCCGATGACCGTTGATAATGACTTCTATATGTGGTGCAACCTGTTCTGTGTTTGGATTCCACAACTTAAAATACAGGTTACCATAGACAGATGGGTCGCGGTGGACATCGATTGTCATTGACTTCGACAGCAGAAGCGTTGTATCAACAGGCAGAAAGCTCTGCATACAGGAATCATCAATAATCATAGCAGCGACATGAACCTTTTTGTTTAGAAACCGATGAAGGATATTTGTAAACATTGCGTTGACACTTATTGTTTGTATTGTGTCGGTTTTTGTCTCGTTATCAAGTGTCAAGGTTACAACAGCATTCTTTAATTGTGGAAGATTCGGATTATGAACAGATGCCTCATTCAGTCTTACTTCAACATCAACAGGTTGGTTGGTCATCCAAACCCAGGCAAGTGCGGCCAGCACAAATACAATGCCGACAGCCCATGCTGCCATTTTCTGGATGAGCAGACGCCTATGCCGTTGCCAAATGGTATCGAACTCCACACCAAGAAGCTTGGAGATGAGTTGGACGTATGCCCGTTCCTTGTTCATCCAAGGCCATCGATATATCTTCTCATGGATGTTGGCGCCAAGGATTTCTGGCAGGCCAAGCATTTCAACAATCGGGTTGAAGCACTCCGTATCGGGATTGCCGCTATGGGGCTGTCCTTCGACAATGAAGAAATGTATCTGCTTGGTGCGTCCCAGCTGATGGAAGAACTCAATTTCCTTACCCACCCATTCCGACTTGGCAGAGTTCGGCGAACAGATGACGATGAGGTTACGACTTGCCCGCAACCGTTCTTGCAGTTCCTCTGTCAGTCCACCAGGCTGAATATCAGTAGGCGCAAAGAATACAGGCTTGATAGGCGTCCGCTCCCAACCATGCTCACTGCATAGCGTTGCAGGCATACGATAGTGCTCCAACTTCCGCTGCAACCGCTTACCCCACTCTGTGTCCTTGGAGCTATAGCTTATAAAGGCAAAATATTTGAATTGCTGTTCCATTATTTGATTCCGAGTTTCTCCTCTGCTTCTTTCTTGTATTTTAATATTTCACTTCGGAAAGGATATTGTTCGCCGTATGTCTTGATGACGATCTCATCTGCCCGCTTTATCATTTCGTAACCTTTTTCTGGGTTGCCTAACTTAAGATAGCATGTACCCATGCCTGCAATAATCATCCACATGTGAGGATGCTCCTCACCTACAGTCTGTTTCAGGATTTCCTCTGCCTGCTGGTAAGCTTTCAAGGCATTCTGGTAATCCTCGGAACGGCCATAGGCACCAGCAATGTTGATATAATTCTGATAAACAATTGGATGTGATGGACCAAGTACAACCAGTGCCTTTTCCAAAGCTTTCTGCGACCATTCCAAAGATTGCGGATAGTCACCTTTCTCCATATAAAGAGACCCCAAGTTCATGTAGAATTTCAATGTTGCAGGATGCATTTCTCCATAGTGCTTAAGATCCAACGCGTATGCTTTTTTGTAATAGTCGATAGCTTGGTCATAGTCTTTTTGTTGTTTGTAAGTGACACCATGATTCATATAAACATTTGCTAATTGTATGTCATCCTCACCTGATGCCTGAATCAAAGTCTCTTCTGCTTCCTTCAAACATTTGTGAGCTTGAGGATAATCTGCTATGTCATTATATGTAATACCCAAGACATTTAAAATATTAGATAAACAGACAAAATCCTTATTCTCTTCTTTTTCCCTATAAAAAAGAGCTTCTTTCAGATTCTCTATGGTATGGGGATAATCCGCTAAGCTATTATAGCTACAGCCTATTCCATAGTAACAACGGGAAATCATATCGTAATTCACCTTATCTTTGCGCTGTAGCCAATAGTCTAAGGCTTTATTGAAGTACTCTAATGCCTGCTCATAATTACCCTTATTATAATAATTCCAAGCAAAACAGTCATAACTTAATGGTGCGAAGTCTTCTCCCATTTCCCGAATGATGGCTCGTTGAGAACGCTGATATAATGCCAAGGCCTTATCATAATCTGCCATATAGACCATAAAGAAATTTGCAGCTTTGTCCTGCCAATCATAATTCAGTGTGTCCAGTTCTGCTCTTAGCTCAATGTAGTAGGCAGCCGAGTCGTTCTGATGTTGCATCTTGAATATCTCGTACTTGCTGTAGCAGTCCTGCGCGAGGTCTTCGAGTTCCTTTTGTGCCAGGTCCTTACTCTTCTCCAACTTCTTTTGCTTCTTCAGCAGTTCCTGCTCAGCCTGCGCGTTTGCTTCCTGATGCTGACGCAGAGCTTCGGCTCGGCTATTGATGTCGCCTTTCGTGTTAAGCAAAGAGTCTGCCTCGATCAGTTTGCCTTCAAGGATGAGGCTGCTTATCTGCCTGTTGAACTCATCCACTTCGTCGAAATCTATCTTGGAATAACGGTCAGCCATCTCGCTAATGAGCTTCTCACCGGCTTCCTGGCGTGCAAATATCTCTTGCAGCTGCTTTCTGTATTCCTCGTCAGTGAGTTTCTGCTGCTCTTTAAGGGTTTCAATCTCATCTTCCTTCTCCTGCAATTGCCGCTGAAGTGTGCGTCGTATCTTCCTTTCTACTGCGAGCTTGTCGTCAGCCTGCTGGCTTGGAGTCTCAAGAACGAGCACTAGGGGATCCTTGGAATAGGCATACTGCTTCGACAAGACATCGGGGTCGGTCAGCACATAACCCTGCTTCTGCACATTCTGAAGATAGAAGTTGCCGGAAGGAACGACGAGTGTAAAGTCTCCTTCGCTGCCGCTCACTACGGCATTACCGCCTCTGACAGTCACCGTAGCACCAGACAGACGCTGACCAGCAACAACCGTCCCATTACTGCCCAAACGCCCTTTCGTCTTAACGTAGCCCTGCTGCGTCTGAGCCGTAATAACCAACATTTTCAATGAAAGAAAAAATAATATAGAAAACATTCTTTCCATACTCTATTGTCTATTGTCGTTTCCATTTTTGCCATGCCTGAATGAGTTTTTCCTTTTGCTCTGGCTCTATAAATTTTAGAAGAAACTGAACGCCCATGGTTGGTTCGTTAAACTCATACGATTCAACATTCCCATCGTGATTCATTAGCACAATTTTTTTAGGAAGTAATTTGACTTTAATATTTACATCAAGGAAGTTAGCTGATGAATCTTGTATATCCCAATCAAAATATTGTAGGATATAATACTCCCCTTTCAGCCCTTTTTGAGAAGCGAAACCACCTTCTACAGGTATCATGACAAAAGTCTTGTCGGAAATGAACTGTTGAAACCACTCAATGTTTTCTTGCGAAGGATCTTTCAATAAAAGGGAATGAAAAAGATTATACACGATAGAGATATGTGCAATAATCTCTCGGCTTTCATCTCCACGATATGGACGAGCAACTTTTAAATAATCTAAGTAGACTTTAATCGCCATGGGATATTCTTCTTTTGTTTCCCATATCCTTCCTAAAACAACATTTTCCGATGCTGATTGATAACTATCTACTCCATATAGTTTCTCTTTGATTTCTTTTGCTTTTTGATTACAGGATATAGCATTGCTATAGTCCTTTGCTTCGCAATAAGCGGCACATAGATTTGAATACAATGTTGCTGTAGCATCATTATCCTCACCATACACAGCAAGTGAAATATTTAGTGTTTTCTGAATTATCTCGATTTCTTTTTCATGGTTTCCTGAATCACCATAAACACGCGAAAGATTATTATAGACTTTAATTAAGCTTGAATGGTTTTCTCCATATATGGATTTATAGATGTCAATTGCTTGTAAATGATATTCAATGGCTTTTTGATAGTCTTTCATTTCGTGATAAACATCTGCGATATTGCTAAGTGTAAGTGCCGAATGTTGGTTCTGCTTACTATAAATATTTGTAAAAATGGAAAGAGCCTTTTCATTGAAATCTAATGCTTCTTTCAATTGGCCGGAATTTGCCAAAAGTACTGCATAATTTAAATAATCGTTGGCAACAGGTGAACTATCTTCTCCATAAAAGAGCATATCTAAATCTAAGGCTTTTTTCATATAATCGAATGACTCTTCATCTTTGTCCAAATAAAAATAGCTAACTGCCAAATTGTTATAACTGTGACCCACATCAGGATGACGTACTCCGAGTGTTTTTATACGAATATCTAATGCCTGTTTCTCATAATTATTAGCTTCCTCATAATGGTTGATTGATGAATAAAAGTGTCCTATGTTAGAAAGAACTACAGCGACAGAGGGGTGTATCTCTCCATATAATTGTTTAGTGATGCTTAAAGCCCTGTTATACCAATCGAGAGCTACATCTAAACTATCAACATCAACATACGCAGAGCCGAAGGCATTACATAACTCTAACATAGTATCGTTAAGCTCGCCTTCACAATCAAGAATTAGTGGAAGTGCTTTTTTGTAGTACTCAAGTGCTTTCGGGGAATTACTTGCTAATTTCTCCAATTGTCCTATATCAATATAACTTTCGGCAATCTTACCACATTTCTTTGGGGAAACCATCTCACGGATTTGGAGTGCTTTGTCGTAATAAAATCGAGCTGAGTCAAGAGCATCTTTATCTTTATATGATTTCCCTATGTTAGAGAAACACATTGCTAGTTCTTCACTTTTTTCACCAAACATTTGCTGGCGAATAATACTTGATCGTTTGTACGCATCAATAGCTTTGTCAAAATAACCAGCCTTGCTGAAAACATTACCCAAATCGTTTAAACAAAATGCAACCATTATACTATTTTCGCCGTATTGCTCAATGGAAATCTGTAGAGCTTTTTGCGCATATTGTTCTGCCTTATCATAGTCAGCCACGTAATCTGTCTCAAAGCCAACGACTTCAAGTAACCATGTCGCATTAGTCGAATCAAGGTTGGAACGATATTCAATATAATATGCTGCAGAGTCGTTTAGATGTTGTATCTTGAAAATATCAAATTTTCGGTAGCAGTCTTGTGCAAGATCTTCCAACTCTTTTTGAGTTTTTGCCTTCTTCTTCTTTAATTTCCGTTCATCGTCAGCATCAGATTCTTGATGCTGTCGTAACGTTTTTGTACGAGTGATTATATCTCCTTTAGTGTTGATTAAAGAATCGGCTTCTGTTAGTTTTCCTTCAAGGATAAAACTGCTGAATTGGCGGTTGAACTCATCCTCTTCGTCAAAATCAATCTTATTGTACTGTTCTACCAGATCCTCGACAAGCTGGTCGTTTTTGTCATAGTCGCTATTAAGTTTGTTAAGTTGTTCGCGATAGTCTTCCTCGGTGATCTTTTTTTGCTCTTTGTTAGTTTCCAGTTTCTCACCACGACGCTGTAGTTCTTCTTCGGTAATTCGACGTATCCGTCGCTCAATGGCCCTGCGGTCAGCTTCCAACTGTGCCTTATCATCCATTACCAGCACCAATGGATTCTTCGAATATTCATATCGTTTTGCCAAGACATCAGGGTCAGTTGGCACATATCCTTGCTTCTGAACATTCTGAAGAAAAAAGCTATTGCCTGAAACGGCAAGTGAAAAGGTTCCCTTGTTACCACTCACAACAGCATTGCCGCCTCTGACTGTTACAGTAGCACCAGATAGACGAGTACCAGCAATAACTGTACCAGTACTACTTAAGCGTCCTTTTGTTTTGACATAGCCTTGTTGTGTCTGAGGGAACACATACAAGGAAAGTAAAACCATCACGGCTGTCAAAAAGATTCTCTTCTTCATATTTTGAATCTTATTGTGTTTTTATTGTTATTGTTGCTATAAATGTTGTTTTGAATATCTCTGTCTTTCTCTATCAGCGCTACGATTTTGCGGTAAGCCCTCTTGTGCATCTTGACGCAGAAATAGATGAGGACGAAGAAAGAGATGCCGCCGACATACTCGTTGACGGCTCCGCTCATTGCGAGTGCATCGTATAAGCCATGAGCCATTACGGGAACCAGCAAGGTACAAGCTGCCATCTTGGGGGAATGGTCCACGAAATGATAGACCGAATAGAAATAGCCCATCAATATGGCGAAGGCATAATGCGCAGGAACAGCCAGGAAAGCACGAATGAAGGCGATAAAAGCCCAGTTCTCACCCATGGAAAGATAGCCGACATTCTCTATCGCAGCGAAGCCCAACCCCACGCATACGGCATAGACGATACCATCGAAATGCTCATCGAAATAGGGATTCTTGCGCAGCAAAAGCCATAGGGCCAGCAGTTTCGCAGCCTCTTCGGGCAATGCGGCGACGAAGAAAGCCTGAGCCGTAGTGCCAATGAGGTTTGTGGGAAACTCCCCGCCAAACAAGGCAGCACTTATCGCAAATTCCACGAGACCCACAGGGATACATATCGCCACGCCCAAAATCGTTGCCCTAATCAGCCACGATGTCGGCTCCTTCTGAGGGTCCTTCTTCCAGATATAAAACCACAAAAGCGCAGCAGGCAACAAGGCCGCCACAAGAATGATTATTGTATTCATAAGCCTGTCGTTTTCAATTTTCTGTCATTCGCATAATCCAGGGTATATAGCGGGAGAACTCGTAGTCCAGTTCCTTTATGATGCCGAGCTGGTCGAAAGGCCGGATGTCATGATGGATAAACCGCTCCTTGTTCTTCTTAAGTTCTGCAGCACAATCAGGGTTGGCATATTTGTCTTCGTCCCTATGCGGCTTGCGGTAGCCCATCAGGAGCTTCTCCACATTCCAACGGTTGTGCTCCACGCGAGCCATCTCTTCCACCTCTGTTTCAGAGAGATAGTTTTGGTCGCGACTTGTATCGTCCAAATTCAACCCGCGCATGGCACGAAGCGTAGCCAGCTTGGTTCTGATGGTATAGGCATTATAGAGGTTAGACCATTTCAGCGCTACGGAGAGTTCCTTCCAACGCTCGTCAGCCTCCGCCCATATCTGTTCTGCCGACATCGCGTCCAAAGACAATATGCCCTGGAACTTATTGTTGGTGTAGTTGGCCGTACAGTAAAGGTAATTGATGAGTTTGGCCCGCTTCAATGACTTCTCGTCAGCGCTGTACGCCGTTTCGTTCATTCCGAAGGGATAGATGTGAGCATAGCGGCCTCCGAGTGTCGTTGGCTTGGCTTCTCCATCCTCCACTTTGACGTATGTATTCTTTTTCTTGTTATTTCTAATTGCTTCATCAGTCGAGCGAAGATTGGAGACAAAGTTGTCTGAACGATCCTGACGGATGAACACGGGAATCTCGTTGTCATAAACCTCATCCGGCATATTCATACCAAATGCGAAGTTGCTCCGTTGGTCAGCCAAAGCGAGGAATATGGAGAGGTATTGGTGCTCCTTGTCCTTAGCCCATTTGCTGATGACATCCTGAACCTCTTTCGAGAACACATCTCCCTTGATGAACTCATATTCCACATCAAGGAAATTGGCATCCTCTCCCTTGAAAATGACATGTTCGTCCCTGTTTCCCTGTTTTTGCTTCTTCTTTTCCGGGACATCTGTCAAGTCGTAATAGAGATAATCCTGAATTTCGAAGAAATGTCTGTTCCTGACAATAAAGACATCCTTTTCCTTGTCGGCGTTCAGGTCAATAAAGGTGATGCGGGTTTTCACACCTTTCTGATGGTAATTCGGGAAGTGAAGGAGGTTGGCTGCTTCCATAGCGAAGGCCACTGCGAAGTTCGTTGTGCCGACAAACACGAGATGAACGTATTTTGAGTCATCAGGAGAAATGCCGTTCCCATAAACCGCCGGATAATAGATTCTTTCACCCTCTCTGTCCATATCCTTATGATACCGCTTCACGAAGACCTGCTTTGCCCATCCCGCATAATAGTTGTATGGAACGAATTCTATGCCTAAATTCTTTACATCGTTGAAGATTTCGGACGTCTTGAATGCTGAGTATGTGTCCAAATCCTCAAAGACACAAGTGATGCGCTTGGGGCGTCTTGTAACCATTGGCTGTTTCAGGTAGCTACAGATACTGTCAACGCACTCCACATTGATAGCATCATGGGCTGGCAGGGAACGCAACCCGACAATGAAAATCTGTTCCGACGACTCCAAGTGAATAGCCTTGTAATAGTCTTCGGACATACGATGACCATAGTTGATGATGATTCTTTTCAACTGTTTCTCGCTGAAAGTTCGTTTCAGTTTCTCCTTGATATAGGGAGCTTCGGCTGCACTCATCAAAAGGACAAAGGCATCTGCTTGCTTCTCGAAAATATGCGAAATGATGGAAGGCACCATATCGTCATATCCCATAATGACGTAATGCCCTGACTTAAGGTAATGGATGTGACCCTCTTCATGGCTCTTCACGCGCCGCTCGATGGAGTTGGTCATTATGGAGATAATCATGCCATTGAAAATGAACATGCCAATGACATATATTATACTGCTGACAAACAATGCCCAACCGTTGACACTATGAACATACAGGTTATTCAAAGCGTTGGAATCAATCAGCAAATATAGCGGCAAAAGCCATTCACTCAGATTATTATTTTTACAAAAGTCCTCCCATCTACATTCTGAAAGATGTAGGAAATACCACGAAAGGAAGAATATGACAATTAGGGCTAAGCCCAAAATGGCAAATTGCTGCCAAATGCTCTTTGACAGGAGCCGGTCAAAGGCAAGCTTGATTTTGGAATGTGATTTATTCATCGACGGTTACTTTTCAGCGACTTCTGGTTTTTGCGGATAGTCAGGAATTGTTTGATTGTCAATTAGAGACGATACGACCTTGATATAATACTGGCTCTCTTCAGAACTTAACTCCCTTAAAGTCTTAACAGACTTGTCTGAGTCAGCATTATACTCTTCTTTTGTGGTGTTCTTTTCCAAGAAATCTATCAGTTTGTCCTGCAAATCTGCCTTTTGCTTTCGTTCCTTTTCTTTAACCTCATGTTCCCGTTTCTTTCCTTCCTGACATCCCTTGAAGATGTGATCCATAAGCCTCCACAAAAGGGAGCCGAGGACAACTATGACAGTTACGCAAACTATTGCGCCGCAGATAACTTTTGCTATCTCGACATCCTTACAATTCGTTTCAGCGTCCACACTGTTAATTAATTTCACGATTTTTTCTGCACAACCGCAGCATTGTAATAAAATAGCATTCATATTTCTTACGTTTTAGTTTATTCGTCCATAAATTTAACATAATTGGTAACAAATTTAGTGTTTTTTTGATTACGAAGGAAAAAAAGTGGCAAAAAATTTTCGCAAAGGACGTTAATACATCAAGTTACCCCTCGAAACGCGTTTAGTTTGCACCTGGGGAAGGCTTCGGCTGTTGACGGGAATCGGCGAACCGACTGGGGCAAGTCGGTTAAGCGACTGGGGGAAAGAACCTAAGGCTTCAGAGGATGTTAGGTTTCTGGAGTTAAAGAAGTTAAGGGAGTTAGCTCGCTATGCTCGCTTTGGGAAGTTAAAGGACAAAAGTTTGGGCAGCAGAATTTGGGGGAGCTGAAAGCACATCGCATCCAAAAGGTATCGTCATTTAACTTCTTTAACTTCAATAACTTCTTTAACTAACTCAATCTGTAAAGCAAGCGGTGCTTGCAAAACATGAATCTAATGACTTATAGAGGTTAAACAATTCCATCGTTTTTATTCAACAATCGTGCCGTACTGCATAAAATAATACATTTTTTATCCAATAGGGCTTGCAGAATGGACAAAAAGTCATACCTTTGCAATCGGAACCAAATGGCAGGACGATGAAAACGACAATCCTCAACCAACGAAAAGAGCGTGACGAGTTGATGTCACGACCTTATTTGACTCGTCGGAACAATCAAGATGCCGACCTGTTGCTGAACAGTCATTTTATCAAGTTGATAACCGGCCCGAGACGTGTCGGCAAATCCACTCAGGCTTTGCTGATGCTCAGGAACAAGAACTTCGCATACCTGAACTTCGACAGCCAGCCACTGCTGGATGCTTGGGATGCCAATCTTGTTATGCGCTTGCTGGACGATGTCTATCCAGGCTATGAATATCTGCTGCTCGATGAAGTGCAGAACCTCGATGCTTGGGATTTGTGGGTCAGCGAGCTTTACAGGATGGGCAAGAACCTTGTCATCACTGGCAGCAACGCCAAAATGTTAAGCAGCGAGATGGCGACGGCGCTTACAGGCAAGTATCTACAGGTGGAGATGTTGCCTTTCAGCCTTGAAGAGTTTTTTGACTGGAACAAGCTCGACATCCATGAGCTGAAGCCGGAGCAGGAGACAGAAGCATCCGTGCTGACAGACGACTATATGCGGAACGGCGGCTATCCGGAAGCGGTGGCATCCCGCCAACTGGCACGCAACTATCTTGACACGCTGTTTGACTCCATCGTCTGGAAGGATGTAGCCAAGCGTCACAAAGTCCGTAACGTCACAGACCTGAACGACCTTGCAATGTATCTTGTTTCCAATTTCTGCAATCCTGTAAGTGCCAACGATTTGACAGAAGAACTGGGATTCTCCAGTGTCACAACCACCAAGAAGTTCTTGGATTATCTGCATGAGCCATACCTGTTCTATTACCTGCCACGCTACAATAACAAGCTGAAGCTGATGAAAAAAGCTCCGCGAAAGGTGTATGTTGTAGATAACGGCTTTGTGGCAGCCAAAGCGTTTTCACTGAGTGAGAATTTGGGCCGCTTGCTTGAAAATCAGGTGTTCATCGAACTCATACGCCGAGGCTTCGACACAGACAAGACCATGTTCTACTATCATTCCCGCAATGGCAAGGAAGTGGACTTCGTTCTACGAAAAGGCACTCACGTAGAACATCTGGTTCAAGTCTGCTATGACTTGAGCAGTCCCAAGACAGAGAAACGGGAAGTGGACGCCATCATAGAGTGTGCCGAAGAATTGAATTGCAGCCGCCTTACGATAGTGACCAACGATGATGAACGGACTATAGAGAAGGACGGGTTTGTAATAAATGTTGTTCCAATCGCAAAGTTTTAGCCGCCAGTAGTATTTTCTTCAACAAGGGTTTGTGCGTTCATGGAATCGTGCTGTGCATTGTGCATCCTTATATATATAAGGCAGGATGCACAGACGCACATGCACAGAAAGGTTCTTCGGCGCGGTTCAAAGTTTGTCTGGCGCAGCTAATTTCTGCATAAACGGTATCGGTATGGACATAATTATGCAGAAAAGGCTGCGTTTTTGTGATTTTTTTGATAAAATTAACCCAAAACTTTGCACAAGTTCATAAAAAGCCTTACCTTTGCATCCAATTTGATATGTTTTAACCAAAATAAATGTTTAACTAAAGTATTAATTACATGAAAAGGAAAACTACTTTCCTGGCGAAAGCATTCTTAATGCTGTTCGCCGTGCTCTTCAGCTTCACAAGCGCAAGAGCACAACAAGAACTGACCGTGTATGACGGAACTGCGACCAATGAGAAAGTTCCTGCATACATCTATTACTTCGATGACTTCACGAGAAGTCAGTTCGTCATCCCAGCAGACGACTTGGATGGCATCTACAACGGAGGTGTTATCAGCGCTCTTAAGTTCTACACGACTTCAAGTAACGTTCCTTACACCACGGCGAGTGAGGTGGATGTCTATCTGATGGAGGTTGACTACACCGCTATGACGGGCTATGAGCCGAAAGTCAACGGTACCATCGTTTACCAAGGCACGCTTGATGTCGTAGCAGAAGGCGATGGAGGTTCGATGACCATCACATTCGACACCCCCTATACTTATAGTGGTGGCAACCTGTTGGTTGGCATTGAAAATACTACAGATGCAGGTTACAAGAAAATTACATTCTATGGTACCACCGTACAAAACGCAGGTTGGTCAGGTTCCAACGGATCAAGTTTAGATGCTGTTACTGGTAGCGTTGGACATTTCATTCCCAAAACTACCATCACATATACACCAGGCGAAGCTCCTTCTGTAGTAAGACCTACAGGCCTAAAGGTCAGCTACACTGGCGGCACAGAGGCTACTGTAAGCTGGAGTAGCGAAGAGTCTAGCTTCGATATCAACGTGAACGGCACAATAACAGAGGATGTCGAGAATCCCACCACCCTGACCGGTCTCTCCTATGCTACCACATATAATGTGATGGTACGCGCAAAGAAAGGCACCGAGGTCAGCGACTGGGCAGGTCCCGTCAGCTTCTCAACCGACCTCAGCGATGATATGTGTCAGATTCAGCTTGTACTTCTCGACAGTTGGGGCGACGGATGGAACGGCAGCGCAGCAATCCAGATAGCAGATGTTGCTTCAGGTATCGTTATCGGCACCTTCAAGAACGACGGTTCCACAGAAAAAGATCCACAGACCATTGTTGTTGATGTTCCCAACGACCGCGACATCCAGTTCTCTTGGATAACAGGCAGCTACGACGACGAGTGTTCATACACCGCATACGACGTGAACGGCGTAGAAATCTTCTCTGGCAGTGGTGCATTCACCACTCCCATCACCTACCACGTTGACTGTGTCGTAACTCCCTATAGGACTCCCACAAACTTCGCAGTGTCTGAAATTACCAAGAACAGTGCTCAGCTGAGCTGGACAGAAAACGGCACAGCCACAGAATGGGTGATTAATGTTTATGATGAAACGAATGATGACTCATTTGGCGAGTTCACGACTTCCGAGAATCCTTATACGCTCACAGGCCTCGACCCAGAGACAGAATATACAGCAAATGTTCGTCCCGCAGGCGAGAACACCAAGTGGAGCGACCCCGTCCACTTCACTACAGCCGATGCCTTCGCTGCTCCCACAGACGTAGCAGCCAGCAATGTTGCTGCCACTTCTGCCGACGTAAGCTGGACAGGCAATGCTGAGGCAACAGGCTACAACCTGCGCTACAGAGTTGCTCCTCTGGGTGGCACTCTAACCACAGACTTTGAAGACAGCTCCTTGGGCGAATGGACAACCATTGATGCCGACGGTGACGGATTCTGCTGGGATCTTACAACCAATCTTGGAAACTTTAGCCACCACAATGAAAGTGCCGACTGTG
>JAEEGL015618352.1_pt1 | contig 38540 bp, 37 predicted proteins | sample 9134231 | NCBI WGS metagenome assembly JAEEGL01 (sample SAMN16246548, study PRJNA631951) | gut metagenome | biome: gut microbiome; feature: rumen; material: fiber-attached | host: Bos | place: Iran: Karaj | collected 2018-10 | reverse complement strand
TTATGCTCTCTCAACTTTTCCAGAACGTAAGCAGGAAGTGCAAACATATAATCTCTTAGGAGTTCCGTCAACTTTACACTTAACAGATTTAACGTTTGATTTCCACATACGATTGGATCTTCTATGAGAATGGCTCACCTTAATTCCGAAATGAGCACCTTTTCCGCAAACTGCACATTTTGCCATGATAAGCACCTCCTTTATTATCCAACATATTTTGTTGCTTTTGAAACGCAACACGAGTATTCTAACAAAATAATTTTAAAAATGCAAGCATTTTCTTAATGAAAAACAAATTATTTTTCCGTGTATATCCATGAAATATTTGTTTTTTTTCTGAAATAAGATATAATGTTTTTATCTGTGGATAAGGCAGATTAGGAAAGAAAATAACTTGGAGGATTTGATATGCAAGGTCAAGGTCAAATGAAAACTGACTTCGGTAAAATTTTGATTGATGCAGATGTAATTGCTACCTATGCCGGATCCGTTGCAGTAGAGTGCTTCGGTATCGTTGGTATGGCTGCCGTTAATATGAAGGACGGCCTGGTTAAGCTTTTAAAAGCAGATTACTTAAATCATGGTATTGATGTAACTGTTGTAGATAACGAGATTTCTTTAGACTTTCATGTAATTGTTTCTTATGGTGTGGGTATCGCCACTGTTTGTGAAAACTTGGAAGAAACCGTAAAGTATCGTGTGGAAGAGTTTACCGGTATGAAAGTTAAGAATATTAACGTCTTTGTAGAAGGCGTTCGTGTCATTGACTAGGAGGAAGTTTAAAGTTGGAAGTTTCAAATATCAGTGCATCTGAGTTTGCCAAAATGTTTTTGGCCGGTTCAAAGTATTTAGAGGCAAACAAGGATTTAATTAATGAATTGAATGTATTTCCGGTTCCTGATGGTGATACCGGTACAAATATGACAATGACGATTATGTCAGCGGCAAAGGAAGTAGCAGCATTGGAAGATCCCGATATGGTGACTCTTTGTAAAGCAATGTCTTCCGGTTCCTTAAGGGGTGCCAGAGGTAACTCCGGTGTTATTTTATCCCAGTTATTCCGTGGATTTACCAAGGTTGCCAAGGCAAATGAGACATTAACCGTTGAGATTATCGCGGAGGCTTGCCAGAAGTCTGTTGAGACCGCATATAAAGCGGTTATGAAGCCAAAGGAAGGTACTATTCTTACGGTTGCCAAGGCAGTTGCGGATAAGGCATCCGAAATGTCTGATAAAACTGACGATGTGATTGAATTTTATGAGGCAGTTCTAAATGCCGGTGAAGAAGCGTTGGCTCGCACACCTGAGCTTTTGCCTGTTTTAAAACAAGCCGGTGTTGTAGATTCCGGCGGACAGGGTCTGATTGAGGTCCTTCGAGGCGGATATGACTATATCTGTGGTAAAGAAATTGATCTTACCGTAGAAGGGGTTGCAAAGCCTGAAGAAAAATCCGAAGTTTCAATGCCGAAATTCTTGTACCGTATGTCTTTTGTAATTAATTCAACTACACCGATTGATGCAAAAGATGTAATGGACTATAAGGTTTATTTGGAGTCTTTGGGTGAAGAGATTTCCGTTGAACAAAAGAAACAGTCCATTTCCGTGATTATTATGACCAATGAACCGGGTCGTGTAATTACAAAGGCGACAAAGATCGGAACCATGTCACAGGTATCCATGATTAATATCATGGATGACGATGTGAAAGAGAACGATAAAATTATCGAGATGCCAAAGGCAAAGGAAAAGAAAGAGCCGGAAAAAGAGTTTGGCTTTGTAACAGTTGCCTCCGGTAAAGGTTTGGTTCAGATTTTCAAGGATTTAGGTGCCGATATTGTAATTGAAGGCGGTCAAACCATGAATCCAAGTACGGATGATATTTTATCCGCAGTTGAGAAAGTGAATGCAAAGACAGTCTTTGTATTACCGAATAATAAGAATATTATTTTGGCTGCAAACCAGGCTGAAAAGCTTTGCGAGGATAAGAAGGTGGTTGTAATTCCTTCTAAGACATTACCGCAGGGTATTACAGCTCTTATTAACTTCGTTCCGGATGCTTCCGAAAAGGAAAATACCAAGAATATGACGGACGAACTTGCTAATGTGAAGTCCGGTGAAGTTACATATGCGGTTCGTGACACCATGATTGATGATAAAGAGATTAAGGAAGGCGACTACATGGGCATCGGAGATGCCGGTATTCTTTCCGTTAATACCGATTTAACAGAAGTTATGATTAAGATGCTTGAAGAAATGGTGGATGAGGATTCTTCCTTAATCAGCCTTTACTTCGGAGCGGATGTTAAAAAGGGTGATGCTTCCAAGATGAAAAAAGCTGTTGAGAAGCGATTTGATTCTCTGGAGGTTGAACTTCAGGAGGGCGGACAGCCGGTTTACTATTACGTGACATCAGTAGAATAATTATGTATACATTAGAAGATTCCATTAAAACTTTAAAGGGTATCGGAAGTAAGACTCTTGGTCTTTATCAACGATTATCATTGGAAAGTGTATGGGATCTTCTTTTTTATTTTCCAAGGACCTATGATAAATACCCACAGGTCCTTTCTGATTTTTCCGACATTTCCGACGAAGAAAAAGTGGCTGTCCCCATGACAGTTGTGGAAATTCCAAAGAACAGAAAAACCAAACGGATGGATATTACCACGTTAGAAGGCTTTGTTTCCGATGTACCGATGGAAATGATCTGGTTTCGGTCCCCCTACATTAAGAATCAGCTTCAATTAAAAGAGTCTTATATATTTTATGGTAAATTAATGTCCCAAGGCCTTTTTAAAAAGAAAATGGAACAACCGGTAGTATTTACAAAAGAAAAATACCGTTCTGTACTTTCTTCTTTGCAACCGGTATATTCTCTTACGAAGGGATTAACCAATAATGCCATTAAAAAACAGATTCATACAGTCTTAGAAGATATAACCCTTCCGGAGTTTTTGTCTAAGGAGTATTTATCCAAAAGAAATCTGTTGGAGTTTTCCGATGCAGTGTTTAAAATTCATTTTCCGGAATCATTTGAAGAACTGAAAGTGGCAAGAAATCGTTTGGTTTACAATGAGTTTTTGTGCTTTTTGTTAGATATGGAACTTGGAAAATCAGCGGAAGAAAAGATAAAGAATTCCTTCGTTTTTCCGGAAAAAACTTATTTTAATAAATGTAGAGAGAATCTTCCTTTTGAACTGACGAAGGGTCAAAAGGCGTGTTTGGATGACTTGCTTTCTGATGTAAGAGGAGAGTATATTACCCAGCGTCTGATACAAGGAGATGTGGGAAGCGGCAAAACCATTCTGGCCTTTTTGATTATGACGCTTTTTGTGGAAAACGGATATCAGGCAGCTATCATGGCTCCTACGGAGATTCTTGCAAAACAACATTACGAAACCTTTTGTTCCTATTTGAAAAGATTCGAACTTCCTTTTGAAGCTTTGCTTTTGGTGGGATCCATGACCGCCAAACAGAAAAGAGAAGTTTATGAAAGGATTTCGGAGAAAAAAGCTTGTTATGTCATAGGTACAAATGCTTTGATTCAGGAAAAAGCAAATTATGAGTCTCTGGCTTTGGTTATTACGGATGAACAACACAGATTTGGCGTGAAGCAACGGGATGCTTTTCGAAAAAAAGGAATCCAACCGTTTAACATAGTGATGTCCGCTACCCCGATTCCAAGAACATTGTCTATGATATTGTACGGCGATATGAATATTTCTGTTATATCCGATGTACCTAAGAATCGTTTGCCCATTAAAAACGCTGTAATTACAAAAAAAGACATAACAACAGCTTATCAGCTGATTTACAAAGAAGTTGAAAGAGGTCATCAGGCATACGTAATCTGTCCGTTAGTGGAAGCCAGTGAAAAGACGGAAAGTGAAAATGTCAGTGACTACGGACAAAAACTGTCTGAATTATTTGAAGAAAGAATTCATGTGGGTGTTCTTCACGGGAAAATGGCTGCAGAAGAAAAACAAAGCATAATGGAAGCTTTTTTAAACAAGAGTATTGATGTGCTTGTTTCTACAACCGTTGTGGAAGTTGGGGTGAACGTGCCAAATGCCACGGTGATGCTCATAGAGGATGCAAACAGATTCGGCTTGGCTGCATTACATCAGCTTCGCGGTCGTGTGGGACGAGGAGATGCACAGAGCTATTGTATTTTTGTGGATGGCGGAAAATCCAAGGAACCAAATAAACGATTGACGGTGTTGAAAGAGTCCAATGACGGTTTTTACATTGCAAACGAAGATTTGAAACTACGTGGTCCCGGAGATTTCTTTGGAATTCGTCAAAGCGGAGATTTTGATTTTGCACTGGCTGATATTTATCAGGATGCGGATTTGCTTCAAAAGGCTTCCGAAGATGCCAAAGAGATATTGGCGTTAGATCCCGATTTAACAGGAGTATATTCTTCTGTTGGGGAGTTCCTCAAACAAAAGAATATTCATCAGTATACTAATCTATGAGAAATAATATTTGAAAAAACTTTTCAAATATTATTTCTCATGTTATTATCTTTATACATTTCAAATAATCTTATTTAATCTCAAAACATAATCCCAGGAAATGGAGTAAAAATTGTATAGTGTTGTTTCAACAGCCATTATCAATGGCATTGACGGTGTACCTGTATCCGTAGAAGCGGATATATCGGAGGGGATGCCTGTGTTTGAAATGGTGGGATTTCTCGGTTCGGAGGTTCGTGAAGCAAAAGAACGGGTGCGTATTGCTTTAAAGAACTGCGGTTATCATTTGCCTGTTAAGAGAATCACCATCAATATACTCCCTGCCGGTATAAAAAAATCGGGAAGCGGATTTGACTTACCCATTGCCGTGTCCTTGCTTTTGGCAATGGAGATTATTACCGAAAACGTAGTCTCAGATGTGTTTTTTTCGGGAGAATTGGGGTTGGATGGTACAGTTCACGGAATTAACGGTATTCTTCCCATGGTTTCCGGAGCTGCGGAATCAGGAAAGAAAATTTTTGTGCTTCCAATGGAAAACATCATAGAAGCTTCTTTAATTCCTGATATTACCATTGTGGGGGTAAACACATTAGAAGATGTGATTCTGTACTTAAATGATGGAATTATACCACCTCAGAATAAAAAGACGGGGCTAAATCACAGGTATAAGGAAGAAACGGGAGATTTTTCTTACATTAACGGACAGGAGTTTGTAAAACGAGCCTGCGAAGTGGCATGTAGCGGGATGCATAATCTTTTGATGGTTGGTCCTCCGGGAGCCGGAAAAACGATGATTGCCAAGTGTATACCGTCTATTTTGCCTCAGATGACAAAAGAAGAACAATTGACCTTGTCGAAGATTTACAGTATTTGCGGCCTGTTTGGGGAAAGAGAAGAACTGTTGTCGGTAAGACCTTTTCGAAATCCACATCATACCATAAGTCCTGCCGGTCTTACGGGTGGTGGTGGAAGTACGATTCGCCCGGGAGAGATTTCATTGGCGTCAAAAGGTGTGCTGTTTTTGGATGAATTACCGGAGTTTCGAAACGATACATTAGAGATTCTGCGCCAGCCTTTGGAAGAAAAAATCATTCATATCACTCGGGCAAAAGGAGATTTTGTGTTTCCTGCGGACTTTTCTTTAGTCGCTGCCATGAACCCCTGTAAATGTGGTTATTTTCCTGATTTTAATAAGTGTACCTGCAATAAGCAAAGTGTTAAGAATTATTTAAGCAGAGTATCACAACCCCTTTTGGACCGAATTGATTTATGTGTCCGGATTGAAGAAGTACCTTTTACGGAGATTTCTGCCAAAAGAAAAAATGAGTCTTCAGCGGAGATCAGAAAACGGGTGGAACGTGTGCATGAGATTCAAAAGAATCGTTATGAAACTGAAGGATTTTCTTATAATCATCAGATTCCGGTGAGCAAAATGGATACATACTGTAAATTGGATGAAGTATCTTTTTCCTATATGGAAAAAATGTTTGATGAAGCGGGGCTTACAGCACGTACATACCATAGAATCCTGAAAGTGGCAAGAACCATAGCAGATATGGATGAAAAAGAAAATATTGAATTGTCACATATTAAAGAAGCCTTTATGTATCGAAGTATGGACAAACGGTATTGGGAGAAGATTTTATGAAGTATAAGTTCTATTTGGCAAGCAATATTGCCTTTTCCAATAAAGAAAAGCGTTTATTATATGAAGCTTTTCATGATTATGAAGCAATTTATCGGCTAAGCGAAGAAGAATTAAACAAGCTTGGGTTTTTAAGTGAAAAAGGAATTGATAAAGCCATAGGATGGAAAGATAGCTTTGATTTGGAGAAAGAGTTTGAGTATTTTAAACAATCCTCCATGCAGGTGTCTTGCTATTTTGATGATGATTTTCCTTCAAAACTTCGTAATATTCATCAGTGTCCTTTTCAATTATTTTATTTTGGAAAACTTCCGCAAGCAAAAGAAAAAGTTATTTCCATAGTGGGAGCAAGAAGATGCAGCGGATACGGGAAGGAAATGACGCTTAAGTTTTCCGAAGAACTTGGACGAAAAGGATTTTCTGTTGTAAGCGGTATGGCTATGGGAATTGATGGGTATGCTCATGAAGGAGCACTAAAGGGAGGTGGAGAGACTTATGCCGTATTGGGATGTGGAGTGGATGTTTGTTATCCGCCAAATCACCGTATACTATATGAAGAAATTATTCAAAATGGTGGAGTGATTTCGGAATACGGACCGCATACAAAACCTATGCCTGAGTTTTTTCCTAATCGAAATCGCATCATTTCCGGTCTTTGTGATGTACTTTTGGTGATGGAGGCAAAAGAAAAAAGCGGCTCACTGATTACAGCAAATTTTGCATTGAATCAGGGAAGAGACGTGTTTGCGCTTCCGGGCAGGATTTCGGATCCTTTAAGTTCGGGAACGAATAAAATCATTGGTTCCGGTGCCGGTATTATTACCTCGGTTTCCGGTTTGATTTCAGATATTAACGAATTGAAAAACTGGGAATTTGATCCCATGGAATTCATTTACAGGAAAAAATTGAACCTTGAAAAAGAAGATTTGTTGGTGTATAGTTGTTTCGATTTTAACTCAAAAAGCATTGATGAAATCATGGCAGAGACGGATTTAGACGTAATGACGGTGCTTCGTAGCGTCATTCATTTGTCTGAGCTGGGTTTGATCGAGGAGAGTTTTCTGAATCAATATATAAAGGTTTAAGGGAAAAGACTGTGAAAAATCTCGTGATTGTGGAGTCGCCCACAAAGGTAAAGACAATCAAAAAATTCTTAGGAAAAAACTTTGAAGTAATGGCTTCAAACGGTCATGTTCGTGATTTGCCAAAATCTCAATTAGGTATTGATTGTGAGCATGATTTTGAACCGAAGTACATTACCATTCGTGGAAAGGGTGAATTATTGGCCGATCTTCGCAAAGAAGTGAAAAAAGCCGATAAGATTTATCTTGCAACTGACCCGGACCGCGAAGGAGAAGCCATTTCATGGCATTTAACAAAAGCATTAAACCTCGAAGAAGGGAAATATGTTCGTATTACCTTTAACGAAATCACAAAAAATGCGGTTAAAAATTCATTTAAGAGTCCGAGAGACATTGATATGAATTTGGTAGATGCACAGCAGACCAGACGAATTTTGGATCGTATTGTTGGCTATCGTATATCACCGGTTTTGTGGGCAAAGGTGAAGCGAGGACTTTCTGCAGGACGCGTACAATCCTCTACATTAAACATTATCTGCAACAGAGAAGAAGAGATTAATGACTTTATTCCACAGGAATACTACACCTTAGATGCAACTTTAAAGAACGGTAAAAAGACTTTCCCTGTGACCTTTTACGGTACAAAGAATAAAAAACTGGAAATTAATGATAAAGAATCTTTGGAAAAGATTCTAAAGGAAATCAAAAACTGCAATTTTATTGTGGATGATATAAAGACATCAAAGCGGGTTCGCAAATCTCCGCTTCCTTTTACCACATCCACCATGCAGCAGGAAGCTTCCAAGGCACTTAATTTTTCTATTCAAAAAACCATGCAGGTGGCACAGCAGTTATACGAAGGTGTAAATGTAAAAGGCAGTGGTACCGTTGGATTGATTACTTATCTTCGTACGGATTCCATTCGTATTTCGGATGAAGCCAAAGCAACTGCCAAGGAATATATAACGGATAAGTACGGAGCTTCCTATTATAAGCCTTATAATCCGCCTGTTAAAGGAAAGAAAGGTAATATTCAGGATGCTCACGAAGCAATACGTCCTTCTGACATTCATCAAGTTCCGTCGGAAATTGCAGGTTCTTTAACAAAAGATCAGCTGAAGCTTTATTCATTGATTTATTATCGTTTTCTTGCCAGCCAGATGGCAGATTCCGAATATGATGTTTTGTCACTTCGTTTTGCCGCAAAGGATTATATATTTACTCAGTCGGAATCAAAAAAGACATTTGAAGGCTTTACCGCTATTTACGAAGAAGCGGATGAGAAGGATTCTGAGTCCAAGTATCAGCTTTCCGCATTAAAACTAAATGATGCATTACCTTGCAGTGATTTGCAGGAAAAACAGCATTTTACCCAGGCGCCTCCGAGATTTACGGAAGCTTCTTTGGTTCACACGTTAGAAGAGTTGGGAATCGGTCGACCAAGTACCTATTCACCGATTATAACCACGCTTTTAAAACGTCGTTATATTACAAAAGAAGGAAGACAGATTTACGTAACGGAATTAGGTGATATCGTTAATGATATTATGAAAAAATCTTTCCCAACCATTGTAAATCAGAATTTTACTGCAAATCTGGAAGGGCTTTTGGATGGTGTGGAAGATGGCTCTGTAGAGTGGAAGTCTGTTGTTCGTAACTTTTATCCGGATTTGGATGATCAGGTAAAGCAGGCTGAAAAAGAGCTGGAGAAAGTTAAGATTGAGCCGGAAGTTACGGATATAATCTGTGAAAAATGCGGTCGTAACATGATTGTAAAATATGGCCCGAAAGGTAAATTCTTAGGTTGCCCCGGCTATCCGGAGTGTGTAAACGCCAAGCCTTACCTTAAAAAAATCGGCGTAAATTGCCCAACCTGTGGAAAAGAATTGGTTGAGCGTCGTTCTAAAAAAGGACGTAAGTTCTATGGATGCGAAGGCTATCCGGAATGTGATTTTTCAAGCTGGCAGATGCCGGTGAAAAAGAAGTGTCCGAAGTGCGGCAGTTATATGGTACGTAAAGGAAATAAAATCGTATGTGCCTCAGAGACCTGTGGCTACAGTGAATCGTCTAAAAACGAAGAATAATTTTTAGAAATAATAAACAAATTGCGTTATTGTTGCTGAAAAATTATAAATTGATTGAAAATTCCACCATATAATGCTAAAATATAACTACTTTGGAGGAATTTTTTATGAGTGTACAGTTATTAGACAAGACCCGTAAAATTGGGAAATTATTACATAACAATAATAGTTCAAAGGTTGTTTTCAATGATATTTGCCAGGTGTTGACGGAAATCTTGGATTCCAATATTCTGGTGATTTCAAAAAAAGGAAAAGCATTGGGAATATCTCATTCCGAGCATACGGACGATATTACCGAGCTTATGGTAGGAAAGGTGGGCGGATTCATTGATCCGGAGTTAAATGAGCGTTTGCTTTCCATTTTATCTACCAAGGAAAATGTTAATCTTGCTACTTTAGGTTTTGAAAAGACGGATATTCATCGATATGCGGCAATTATTACTCCTATTGATATTGCCGGAGAACGTTTGGGCACGTTGTTTGTTTATCGTTTCGACAGACAGTATGATATAGATGACATTATTCTTTCTGAATACGGTACTACCGTAGTTGGATTGGAAATGATGCGTTCCGTGAATGAAGAAAATGCAGAAGAAAACCGCAAGAAACAAATTGTAAAATCTGCCATTAATACGCTGTCATTCTCCGAACAGGAAGCGATTATTCACATTTTTGAGGAATTGGATGGCAATGAGGGTATTTTGGTTGCTTCAAAAATAGCCGATCGTGTTGGTATTACACGCTCCGTAATTGTAAATGCACTGCGTAAATTTGAAAGTGCAGGAGTAATCGAATCCCGTTCTTCCGGTATGAAGGGTACCTACATCAAGGTATTAAATGATGTGGTATTTGATGAATTGGAAAATCTTAAGAATAACAACTAATCTGCCGATATACATGTAAAGTATATTCATGGATGTGTTTCATAAAAGGATTTATAGTATTTACTATAAATCCTTTTTTGTTTTCATCCCAAAAACGAGATTGGCCGCATATGAATAGAATTCATAAATCTTGTGGGTGGATGAAATAAAAAACACTATATAATGTAAAAACCACTTGTCTTTTTATAAAATTACTTTATAATATTAGAAGAGTGGGTTAGTGAAAATAGGAGGAAACTATGATTAATTCAGATGCATTTTCATATATCAATGTCATGGATAAAGCAGCAGATGCCAGTTTTAAACGTGAAACATTGATTGCCAATAACATAGCCAATGCCGATACTCCCACATACAAAAGAAAAGATTTGGATTTCCAAAGCGTTTTGGAACACGAACTTCGCACCGGCTGTACCAAATATCCGAATTTGGATGGTGTGATAAAGCATATGGAAACCACCAATCTAAATCCAAAGGAATATCGTGATTATGAGTATTATTCTTATCGAATTGATAAGAATAACGTGGACCCTGATACGGAAAACGTGGAACTTGCTTCCGAACAGCTTCGTTATCAGGAACTTACCACATCCATTTCCCAGGATTTTTCACATTTTAAAACAGCGATCGGAAGTTAAGAATAGGAGGCGCTTATGGGATTGTTTCAATCATTTGATATTGCCGCAAGCGGTATGACAGCACAGCGTTTCCGTATGGATACCATTGCCGAGAATATCGCAAACATTAATACAACCAGAGATGAAGACGGTGAGCCTTATCGCCGTAAAATCGTTACTTTTGAAGAGAAAAATCTTACGGCCATGTCTTTTCGTGACACCTTAAGTTATGTGAATGCATATAAGGGCAATGGTGTTAAGGTTTCCGGCGTTCATGAGGATTATGAAACGGATTTTGTAATGGAATACGACCCATCTCATCCGGATGCGGACGAGAACGGATATGTTACTTATCCAAATGTTAATACCGTGACCGAGATGACCAATTTAATTGATGCATCTCGAGGATATCAGGCCAATGTGACCGCATTTAACGCTTTAAAGGCCATGACCAGCCAGGGTATCAGTATTGGACAATAATTCTTATAGATAGGAGTAATTATGGATATAACAGCCATTACAAATCTCTACCAAAATACACCGGTGAAGGATTACACCAACACCGTATCCATCCCTACCAATAATTCCGAGGATTTTGATGCAATCTTTAAATCCGTTATGAATATGGTTGGGGAAACCAACACTTTGCAGAATAAAGCATCCGCCGAAGAGATTAAATTTGCCTTAGGTGAAGCGGACAATGCTCATGATCTAATGATTGCCCAGCAAAAAGCCGGCATCGCATTGTCTTACACCGCCGCTGTAAGAGATAAGTTCTTGCAGAGTTACCAGACAATTATGAATATGCAGATTTAGTTAAGTCTTAATGGATTTCAGCTTTTAACTACTTGAGCAAGAACGTCCGCAACGCGGGCACTTAGTGAACGAAGTGAACTTAGTACCCTTGCGTGAGGACTACGGCGATAGCGAATCCGGCGAAAGTAGTTAAAACTGAAATCATAGTTATTTATATGTAATTTGAAATTGTAATTATTTTAGGAGAGTAGGAACATGCCTGAACAATTGCAAAACATTATCAATCGCATCAAAGATTGGTGGTCAAAGTACGACACCCGCCAAAAAGCCATGATGATTTCCGCCGTATCGGTGGTTGTTGTCGCTTTGGCAATTTTGGGCTTTGTAGTCTCAAGACCGACTTGGAAACTTCTTACCACGGTTTCCAGTGCAACGGACGCTCAGTCTGTTCAAACATTATTAAGTGACAATAATATTGATGCGCAAATGGAACAAAGCGGAGGAGTATACGTCTTTAAGGTTAAAGCTGAAGATGAAACCCAGGCCGGTATGATCTTAGGCACCAACAATATTCCTTCTGCCAGATATTCTTTGGATAATGTTTTAGACGGAAGTTTTACTTCCACGGAAGCAGACAAGCAAAAGAAGTATCTTCAGTATTTGCAGGAAGAGTTTGCGGATTATTTGGAATCCATGGATACCGTTAATTCCGCTAAAGTCACATTAAATATTCCGGATGATGACGGTACTTTAATTGCAAATGATGAGGATTCTTATTGTTCCGTCATTATTGATGGATCCATGGATAGTGAGCAGGCTGCTGCCGTTGCTCAGTATTTGGCTACCAACCTTGGTAATGATAATACGAAAAACATTACCATTTTAGACAGAAAGTCAAATGTCTTATTCTCCGGCGGAGATGAAGCTACTACCGCAGGAATCGCATCCTCTAACCAAAAGGTAAAGCAAGAAGCTGAGACCTTAATGGTAAATAAAGTTAAGAATATTTTATCCGAATCCGAAAACGGAACAGCAATTTTTGACAATACACAAATTGCCGTAAACTTGAGTATGAACTTTGATGATACCAACAAAGTGAAGTATGACTACTCTGTTGACGGTGATCGTACGGAAGGTTATTTAAGTTCCGAGACCCATTCGGAAGCACAGTCCACATCCGGTGTAGCAGGTACTCCCGGTACGGATTCCAATGATGATACAACTTATGTTATGGAAGATGGAGAGAATACATCATCTTCCTCCGAAGACTATACTAAGAACTATCTTCCGGATGAAGAAATCACCACTACCAATGGTGAAAAAGGAAAAGTTGACTATACTTCATCTACCCTTTCCATTGTAGCTTATCGCTATGTTACTTATAACGAGGATGTTATGAAAGCCAACGGAGAGTTGGAGGAAACCACATTTGAACAGTATGTGGCTGCAAATAGCGATATTACGAAGACGGAAGTGGATGAGGATATTATAACGGCTGTTTCCAATGCCACCAGTATTCCTACAGCAAATATTTCCGTTCTTACCTATGATGTACCTATGTTTGAATACTCACAGAGTGCATTTGATATCACGGATTATCTTGAAATCATCATGGCACTTCTTATCTTTGCAATGCTTGGATTTGTGGTATTTAAGACACTTCGCAAGGAGGAAGAGGAAGAAGTTGCGGAAGAAGTGTCTGTTGAAACCTTATTGGAACAGCAGGCTGTGGAAGAGAATCTTGAAGACATCGGATTCAACGAGAAGTCTGAGGCTCGCATTTTGATTGAGAAGTTTGTAGATGAAAAACCGGAAGCCGTTGCGTCCTTGTTACGTAACTGGTTAAACGAGGATTGGGGTTAATAAATGGCAGATATATCTGAATTAAATGGCGTACAAAAAGCTGCGATACTTTTGATCACACTTGGTCCGGAAAAGTCTGCAGATATTTTTAAACACTTAAAAGAAGAAGAAATCGAAGAACTGACCCTTGAGATTGCAAATACGCGAAGCGTATCTCCGCAGATCAAGGATGAAGTTATCAATGAGTTTTATCAGGTTTGTTTGGCTCAGCAATACATTGCCGAAGGTGGTATCGGCTATGCGAAAGAACTTTTGGAAAAAGCCTTGGGTGTGGAAGAAGCTCAGACGGTTATTACCAAACTTACTGCTTCCTTACAGGTTCGTCCGTTTGAGTTTATTCGTAAAACCGAGCCTGCTCAGGTGCTAAACTTTATTCAGGAAGAACATCCACAGACAATTGCCATGATTTTATCCTATTTGTCTGCGGCTCAGGCTTCCATGATTTTGGGTGCTTTGGGACCGGAAAAACAGGCAGATGTGGCAAAGCGTATTGCTATGATGGATCGTACTTCTCCGGAAGTAATTAAAGAAGTGGAACGTGTGTTGGAGAGAAAACTTTCCAACCTTATCAATCAGGATTACACCATTGCCGGTGGTGTGGATTCCGTTGTTGCGATTTTGAATGCGGTAGACCGTGGTACAGAAAAACGTATTATGGAGACATTGGAAATCGAAGAACCGGAATTGGCAGAAGAAATCAGAAAGAAGATGTTCGTGTTCGAGGATATTCTTCTTTTGGACGACAGAGCTATTCAGCGTGTGCTTAGAGATGTTGAAAACTCTGACCTTGGCGTGGCTCTTAAGGGTGCCAACGAAGAAGTTCAAAATGCCATCTTTAAGAACCTTTCTTCCCGTCTTGCCGCTATGATTAAGGAAGACATGGAATACATGGGTCCGGTTCGTATGAAAGACGTAGAAGAAGCACAGCAGAAGATTGTTGGTGTTATCCGTAAGTTGGAGGATTCTTCCGAAATTGTTATTTCCAGAGGCGGAGGTGACGATTTAGTTGTCTAAGGTTTTAAAATGGCAGTTTATAACAGAAGAAGAGGATAAGCAGCTGATTGATACCAATGATAAGTTTCGCGCAACCATTGAGGCGTATGAAAAGAAGCTTATTAAGGATAAAGAAAAGCGTTATGCCAGGCTGAAAGACGAGTTTTATGATGCCATTACCCAGGATGAGGAGGGAAATATTATCCTCCCTATGGATGAAGAAGGTAATGTGCTTTTTCCATTGGATGACGATGGCAATCCTTTAATCATAATCGATGAAGAAGGTAATGTGGTTGATGCGGAGCCTTCCGAGGATGCGGATGAAGAAGCCGAGAGTTCTTTTAATAGCGAGTTGCTGTTAGAGGACGCCAGAGAAGAAGCTGAAAAAATCAAGCATGACGCAAGATTTGCTGCGGATATGATTTTAGATGAGGCCAGAGATCAGGCGGAAGCTTTAAAGCGTCATTATGAAGAAGAAGGCAAGAAAACCGGATATCAGGAAGGCCTTGGGCAGGCAATGCAGGAATTTGACGCAAAAAAAGCCGAGCTGGAGGCTGAGAATCAACGTATTCGCAAAGAATATGAAGATAAAAGAGATGCCCTCGAAAAAGAGATTGTCACATCCGTGTGTGATACTTTGGAGAAGTTTTTCTGCATTCAATTCGGTGATTCCAAAGAATTGTTGCTTCATTTGGTTGATAACTGTCTTTTGAACATTGAAAATTCAAAAGAATTTTTGATAAAAGTCAATGATGAAGGCTATTCTTTTTTACAGGAGAATAAAACACAGCTCCAGGAAAGAGTCGGAAGTGACGTAGTGCTTGATATTGTCCGTGATCCCGTGCTGGGAGAAGGAAGTTGTATTATTGAGACGGACGGTGGCGTGTTTGACTGTAGCTTAGATACGCAAATGAGGAATTTAATTAAGGATTTAAGGTCTTTAAGCATCTAAACTTTTGGATATTAAATCCTTTTTCTTTTGTGAGGGGAATTATATGGCCGACTTGAATGCACAACTGAATAATATTCTCTCAAATACATATTTTGACCGTTTGGGAAAGGTTACAAAGGTCGTGGGGTTAACCATAGAGTCTTTGGGGCCGGAAGCCAAACTCAATGATGTTTGTTTGATTAAGCTGGATGATGGAAGCAAAGTGTCTGCGGAAGTGGTTGGCTTTGCGGACAATCGCCTTTTACTCATGCCTTATGAGAGTGTGGAAGGTATTTCTGTTGGCGCAATTGTGGAGAATACCAATCATCCTTTGTCAATTCCTGTTGGAAATGAACTCCTTGGGCATACTTTGGACGGTCTTGGAAGACCCACGGACATGGATGAGATTTTTCAATTGCATCAATCTTATCCTGTGGATGCTCCACCACCGGATCCCATGGAAAGAGTGATTATTAACGAGGTTCTTCCTTTGGGCGTTAAGGCCGTGGATGGCTTGATTACTGTCGGAAAAGGACAGCGTATCGGTATTTTCGCAGGTTCGGGAGTTGGAAAAAGTACGCTCATGGGTATGTTTGCCCGTAATACCAAGGCTGAGATAAATGTTATTGCATTAATCGGAGAGCGTGGTCGTGAGGTTCGTGAATTTGTGGAAAACGATTTGGGACCGGAGGGCATGGCCAGATCCGTGGTTGTAGTTGCTACCTCCGACAAGCCTGCGTTGATTCGTAAAAAAGCTGCCATGACCGCTACGGCGATTGCGGAATATTTTAGGGATCAGGGTATGGATGTGCTTTTGATGATGGATTCTTTGACCCGTTTTTCCATGGCACAGCGAGAAATTGGCCTGGCATCCGGAGAACCTCCTGTTACCAGAGGTTATCCGCCTTCCGTATATGCGGAGATGCCAAAGCTTTTGGAACGTGCAGGAAACTCTGCAGTTGGTTCCATTACGGGACTTTATACCGTACTGGTAGATGGAGATGACTTTAATGAGCCTATAACCGACACGGCCAGATCTATTTTGGATGGCCATATTGTATTAAATCGTCGTTTGGCTCAGCAGAATCATTATCCCGCCATTGACGTATTGGCCAGTATTTCGAGAGTTATGTCTGCAGTTGCATCCAAGGATCATAAAAAAGTCGCCGGAACCTTGAAGAATGTTTTGGCTACTTATTCTGAAGCCGAGGATTTGATAAATATCGGAGCTTATAAGCCGGGATCCAACAAAAACATTGATTTTGCCATATCCAAAATTGACAGTGTAAATCAGTTTTTGCTTCAGGAAACAGATGAAAAGTTTAATTTTGATGATGAAATCTCCATGCTGTTTGAAATGTTCCCGCTTCCGGAACAGCCCAAACCTGCCACTGATCAAATCCCTGAGGCTGAACCTCTTTCAGAGGAAGAATCGGTGTCTGAAGCTGTGGAAGAAGTTGAACCGGATGTATCTGCATTACTAGTGGATCAAGATGAGTCATAAATAACAATTACTGTTATTTAGAGGTATTTATATGGCTAAATTCGTTTATCGAATGCAGAATATATTAAACTTAAAAGAGAAGCTGGAATCCCAGGAAAAGATTGCATTCTCCCTTGCGAACACCCGTCTTTTAGAGGAACAGGAGAAACTTTCCCAGCTTATGATTCGAAAAGCCGGATATGAGCAGCAATTAAAGGAAATGACCCAGGGGACCTTATCCATCCGGGATATAAAGATTTGCAAAGAATCCATTAACGCCATGAAATCAAAGATTCGTGATCAGTTAATGGAAGTAAGTCGGGCACAAAGAGAAGTGGAACGTGCCAGACAGCGGCTAGATGAAGTTATGAAAGATCGAAAGACTCATGAAAAACTGCGAGAAAAGGCTTTTGAAGAGTTTAAACAGGAATTATTAAAAGAAGAAAGTAAAGAAACGGATCAGTTGGTCAGCTTTACTTATCATAACAAGATGTAATTGGAGTAGTCATGGCAGACGAAGAATTATCCAAAAAGGATCAAAAGAAAAAAGAAAAAGAAGAGAAAAAAGCTGCTAAGAAGGCAAAAGGCAAAGAAGGAGCAGGAGATGAAAACCTTGATGAAGATGAGGGCGGCTCTACTGCTTTAGTTGTGGTTGTTGGCATCTTAATAGCCATAGTTTGGCTTGCTATTTTTGCTCTTTTAATAAAAATGGACGTAGGCGGAGTAGGTTCCACCGTATTGTATCCCATTTTAAAGGATGTTCCCTATGTCAATATGATTTTGCCGGAAGTGGAAGAATATGCAGAGGAAGATGCGGCGTATCAGTTTGATAGTGTAGATGCTGCAGTTGTCCGTATAAAGGAACTGGAAGCTCAACTTGCCGAAGCCCAGGCGGCAGGAAGTGCAGATGCTTCTTATGTTGCCGAACTGGAGGCTCAGGCACAGGAATTAGCCGTTTATAAGGCAAATGAAAAAAATTTTGAAGAAATTAAAGAAAAATTCTATGAAGAGGTTGTTTTTGGAGACAATTCACCCGATATAGAAGAATATAAAGAGTACTATGAGAGTATCGAGCCGGAGAATGCAGAGGTAATTTACAAGCAGGTTGTGAAGCAATCCGCTGCAGACAGTGAAATTACCGAGTATGCCAATACTTACTCCAGTATGAAACCTGCCCAGGCAGCCGCTATTTTCAACACCATGACAGATGACTTGAAACTGGTGGGCAAAATCCTTTGGGCGATGGATACTCAATCAAGAGGGAAAATTCTTGGTGCTATGGACTCAGACATTGCGGCCAGTGTCACAAAGCTCATGGAACCATAGAATATATATTCAAGGATGAATCAAATTTTTGCTACGGATGGCGAAGAAAGGAGACTTGTAAACAAAACATGACAAGTGCGAATGTGTCTCAGATTCCATTTGGATTTATGGAGAACACAAACGCCAAATCCGCAGCGAAGTCAGAAGGCAAATCCGAAGATTTTATGCAGCTGGTTGTAAACTCTTTGCAATCAAACGATATGAAGCAGGATGTGACATCCGAAGCAATATCGTTACCTACTACTGAAAGTAAAGTACCTACACCCGAGCAGGCTTTTCATAATTCGGATTTTTCAGCCAGAACGATTCCAAATGAAAATCAGACTTCACAGCAAATGTCACCGGAAACGGTAGACGAAACCATCGAAAAGGTGGATCAGTTTATTTCCGAAGTGAAAGCCATTCTTTCCGAAGATATGGATGTTTCGGAGGAAGAAATTAAGGAAGCCATGGAAATCCTAGGATTAAACATGATGGACTTAACACTTCCGGAAAATGTGACCAAACTTCTCGGAGTTTTGGAAGGAGATGAAAACGTATCTCTGATTCTAAACGACACGGTATCAAATGTTTTAAAGGATTTGGAGCCGGTGATTTCGAACTTATTCGAAACCATGGAAGTGACAAACACTGACGAACTGAAAAATCTGTTGATGGAAAATGATTTGGTTGTTACGTATGACGGACTAATGAAAGCTTCAGAAGATCTTGGACCTAACGGAGAGGTCATCGAAGTGAAATTATCCCCGGATGAGATGATTTCATCACAAGTCCTTAATACAGATCCATTGATTCAAGAAGAATCAAAGCCAATGCCTTTTACAGAACCTACAGAAATTGAGACACCTGTAGAAGTAAAGGCTCCCCTAGTTTCGGAAGAAACAAAAGTAAAAGCAGAACTTGAAAACTTTGACTTTGAAGAAGTTCAGGAGATGGAAACGGAGAAAACCATCATTCAGGTGGAAAAACCGAGTGCCGATTCTCAGGAATTTGGACAGAACTCCAATCAAAGCCAAAAGAAAGAAAACGGATTTGAACCCACTGCTGTTACAAACACTTCCGTACACTATTCAACCAATTTAACCACAGAATCCAACATTACTTTTACAGAGACTTTGGAAGAGGCAGTAAAGCCATACACCAATATTGATGTGGAAGATATTATGGATCAGATTGTTACCCAAACCAGAACTTCGGTTTCCGAAAACCTTTCTTCCATGGAGCTGGAATTGCATCCCGCATCCTTAGGTAAGATGTACTTACAGGTTACTGAAGAGGGCGGAACCATTACCGCAAAGCTTTACACTGAAAACCAGGATGTAAAGACTGCAATGGAAACTCAGATGGCAATTTTAAAAGAAACCTGGAATCAGCAGGGTATGAAAGTAAATGCCATTGAAATTTCCGTAGGAACCAGAGAGTTTGAAGAGCAACTGGATGCACAGACAAATGCCTCCTTCCAGAATCAAACCTCACAGTCCAACGGTTCCGAAGATGATCAACCTGGAAGAAGAATGCGAAACTTGAATCTTAACGGTTTGGAAGAATTCCCGGAAGACATGACGGAGGAAGAAATTCTTACCGCCAGCATGATGCGGGATTTAGGAAATCAAATTAACTTTACCGCATAGAAAGGATATTATTTATGTCTTTAGTAGGTGAAATTAAAAACGGTCAATATGTTACCGATAAAACTTCAACATCTGAGAAGACAAAAAGCACTACGGATCAGACCAAAGAAATGTTTTTACAGCTTTTGGTTACTGAGATGCAGTATCAGGATCCGCTGCAGCCTACCGATAACTCTGAATATGTAAAAGAGTTGGCAACCTTCTCTCAGGTAGAAGCATTAAATTCCGTAAATGACAAAATGAGCGAGTTACAGGCATCTGCATTGGTTGGTAACTACGTTACTTTAACCGATGATAACGGAAGTGAAATAAGTGGTTGCGTGGATTATGTAACTACCGATTCCGGAAGCATTAAGGTATCCGTTGAGGGTAATCTTTATGACGTGGATGCACTGACATCCGTTCAGGACTCAACTTACTATACTGCCGGTGTTATGGCTCAGACTTTTAGCGCAAAGGTGGCAGCATTACCTACCGTTACAAATCTTAATGTGGCAAGAGATACCTCATCCATTAATGAAGCACGCGCTTTATATGATTCCTTTACTGATTATGTAAAGAATTTTGTTTCACAGGATGATTTGGCAAAACTTACTGCATTGGAGAAGAAGTTAAAGGGTGATGACGAAACGGAGTCTACTACCGGTGCTTAAGATTCGGAGGAGATTATGAATCAGATTCAAAGTGGATTTACATCCATTCAACAGGTAACGGACACTTACCTGAAAAGTTCAAATAAATCTTCCAACGTAAATATTACCGATTCCTTTGCCTCTTATTTGCAAAATCAAATTGACGAAGCAAGTAAAGCAGGAGAGGTAAAATTCTCAAAACACGCTGCAAAGCGATTGGATGACCGTGATATTATTATGACGGAAGATCAGAAAATCAGATTAAATGAGGGAATTCAAAAGGCAGAAGCCAAAGGCATTCAGGATTCTTTGGTAATGGTTGATTCCCTTGCTTTTATCGTAAATGTTCCAAGCAACACCGTAATCACAGCATTACAAAATGATGCTTCTGAAGAAGGAATATTTACCAATATCGATGGAGCTGTTATAGCTTAGGAGGACAAATACTATGATGAGATCACTTTACTCTGGTGTATCCGGTTTAAAAACACACCAGACAAAAATGGACGTTATCGGTAACAACATCGCTAACGTTAATACAGTAGCATTTAAGTCATCTGCAGTTACGTTTGCAGATATTATGTACCAGACCACATCCGGCGCATCCGGTGCAACAGAAACCACCGGTGGTGTAAACGCCAAGCAGATCGGTCTTGGTGTACAGTCCGGTTCCACAAAGGTAACCATTACATCCACAGGTTCCGCACAGTCAACCGGTGATGCATTGGATATCAAACTTACGGATTCCAATTCCACCAACTTCTTTATCGTAAACAACGGTTCTTCCAATTTGTTTACCAGATCCGGATCCTTCTATTTGGATGGTAACGGAAACTTAGCCATGACCTCTACCGGTTATTTGGTACAAGGCTGGCAGGTAGATGAAGAGACACAGACCATCGTAAAGGATACGGTTTCTCCTCTTCGTATTATGCAGCCCGCAAACTTAACTTCCGCTCCGGAAGCTACCACAGATGCAACCGCATCCGGCGTTATCGATAAAAACGATACAAACGTTAAGAGCGAAAGCGGTTACACCATGTCATTAAGCCTTTATGATAACTTAGGTTATCCATATACCGCAAAGTTTTCTGTTAAGGGATTTGACGTGGATGATAAATTAAATACAACCGGTGCAGTTGAGGCTGACGGTACAACTCTTGCAAAAACTGACGGATTAAATACATATACAATTAAATTAACTGCAATTTATGACGCAGAGAACAATGATATTTTAAAAGACTATATTAATGCGAATAAATCTGCCACAAATACAGAAGATGCATTACTTGCAAAAATCTTTGGTTTAACAACCGGTAAAGAAGCTACAGATTATGATGTATCTGCAAATTACAAGTATTCCGGTGGTATTTACAGTACAACAGCCGGAGATTTTTCCTGGAACAATACAGGAGCGCTTACACAAAGCCCTGCTACAGGTACAGCTACTCAGTTAGGTGTTACAATGACCAGCACGGATTCAACTTCATCTGAAACACAGTTTGTTTCATTCCAGAAATTATTTGGATTAACAGAAAAGCAGTATCAGACCATTTTGGATGCATACAATGCTGACAATTCATCTGTATCTGTTAGCGGATCAAGTCTTCATGTGGTTAAGAGTGCCGTTAACTATGCATTAAACTTTAATGCTGCAAACGGTGTATTCGACAGCATCAACGGAGATACTTCCGTTACTATGAATCTTACTGAATTAGGAAATCAGTTTGCAAATGTAGCTGTTGATTTTACAACTGTATTAAACTACGACAACGGTAAGGTTTCCACCTTGGGTGTAGACAGAGGTAATGTTTCCAATTCTTCTGTTGGTGCAGGTAAGAAACTTGGCGCCATGACCGGCGTAGCTATTCAGCAGGATGGTAAGATTTACGGATCTTATGACAATGGTAATACCGTTCTTTTGGGACAGATTGCGGTTGCTCAGTTTGCCAATGCATCTGGCTTGGAAGCGCTTGGTAATAACTGCTATACCACAACCTTAAACTCCGGCGACTTTGACGGAATCGGAAAAGATGTAACAGCTGACGGTGGTTCTATGTCAACCGGACAGTTGGAAATGTCAAACGTTGACCTTTCCACAGAGTTTACGGAAATGATTACTACACAGCGTGGTTTCCAGGCAAACTCAAGAATTATTACAGTTTCCGATACCATGCTTGAGGAACTTACAAACTTAAAGAGATAATTCTTAGGTCAATAAAGCCCATATTACTGTGGTTTTCCGGCATCGGAAGACCACAGTTTTTGGTTTTGTAGACAAATTTAGTTCAATTCTATATTTTGTGTTTTTTGGATTTGATTTTGGAAAAAATCAACTAGATAAAGTTTTTTTTAGAAAATAAAGTAGACATCTGTAACAAAATTTAGTAATATTATATCAAGTGTAGATTTGTGAGAGTATTTTTTGCGGATTTTTACTTATTTTTCTACGTAATATTGTGATGGAACACATGTATGCAGTGGGGTGAGAAATTTGGATATAGCGTCTTTAGCTGGTATAGGCTTAGGTCTTATCATGGTAGTATTCGGTATCGTTTCTTCCGGTGGTGTGGCCGCTTTAGGAAACTTTATTGATATACCGTCTGTTATCATTACCATTGGTGGATCGTTGGCATCTACCTTGGGATCCAATAAAATGCCGGACTTTATTAACGGATTAAAGGGCATTGGTATTTCTACAAAGGAACCACCCGATACGGATCCTACTCAGGTAATCAAAACCATTATAGATATGTCGAATATTTCCCGTAAGGAAGGTTTGCTTGCATTGGAAGAACAGGCAAACAATATCGAGGATGAATTCTTAAAAAAGGGAATTATGTTGGTCGTTGACGGTACGGACGCGGATTTGGTTCGTGCTATTTTGGAGACCGATTTGGATAATATGGAAGCTCGTCACAAAAAGGTAATTGCTTTTTGGGAAAAATGGGGTGAAATGGGTCCTGCTTGGGGTATGATCGGTACCTTGGTAGGTCTGGTTAACATGCTTAAGAACTTGTCCGACTTTTCTACCATCGGACCGAACATGGCGGTTGCGTTGCTTACCACCTTGTATGGTTCTTTGATTGCAAACTGGCTGACTGCGCCGACTGCTGCAAAGTTGGCTGTAGATAATGCTTTGGAGATTCAGGTCCGTACCGTAGCGGTAGAGGGTCTTTTATCCATACAGGCAGGCGAGAACCCTCGTGTTATTGAGGAAAAGTTAAAGACATTTCTGCCTCCTGCTGATCGTAATTCTTTTGGTGAAGATGCTGGAGGTGAAGGTTAATGGGTAAACCAAAACAGGAAGACCCGCCAAAAGGCTCCCCTGCATGGATGGCCACATTCTCGGACTTGATGAATTTGCTTCTGTGCTTCTTCGTGCTTTTGTTTTCCATGTCTTCCGTAGATGCGGCAAAGTATGAGCAGGTGGTACAGTCTTTACATCAGGCCTTTTCCATTTTGCCTCAAAGTGGAGGTGGCGGAGCTACGGTTACCAGTGGAACCATGGTTTCCTCAGGTATTACACAGTTGCCAAGCTACACCGATTATTTTGGAGATTCTCTTTCCAAAGGGGATGGAGAGGACGAAATTAATGCTGGAGAGGTTGACGATACCAAGTCTGCTTTAGAGCAGTTGGAAGAAGCTGTTGCCGAGGCACAGGCTTCTGCGTTGGAAGATTATGAGCAGGAGCAGTTAAACGAATCCGAGCAAATGGCTGAAAAGATTGAGGCATTGGCTACGCAATATGGTATTCAGGATCAGATTGAAGTGGATTTTAACGGACAGTATGTTCGAATTACACTTAACGGATCTTTATTGTTTGAATCGGGCTCAGCGGAATTGGTTCCGGATGCTTTGCCTTTGGTTGAAAAAGTATCCAAGCTTTTAAACATTTATACTGCAAACGTAATCGATGTGGAAGGATATACGGATAATGTTCCTATTCGATCTGCAAAGTATGAAGATAACGATGTGCTGTCCATGTACCGTGCATTGTATGTTGCCAATCGAATCCGGGAATATGCTACGGATGTAAATCCCGCCAATATTGTTTCCACAGGACGAGGTGCATACAATCCGGTGGCGGATAATTCCACTCCGGAAGGCAGAGCAAGAAACCGTAGAGTAGAAATAAAGATTTATAATTCTTACAATTCAAATGTAGAATAATGAGGAGACGAACATGAAAAAGAATTTAATGACAGTAATTACCATGGTTCTTTGCCTGGTAAACTTAATTCTTTCCGCTGTAGTTGTTTTTGCGGTGGTTCCGGAGATTAACAATGTGAATTCTCTGATTGCCAAGGTTGCTGAAGCGATTGAACTGGATGTAAAAACAGGTTCCGATGCGGATGGTGCTTCCACCGTAGGAGTTGAAAATCAGTATTTGTACAAGGTTAACAGCGGTGAAAGCATGAACATCAACTTAAAAGATAACGGAGACGGCAAGGATCATGTGGCTGTGGTTAAAGTTACGGTTACCATGAATAAGACCAGCGAGAAATATGCCACCTTTGGACCGGATTCCGAAAATGCCGGAAATTATGATGATGTTTATAAGTCTTATGTCATTCAGGAGATTTCCCAGTATACCATTGATGACTTCAAAGCCAACAATTCATTGGGACAGGATGAAATTCGAGATGACTTAAACGGATATTTCGGAGACAGTTCATTTATTCTTTCTGTAAGTTATTCAGAATTAATGTATCAGTAAGATAGTTTAGGATTTCAAGGAAAAGGAGGTGAGGATGAATGAGTGACGTACTCTCACAAAACGAGATCGACAACCTGCTGAAAGCTTTATCCAGCGGTGAAGTCGATGTAAACGAAATGAAAAAATCGAACGAAGTTCAGGTAAAAGAGTACGATTTCGCCCGTCCATCCAAATTCTCCAAAGAGCACCTTCGAACCCTTGAGATTATTTATGATAACTACGGTCGATTACTTTCCACCAATCTTCCCATTTACTTGCGAAAGAATATCCAGGTGGAAGTAATGAACTCGGAAGCTGTTACCTACATGGAATTTTCCAATGCACTTTCCAATCCGGTCCTTTTGGGAATCATTGATTTTGAGCCTCTTAAGGGAAATATCATTATGGAAATGGCCACAAAGCTTGGCTATGCCATTATTGACCGTATGCTTGGCGGGGAAGGAGAACCTTTGGAGAAAACCAGAGAGTTTTCCGAAATAGAGCTTTTGATTATTGAGCGTGTCATGACTTCCTGCGTGGAACTGATGCGAGAGCCTTGGGAAAACGTTTTGGACGTGAATCCCCGACTTCAAAGAATTGAGACAAATCCACAGTTTGCACAGATCATTCAGCCTTCTGAAATGATTGCAATTGTTACGATTAATATTAAAATAGGAGATGTGGAAGGCTTGATTAACCTTTGTCTTCCGTATTTGACTTTAGAGCCTGTTATGGACAAATTGAATACCAAGTTCTGGTATTCCAACATGCAGGATTCCGATGGTGAGCGCTATACCGATGATATTGAGGCTTTGATTTCCAAAGCACAGGTTCCGGTCACCACTGTTTTAGGTCATTCATCCATAAACGTTTCGGATTTTATGTCCATTCAGCCCGGGGATATCATTCGCTTGGATACAAAAGTGGATGACGAGCTTGACGTTTATGTTGGGGATATGAAGAAGTTTACGGCTTTGCCGGGTTCTTCCGGAAAGAATTACGCCGTTCGACTTACATCAGTAATAAGAGAGGAGCAGGAGGATGGGTGATACATCACTGTCTCAGGAAGAGATCAATGCCCTGTTTAATAACGCTGCCGCTTTAGATACGGGTGGCGATAGTTCAGGCGGGGGTGACTCGGGAGGCGAGCTAACAGAACTTGAGAAAGATACCATAGGGGAAGTTGCCAATATTTCCATGGGAACTGCAGCTACCACTTTATTCTCACTTGTTAACAAACGAGTTGAGATTTCGACGCCTGTGGTTTCTGTTTCGACTTGGAATGATATAATTACGCAGTACGAAAAGCCTTGTGTGTTGGTTAAAATCGGATACACCAAGGGCTTAAACGGATCCAACGTCTTGGTCCTTCGCGAAGAGGATGTGAAAATCATTACCGATCTTATGATGGGTGGTGACGGCACAAATACAGACGGAGAAATCGGAGAGTTGCATTTGTCAGCTATTTCCGAGGCCATGAATCAGATGATGGGATCCTCCGCTACTTCATTGTCTTCTATGCTGAATATGATGGTTGATATTTCTCCGCCATCATCGGATTTGGTAGATATGAACAATGACGAAGTGGAACAGTTGGACGATTTCCTTCGTGGTTCATTTGTTAAGATTGAGTTTAAGCTGGTTATCGGTGACTTGGTTGATTCAAAAATCATGCAGTTATATCCGATTGAACTGGCGAAGAGCATGTGCTCCAATGTAGTTTCCAACATGGAAAGCGATTCGGCTTCTACTGTGGATGATGATGCTTTTGGAGCTTCTTCGGCAGAACCTGCACCGGCGCCTGCACCCGCACCCGCTGCGGCACCGACACCGGCGCCTGCACCGGCAGCTTCGGCAGGAGCGGCACCACCGCCACCAATGCCTATGATGCAGGCGGCACCACAACAGCCGGTAAACGTTTCTGCAGCGCAGTTTTCACCATTTGCCGGTGGGCTTGCGATGGCAGGTGCACCTGAAAATATCGATTTGATTATGGATGTTCCGTTAGAGGTCACTGTTGAGCTGGGTAGAACGCACAAATCTATTCACGACATTCTTGACTTTGCACCTGGAACTATTATAGAATTAAATAAAATCGCAGGTGAACCGATTGACGTTTTGGTTAACGGTAAATACGTCGCAAAAGGCGAAGTTGTTGTGATTGAAGAATCCTTTGGTATACGTATTACAGAAATCATGAAATAAAGGGAGATGGAAAAATGGCTAAGAATATTCTTATTTGTGATGATGCAGCATTCATGAGAATGATGATCAAGGACATTCTTACAAAGAATGGCTACAATGTTGTAGGAGAAGCTGAAAATGGTGTAAAAGCTATTGAAGCATACACAGAATGCAATCCTGATCTTGTTCTTATGGACATTACCATGCCGGAGATGGATGGTATCGGTGCATTAAAGGGTATTAAAGAAAAAGACCCGAATGCTGCAGTTATTATGTGCTCAGCAATGGGACAGCAGGCAATGGTTATTGAAGCCATCCAGTCAGGAGCTAAGGACTTCATCGTTAAGCCTTTCCAGGCAGAACGTGTTCTTGAAGCCGTAAAGAAGGTTATCGGCTAAAATGCTTTTGACATCCCTTGGAGGCAGTATATATCAGTTTGTTGTTGTTCTGGTAATTTTTATCGGTATTCTTGTTTTGACCGGCTTTGCCACAAAATGGATTGCCACTTATATGCACAACCAGAACTTCAATTCAAACTCAAATTTTTGTGTGATGGACGCATTGAATATGGGTCCAAATCATAAGCTTTTACTTGTTAAAGTGGGCAAGAATAAATATTTCGTTGTGGGAGTGGGGAAAGAAAGTGTATCACTGGTTGGTGAGCTTTCGGAAGATGATTTGGTAGAACGTTCTGAAAACGGTACATCTACCAAAAGAAGTTTTGAATCCATTCTTAACAAGTTTCATATGAACGATAAAAGTGCAGATTGAGATGAAAAAGTTTAAGAAATTATATTGCAAAATTAGTGTTTTGTTTGCGATTTTATGTGTTTCTTTGACTCTTGCATTTGCATACGTTCATCCTGTTTACGCAACTGAATACGGTCCAACAGATACGGCACCGAACGCATCCGATACAAATACCGGCGGAAGAGGTTTTTCTTTAACCTTTGACGGTGATATGGGATCTCTTTCTTCTACGGTAGAGATTTTACTTGTACTGACGGTTTTAGCTTTGGCGCCTACGATTCTGATTATGTTTACCTCTTTTACACGTATTATTGTGGTATTGCATTTTATCAGAGTTGCGGTTGGTACACAAAGTTCTCCGCCAAACCAAGTAATGATTGGTTTGGCACTTTTTCTGACATTATTTATTATGTGGCCAACCATTACGGCCATAAATGAGAACGCGATTCAGCCTTTGGATGAAGGTACAATTACGCAGGAAGAAGCCTTAGAGCAAATAGAACTCCCGATTCGGGATTTTATGTATGGACAGACACAGACCAAAGATTTGGCCTTGTTTATCGATATTGCAGGAGAGACGTATGAGGATTATCACGATGTCCCTCTTACTATATTAGTTCCAAGTTTTATTATCAGCGAACTTCGTACCGGTTTTATTATAGGATTTTTGATTTATATTCCTTTTATTATCATAGATATGGTAGTTGCTTCCGTGCTTATGTCCATGGGTATGATGATGCTTCCGCCCACTACAATTTCACTACCTTTTAAGATTTTGTTGTTTGTATTGGCTGATGGATGGAATCTGGTAATCGGAAGCTTGGTTAAAACATTCTATTAGAGGGAGTAATTATGACAGAAGGACAAGTATTGGATATCATGCGTGATGCATTTTACACCATGATTATATGTGCGGCTCCCATGCTGTTGATTTCTCTTGTGGTAGGTTTGGTTGTCAGTGTCTTTCAGACCGTAACGTCCATTCAGGAGCAGACACTTACCTTTATTCCCAAGATTATTTCAACCTTCTTGGGGCTGATTGTTTTCGGTTCTTTTATTATGAATACTCTGTTGGAGTTTATAAACAGATTGTGGACCAATTTCTCAATCTATATTAGATAGTTATGGATTTTACCTATTCATTAGTTGATTTTGAATATTTTTTGCTGATTCTCGTTCGATTGGCCACTTTTTTCTTTGTGGCTCCACTGTTTAGCGATCGAGGCGTTCCTCAGCAGGCGAAGATTGGTATCAGCTGTCTGATTGCTTTAATGGTTATGTACTCTATAAAGCCGACGGAAGTAGCTTATATTTCTACTTTGGGCTATTCGATTTTGGTAATTAAAGAGGCTATAACGGGGTTGCTGATAGGTTATTCAGCCTATATTTGCAGTTCTATCATATTGTTTGCCGGTAATATTATTGATGTGGACATAGGTATCTCTATGGCCCAGGAATACGATCCAACACTTAATACACAGGTTACCATTACAGGAAACCTGTATTATTATTTTATGCTGCTTTTCTTTATTATTACAAACATGTATCAGTTTGTAATTCGGGCAGTGGTAGATTCTTTTACCTTGATTCCTTTAGGGGGCATGGAAATAGAACCGGATTTTATGATTACATTGATGATTCAATACATTACAAATGTATTTGTTATTGGATTTCGTATATTTTTGCCTATATTTTCCACGATTCTGATTATGAATTGCGTTCTTGGAATTATGGCAAAGGTTGCGCAACAGATGAATATGTTTTCCGTGGGAATCCAGATTAAGATTTTAGCCGGATTATCCGTCTTATATATAATGATTTTTCTGTTCCCGGAGATTTGCAGCTATATTTTCAACCAGATGAGCATCATGATGCGAAGTATGGTGGAAGGAATGCATTAGTTTGGATACTGAATTTCTTTTAAAATATGATCTCCAGTTTTTCGGAGATGATAAAACCGAAGAACCCACCAGTAAAAAGCTTGATGATGCCCGTAAAAAAGGACAGGTTGGAAAAAGTCAGGAGTTGGCTCATGCTATAGAACTTATAGCTGCGTTTCTTACCATTCGATTTGCGGTAGGATTTTTGGGAAATCACTTTACTGATTTGTTCACATGGGCATATACCTATATGATTCCCCAATTGGTGAAATCCGATGGAAGCGGCCTTACCGTTGAAAGTGTATTTCAACTGCAATTATATGGTATTTTACAGTTGTTTATAATGCTTGCTCCTTTTTTGGCAATCGGATTTTTAGTGGCCGTGTTGGGAAATGGACTGCAGTTTAAGTTTCAGGTTTCAACGGAGCCTCTAAAGCCGAAGTTGGATAAGTTTAATCCCATTAATGGCTTTAAACGAATGTTTTCGTTGCAGTCTCTTGTGAATTTGGCACTTTCGGTTGCCAAGATTCTTATTATCTTTTTTGTGGCATATACCATGATTCGGGATCATATGAACGAACTGTTTTCGTTATATGAGGTGCCTTTGTATTCCGCAGTGGCACAGACCGGTATTTTGGTTTTGGATATTGGACTTCGAATCAGTCTGATTCTTTTAATTGTTGGGTTTGTGGATTTTTTTTATCACAAATGGAAGCATAAAAAAGACCTAAAAATGACCAAACAGGAAGTCAAAGACGAGTACAAAAACTCAGAAGGAGATCCTTTAATTAAAGGAAAACAGCGTCAAAGAATGCGTGAAGCATCTCAAAGACGTATGATGCAATCGGTTCCTAAGGCGGATGTGGTTATTACGAACCCGACCCATATTGCGGTTGCTATCAAATATGATGCAGCAGAGGCTCCTGCACCGATTGTTTTGGCAAAAGGTGAAGAGTATATGGCGCAGCGGATTAAAGACGCCGCAAAAGAGCATCATATTACGATTGTTGAAAATAAGCCTTTGGCCAGATCTATTTATACTACGGTTGATGTGGGAGGTCAGATTCCGCCGGAGTTATACCAGGCGGTGGCAGAGATTTTGGCTGTTGTTTATCAATCAAAAGGCAGATCTGTATAACGATTTAAAAAGAGGAAAGGAGGGGCGAGCACATGGAATTTGCTGTTAAGCGTACGGATGTTGGTGTTGCGGGATATTTGCTGGCAGCCATTGTATTTTTAATTGTGCCCATCCCTGCTTTTTTATTGGATATCATGTTGGCGTTTAACATATCCATTGCTTTGATTGTGCTTATGAACTGCTTGTTTGTAAGAGAAGTGTTGGATATGGCTAATTTCCCGACAGTTCTTTTATTTACTACGATTTTTCGTATTTCATTAAACGTTTCTTCTACCAGATTAATTCTTAATTCCGGTAATCCCGGAAACGTTGTTACCACTTTTGGTCAGTTCGTAGGTGGCGGTGATATTATTATCGGTGCCATTGTCTTTATCATTTTAATTATTATTCAGTTTGTTGTTATCAATAAAGGTTCCGAACGAGTTGCAGAAGTAACGGCCCGTTTTACCTTGGATGCTATGCCGGGTAAACAGATGGCTATCGATGCGGATTTGAATACCGGCGCCATAACGGATGCGGAAGCTTCTGCTCAGCGTCAAAAGTTACAGGACGAATCTTCTTTCTTCGGCTCCATGGACGGTGCTACGAAGTACGTAAAAGGTGATGCAACCGCAGGTTTGATCATTACATTTGTAAATCTTATCGGTGGAACGGTAATGGGCGTAACCCGTCAGGGTATGGGGGCTGTTGACGCCATAAACCAGTACGGTTTATTGACCATCGGTGATGGATTGGCTTCCCAGATTCCTTCTTTGGCCATTTCCCTTGCTACCGGTATTTTGATTACCAAGGGCGCAAAGAGTGCGGATTTCTCAGGTACTCTCATCAAACAGCTTTTCGGTGTGCCCAAAGTATTGTTTATCGTTGGCGCGGTTATGATGTTTTTAGGTGTATCCACACCTTTAAATACTGTTTTATTCCTTGCCTTTGGCGGGGTATTACTCCTTGTTGGCTACAATATGCAGCGTACCATTGGCGTGGAAAGCATCGAAGCGGAGGTTCAGGAAGAAGAAGAGGCGGCAGAAGAGATTCGCCGTCCGGAAAACGTGGTTTCCTTGCTTTCCGTGGACCCCATCGAGTTGGAGTTCGGCTATGGAATTATTCCTTTGGCCGATGTAAACCAAGGCGGCGATTTATTGGACCGTGTGGTTATGATTCGTCGACAGATTGCATTGGAGCTTGGTACCGTGGTACCGATTATTCGATTGCGTGATAACATTCAGTTAAACCCGAACCAATATATTATTAAAATTAAAGGGATTCAGGTTACAGAAGGTGAAATCATGTTTGACCATTATATGGCCATGAATCCCGGATATGTAGAAGAGGAAATTACAGGTATTGAGACCTTTGAACCTTCCTTCCATTTGCCTGCTCTTTGGATTTCCGAATCACAAAGAGAGCGTGCGGAGTCTTTGGGATATACGGTAGTCGATCCGCCTTCTATCATTGCCACACACTTGACGGAAGTGATTCGAAGCCATATTTCCGAACTTTTAACAAGACAGGATGTCCAGAATTTGGTGGACAATTTAAAAGAAACAAACCCGGTGCTTGTGGACGAACTCATTCCTTCGTTGCTTGGCCTTGGCGAAGTACAAAAGATATTGCAGAATTTGTTAAAAGAAGGCATCTCAATTCGAGATTTGCTCTCCATTTTTGAAATTCTGGCGGATCGGGCGTCTACCACCAGAGATACGGATGTACTTACGGAATACGTGCGTCAGGGATTAAAACGTGCTATTTCCGGAAGATACTTTGTACCAAATGAAGAGAATTTCGTAATAACCGTGGATCCAAAGATTGAGCAGGAGATTATGTCTTCCATAAAGCAAACGGAAAGCGGTGCTTATTTGACCTTGGATCCTCAGAGAGTAAGGGCAATTATGGAAGACTGCGGCGAGCAGATGAAAAAAATGGAAGATCAGGGACGCACCCCTATTGTGGTATGTTCCCCTATTGTCCGTATGTATTTTAAAAAGCTTGCGGAAGATTATTTTGATGATTTAATCGTAGTATCTTATAATGAAGTTGAACCAAATGTGGAATTAAAATCGGTTGGGATGGTAACAGCATAGTATGACAATCAAAAAATACACCGGAAAAACAAAAGAAGAAGCGATTGAAGCTGCAAAAAGAGAACTGGGAAGCCAGGTTGTGATTATGAATATCAAGGAGATTAAACCTAAGGGTGTTCTTGGCATTTTTAAAGCGCCTCTTTATGAAGTGACTGCGGCCATGGAAGGAAACGAGCCGGCACCTGTACCTACATATAAAGCCCCCAGCGCTTATTCGCCGTCTGTGGAAGGAAATCATTTTAATGCAGTGGCAGACGAAGCGTTTCATACCGTATTAAATTCAAAAGATGTTCCTACAGCCATAGATACTTTAAAAAAGCCTCAGTCCTATAGCGATGCCTATGCTTCCACAAAGGAGAATCCTTCTCTTGATATCAATGAGCAGGATTTAAAAAGTGCTTTTCGTGAAATTAGCGAGGTTATGGAGAAAAATGAGAACCGAGCAAAAACTAAACCGGTTAAACCAATAGAACCTGTTATAACGGAGGAGCCTAAGAAAGATACCGTTTCTTCTCCTGTTAAGAAGGAATTTGTTCCGTTGCAGAGTGTGATGAATCAGACGAAATTCGGCAATGCTCCGGCGCTTGAATCAAATGAACAGAATAATTTCCTTAAAATGCTTTATAATATTCTTATGGACAATGAAGTCGATGAAAAGTATGTAAATCAGATTTTGGACGATTTGGGCAATGTAATTTCAGGTAGCAGCAGTTTAGACTATCTGATTTCCAATGTTTACCAGAAAATGGTTTTGAAATTTGGATCCGCTAACACCATTACTTTATCCGAAAACCGTCCCAAAATTGTATTTGTTATCGGCCCTACCGGCGTTGGAAAGACCACTACAATTGCAAAGATCGCTTCAAAGTTTAAATTTGAAAAGAAGAACAACGTGGCGTTTATTACCACGGATACCTATCGAATTGCGGCTACCGACCAATTAAACGTTTATGCCGGTATTCTTTCGGCGCCCTTATCCATTGTCGTTGATGTGGATGATTTTAACGATGAAGTTAAAAAATACAGCGATATGGATTTGGTTTTGGTTGATACGGCAGGTTTTTCTCATAAAAATCAGGCGCAAAAAGATGATTTAAAGAAACTGTTGTCCAACGTTTCCGACGAATATGAGAAAGAGATTTATTTGGTTCTTTCCGCGACCACAAAGTATCAGGATTTGAAAGAAATCGTTGATACCTACCGTGAGTTTACGAATTTTAAGATTATCTTTACAAAACTGGATGAAACAAGGGCATACGGCAATATTTTAAATATGAAAATGTATACCGGAGCCGATCTTTCTTATGTAACAACCGGCCAAAATGTTCCGGATGATATTGAAGAAATCGATTCCCAAAAAATTGTGAAAACTCTTTTGGGAGGTAAGTAATGGACCAGGCACAGAATTTACGAAATCTCGTAAAAGCACAAAATGTGAATATGGTTTCCAATACAAAGATATTTACCATTACCTCGGGAAAAGGAGGTGTGGGTAAGTCCAATACCGCAGTAAACCTGGCAGTACAGTTCAGGAAAATGGGAAAACGGGTTATAATATTGGATGCGGATTTCGGTACGGCAAACGTGGAAGTAATGTTTGGTACCATTCCCAAGCACAATTTATCGGATTTTGTGTTTGGGGATTTGGATTTAAAGGATTTAATTACCGATGGACCGGAAGGAATCGGCTTTATTTCCGGAGGTTCCGGCATATTAAAGCTTAATAATTTAAACAATGAACAGTTAAACGCTGTGATTTATGAACTTTCCGAATTAAATCAGTATGCAGACATTCTTTTGATTGATACGGGTGCCGGAGTTTCCGATACTGTTTTGGACTTTGTGTTGGCTTCTCCGGAAGTATTGCTAGTTACCACACCGGAGCCTTCTTCCATAACGGATGCATACTCATTAATCAAAGCAGTATACAAAAGCAATCGACCTGTCAACGAATTGCCGAATATTCGATTAATTGCTAATAAAATAGTGGCAGATGACGAAGGCAATGCGGTTTATACCAAGTTAAACTCCGTTGTTAAAAAATTTTTAAACGGAAGTGTTTCTTACTTAGGCGATGTGCCTTATGACGTGGTATTGGAAAAAGCAGTTCGAAATCAACAGATTGTATCCATAACTTCACCGGCTTCCAAGTCGGCGAGAGCTTATTATGATTTGGCCAATAAATTGCTTGGTAATAATTTGGAACAGGATTCAAAGACTGGTTTGCTCAAATTCTTTCAGAGTTTTGTCAACAAATAGGAGAGTGTATGACTTTAACTGATGTGAGACCGGGACAAAAAGTGAATATTCAGATATTTCAGGAAGCCAGCAGAGATGCTGCCATGGGTGAAGGTTGTACCCAATATCCCTCCAGAGTTTTTGATTCGTTAAACAAAGACGGATTGCTGGAACTTGAAATGCCAACCAAAGAGGGAAAATTAATTCTTTTGCCGTTAAACATTCGCTATGAGTTTATTTTCTTTGTGGATAATGGTATGTACAAAGCGCAAGGTACCATTACGGATCGTTTCAAAAGAAATAATTTTTATCTGATTCATGTAAGAATCACATCAGACTTTGTAAAATATCAAAGACGTCAGTTTTATCGATTAAACTGCTTTATCCCTGTTGCTTTTCAAGGGTTGGACGACAGAGTGGAAGACATGGAATTGCTTACGGATATTTTGGATTTTACAAAATCCGAAGAATCCGTTAAATTTCCAAGCGCCAGAGGTGATGCATTGGACATCAGCGGCGGTGGAATGCGAATGGTCAGCAACGTTTACGTTAAAGATGCGAATTATTTTCTGTTACAATTCTATATTGATATACAAGGCAAACGTAGTATGGTAGAATTATTAGCAAAGGTAATAGCTGTAAACAAGATGGACGATTCCACTAACTACTGTTATCGTTTTAAGTTCATATTTAAGGACTCAAAGCTACAGGAAGATATTATTCGATTCATATTTGAAGAGGAGAGACGTCTTCGCAAGAAAGAACAGGGGTAGAGATGTATCGAGTTTTAGTAGTAGATGATTCTGCACTCATGAGAAAGCTCATGTGTGATATAATCAATTCCATACAAGGGTTCGAAGTTGTTGATGTGTGTTCTGATGGACAAAGTGCATATCGTAGAATATCCGAGTTCGGCAATTTTGATGTTATTACAATGAATGTATCCCTTCCGCGCATGGATGGACTTGAGGTTATGCGCAAACTTCAGTCCGACGGGAATCGCATTCCGATTGTAGCAATTTCCGCTTCCGTCAGGGAAGATCGGGAGTTAACCGTCAAAGCCTTTGAATTAGGGGCTGTTGAATTCGTTGTTCGACCGTTTCACTTATCATCCAACGAACGTGATGCATTTACAGGCGAATTAAAAGATGCGCTTGGCGCAGCGACTAAATCCAATATTGACGTGCTTAGAAAGCAGGCTTCACCCGCTCAACCGAAGCCTACACCCGCCAAAGAAACCGCTAATGTTACTCCGATGGCTGCAAAGCCTGCCGGGGCAGCACCGGGAAAATTTGATTTATTGGCCATAGCCTCATCCACCGGAGGTCCTCAGGCCCTTAGAACATTTATCCCTATGCTACCGAAGAGACTTGGAGTACCGGGTGTTATTGTCCAGCACATGCCAAAAGGATTTACCGCTTCTTTAGCAGAGCGTATCAGCGAGTCTTCAAATGTACTCATGAAAGAAGCAGAAGATAACGAAGTTTTAAAGAACGACGTTCTCTACATTGCTCCGGGGGGAAAACATCTGGAAATAAGGATGAATAGTTCCGGAAAGATGGTAGCTTACCTTTCGGATGCACCAGCTGTGAACAACCTTAAGCCTTGTGCAGATGTTACATTCCGTACGATTTCCAAATTACCCATTAAAAGTGTGCTTTGTGTCGTGCTCACCGGCATGGGAAGTGACGGAACGGAAGGAATCAAAGAAATTCGCGCTACAAAAAACACATATTGCATTACCCAAAGCGCAGACACTTGTGTGGTTTATGGTATGCCTAAAGCAGCAGACCAAGCCGGTTTATCCAATGAGTCGGCACCGATTACGGAAGTGGCAGACAGGGTTGCAAGGAAACTGGGGGTTTAAAAGATGGATGTAAGTCAATACCTCGATATTTTTATCGACGAAACAAGTGAACACATTCAGTCTCTGAGTGATGGAATTATGGTCTTGGAGAGTGAACCAGAAAACAAAGACACAATTAATGAGATTTTCCGTGCGGCTCACTCTTTAAAAGGTATGGCCGGTACCATGGGATTCAAGCGCATGCAGCACTTAACTCATGATATGGAAGATGTATTTTCAGAGGTACGTAATGACAATATTAAGGTCGATAGCGAAATGATTGACCTTTTGTTTAATTGCCTTGATGCCATCGAGGCATATCTAGAGTCAGTAAAAGCTACTTCTGACGAAGGTACTGAAGACAACGAAGTTCTCATTAATAAATTGAATGCATATCTTGATGGAACTCATAGTTCCGGAGGAGATTCTGCACAAGCTCCGGCGGAAGAACAGTCAAGTGAAGGCGCAGAAAGTGCCGAGGAAGCACCTGCAGCGTCCGGATCATCAGATCCGAGTGATCCAAACGGTGTGGATCATTACAAAGTAATTAAAATCAGTGAAAATGATGTTTCTAAGATACGCGAAGCCTCAGAAAGTGGCATGAATGTTTACGGTCTTACCGTTCACATTGAAAAAGAATGTCTCTTAAAGGCTGCTCGCGCTTTTTTGGTATTCAAAGCTTTAGAAGATTTTGGTGAGACGGTTTGTTCCGATCCATCTTCTTCTGATATTGAAGACGAAAAGTTCGACTTAGCATTTTCAGTTATTCTAGCTACTGAATCTACGGATGTGGATGCAATTAAAGCAGCAGTATGTGCTGTTTCCGAAATTGAATCCGTAGATCTTGGCAGTGTCACCGCCGAAATGTACGAAAAGACAGAAGAGAGCGCACCTGCTCCTGCAGCAGAGCCTGTAGCAGAAAAAGCTGCACCTGCTCCTGCAGAAAAGCCGGCAGCACCTGCACCTGCCGCTAAAAAAGAAGCTGCTCCGGCAGCTAAGAAGGCTGCTAATAAACCTGTTACAGCCAGAACCGTTCGTGTGGACATCGAAAAACTGGATGCCCTTATGAATCAGGTATCCGAGCTTATTATTGCAAAGAACTCTATCGTATCCATCAGCTCACAAAACGATGCAAATTCCAACTTGGATTCAGGAAGCTTGCATGAGCAGATCGAATACTTGGAGAGAATTACCACAAACCTTCACGAATCCGTTATGAAGGTTCGAATGGTACCGATTGAAAGTACAGTTAACAAATTCCCACGTATGATTCGTGATTTGTCTCGTAAGTTGAACAAACCAATGGAACTTACCATGACCGGT
>JAEEGL014678499.1_pt1 | contig 38546 bp, 33 predicted proteins | sample 9134231 | NCBI WGS metagenome assembly JAEEGL01 (sample SAMN16246548, study PRJNA631951) | gut metagenome | biome: gut microbiome; feature: rumen; material: fiber-attached | host: Bos | place: Iran: Karaj | collected 2018-10 | reverse complement strand
GTCCTTTCTATGCTCGCCTCATAACCATACTTTGTAGCCACAACAAATTCTGCTCTCAGAACATCCAAACAATAGTCCAGCCTAAAATACTCATTTCCTTTGGTATTTCTGATATCCATCTCAACTATGTCCATCATTCTGCTCACTTTTTCCCCAGTATCAGTCATAAACAGCTTCATCCTCAGATAATCCTTATAATCAAGCCCTTCTTCGCCACCCTCTGAATTCAGATTACTTCGAAATGACAACATGCTCCCAATGCTCAGCTTCCAGCTCGCGTCATCCTTCAAAAGAGGGATCTTTCCGCCTCCAAACAAGGTGTGAAGGTCAGCCACAGACTCTGCAAAGGTCCAGGCAAAAAGTATCGAATACTTTATTGGATCCATCAGCTCCGGAACCATCAGTATTACCGAAAGCGCACCGGCAAGTGCCTCCGCCTGAGAAATCTTTTCCTGACACCCAAACAGATAAAGCATATTTGAAGCCTCCCGCCAGAACAAAAGCTCCTGGGCCATCTTTTCCAGATTCTTATAATCGCTGTCTTCACCATAAGCCAGATACTCCAGCTGATATTTCAAAAGAGCTTTATCAAGTTCATTTCCGTATCTGCTGCATTTCTCATAGAAATATTCATCCAAAAGAAGTTTCTCTGAAACAGACAATTTCTCTGTATCATCTAGGCCTGTGCCTTTTTCCAGCTTTCTTTTGGAAGGCAGAAGCTGCGTATTTACTGCTGCCCCGGATATACTGTTTCTGTCATCTATCGCCAGATTAAGGATTCCTACTGCCTTTTGTGCATTTACCGCATCCGCAGGATTACCTATTGAAACAGTTTCTTTTTCGCCCTCATCATCTTCTATTTCAGGAAGCCTGGTCTCATCGATTCTTTTCTGATTCTCACTAGCCATCTGCTCCACATCAGTTGTATCCAAACCTGCACTCTTTAACCTGCCTGCATTGTCCATAACGTCTGTAAACGCCCCTCCAACCGGTTCCGCCGCCATATAAGCAAGTATCTGTCTGCAAAAGACTGCGCCCTCATTGTCAGTTGCAACACTATAGCCAGTCAGATTAACATCCTTGCAATTCATCGCAGTCATTGTCTGGGCATTCGAAAGCCCTCCAAGCGTGCTTCTTTCAAAGTTCTTACCCGCGTAGTACCGCAGATGCTCTCTTGTATTGACCACTGATGGGTTCGGACGCCCATAGGAGCAGTCAACAAACAAAAGAGAATACTGGTCAAAAAGCTCTCTGTTGTACTCAGACAAAACGGAATTCATGGCAATATCTGCCACGCATTCTGCCTTCATTCTCACAGTCCCTATCCTGGCTCCCTGATAAAGAGCCAGAACAAGTGACAGTATTATCGTTATGGATAAGGATAAAAAAACTGTTATGTATCCCTTAGTTTGTGATCTCACGAGTTTCTTCCCTTATTGTGCTAAACACATCCTCAACGATTCCGTTGATCTGTTTCTTGAAAACGATGACTAACCCTATAAGGACCACGATGATTAATATGACCTCGATGGTGCCCATTCCTGACTCATCGCTCCAGAAATTCCTGATCTGGTTAACAATTCCAGTTCCTATTTTTCTTACATTCTTATCTAAATTTTTCATTCTTTCTCCTTTTTATTGGGCTTTCACCCACCTCTTACTAAAACGACATATATGCCGGGATCATGATGATTACCATGACTATCAAAAGCATTAATGTCATAGGCAGAAGCAACTTTGTTCCAGCTTCTTCACCCTTTTTTCTTACCGAATCCAGCAGTTCTTCAAACGCTCTCCTGGATTCATCGTTTAAAAGAGATAGCAGTTCACTGTTTCCTTTTCGTAGGTTTTGTGTCAGCAAAGTGCATAGCCTTGTATATTGCTGCCCGCCGCACCTGTAGCCAAAATCTGTATAGGCTTCGCTTTCGGATTTCCCCAAAGACAGTTCCCTGCTTGTCCTTACAATTTCCTCATAAAGGTAGCTTTTTTCCCGGCCTTCTTTTCTTTTTGCCAAGTAATCATCAGAAAGCTTGTTAAATACATTCCTCATGGTCATTCCAGCTCCCAGATATAGCACCAACTGAGATACAAACTGCGGATATTCTCCTTTAAGGTGATCCTGTCTCTCTTCTATTTTTTTCTGCAGCTCCTTATCCTTTAAAACAAAGGTAAGAGCCCCTGTAACAAGCATCAGCAAAAGAAATAGCAAACTGTTGTCATCACTTTTTTCACTCCAAATAATCCTTTCTCCCTCAAAAGTTCCAGGAAGAATCAGCCTTTCATCATATTTTGTTTCTTCCGCTCCACTATCAATTAATGCTCTAAGGCGTTTCTCCAAAGCTTCCTGCGGGCTCAGTTCTATAGGCAAAACCTTTGCATAAAAAACTTGCATCCAGGTCATTCCATCATATTTATAGGTCGCAGAAAGCATGACTATCTCTCCCTCATCCGAAGATGGTTCTCCTACAATTTCCCCGGAATACCGCATAACATCCGGATTGTCCACGGTCCAGGAAATCGAAAAAGGGTACCCCTCTAATTTTTCTACCAGCCTCAGATCACTCCTAACTTCATCAAGGCTTTGGTTTTCTCCTAAAATCTCTTTTTCAATCTCCATGGACGCCTTTTCAAAAAGCTCATCTGCTTCTTTTCTTGTAAACTTCCGTTCCTTAACAACAAGGTCGTATTCTCCAAGCACTTCACCGTCTGTATCCCTGGCTACCACGCTGTATTCCTGCTCTCTGCCTCCGGGAGGATTTCGCATTATCGAGCCATCATCTTCAATCGCAGTGTCCGCCAACGTAGAAAAATGCAGAACCAGCGCCAAAAAACATCCACATAGCGCCAGCAGTATTACCAGGCTGATCTTACTTACGTAGTAATCTTCGATAAGCTTATTTATATTCCTGTCATAATTTAGCGTTATCAGATTTTCTCTAACGCTCTGCGACGAAAAGACTTTCCTCTTTCCACAAAAGCTTCTATAGACAAACCTTGATACCCTGTTTAAAACTTTCACTATAATATTCATTTTCTTTTCCCAATCAAATGGATATGTTTACGATCTTTTCAGACAAAAGATATGATCCAATATAGGTGATCATGCAGATAGTCATCAGAATAATGCCGAATATATTATGGTACAGAACCTGAAAAAAACCGGGACTAGTAATACTGATGTAAATTATTATGAAAAATGGAACACAGTTCATTATCCTTGATTCAAGGCGCCTTGCGCTTATAAGCACATCAATTTCTTTTTCCACCTCCAGCTTCCTGATAAGGACATTTATGGTTTTCTCTATTGTTTCTGCCATGTTGCCGCCATTTCTTTTGGCAACAGAAAACACCATCGCAAAGTCCAAAATATCGCTGTTTTCTGTTTCTTTTCCCATCCTGTAAATAAGCTTTTCAAGGGGAATTCCGTTTTTCAGGCCTTTATTTACTTCAGCTACAAGCCTATAGATATCGCTCTGCTTTCCGTATAAAAGAGCCATATCCTTCGAAGCCTCTTTAAATGAATTCTCCACAGAATATCCTGCCCGAAGGCTGGTAAGTACAGAAAAAATAGCATCCTTAAACTCGACTCCCGCCTGCCTTGTGCGTCTTTGTTTTGCATTTTTCTTTTGCACATAAACGTAGATAAATGCAACAGGCAAAAGACAAAAAACAGCAAGATGCGAATCATAGAACAGCCTTCCAAATAAAGTCGCTATGGCAAGTCCCTGAGCCACATATGGAATATCACTTTTTATCAGGCGATAGCTCAACACCTGCTGCCACAAGCTTTTCAGTGTTTTTAAGTTCACTCATTTTCCTCCAGCTTCCCTTTATTTTTCCGTTTTCCAAATTTTTTTGTTCTTCAAATACATAAAGCGTACGCAGCTGAATTTTTCCCGACTTATCTAGTTCTTTTTCCACTTCACAGATTTCCATTACCTTTCTTGATTTGTCCCTTAGTCTCCCCAGATGTACAATGATATCAATTCCGGATGAAATCTGGCCCCGGACTGCTGAAAGCGGAAGTTCTCCCATTCCCATAAGGCTCATGGTCTCAAGTCTGTACAGCATGTCCCTGGCACTATTGGCATGCCCTGTTGACATTGCCCGATGACCGGTATTCATAGCCTGCAGCATATCCACACACTCACCGCCTCTGACTTCGCCAACCACAACCCAGTCCGGACGCATACGAAGAGAAGCCTTTATAAGATCCCTTATGGAAATTGGCCTGCAACCTTCGACGTTTGCATTTCGTGATTCAAGGCGCACCAGATTAGACACTCCCTGGACCTGTAGTTCCGCAGAATCTTCCACTGTCAGAACCCGCAGGTCCTTGGGAATATAGTTGGTAAGTGCATTTAACAGCGTCGTTTTCCCTGATCCGGTTCCACCTGAGATAAATATGTTATACCCGGCTTTTATCAGCGCCTCCAGGAAATTACTTAGCTCCTCTGAAATTGATCCCAGCTCGATAAGTCTTTCCATGGTGATCGGTTTATCAGGAAAACGCCTTATAGTAATGATTGGTCCGGTGAGAGAAACTGGCTCCAATACTATATTTACACGACTTCCGTTTGAAAGCCTCGCGTCCACTATAGGCTGCGACTGGTTAACAACTCTGTTACAGGAGGCAACTATCTGCTGTACCACGTCCTCAAGCTTTTCCTCCGACTCAAATCGCCCCTCAAAGCGGGAGATTGCTCCATCTTTTTCTATAAAAATATTATCTGTTCCGTTTATCATGATTTCCGTTATCCCCGGATCATCTATGAGTTCCTGCAGAATGTCCAGTTTTCTAATGGAGTGGAAAATCTGTAGTCTAAGCTTTTTTCTATCCTCAAACGATATCACCATATGCCGCAATTGCCTTGACAGTTCATTATCCACCAGTTCATACATTTCCTCATCGGAAATATCCTTGGAATAATCTATATTCTTAAGGATATTTTGTCTTATCTGCCTTTTTGCTTCCTCAAGTTTTCGCTCCATCGATTATTCCCTCCCTTTCAAGAAGGTCCCTTAGATACAGATCAAAACTGCGCTTATCCTTAACATCCGGCATCTGGCATTTCACTGTATTATTCAGCAGTTCTTCATAGCCACTCATCATCAGAGCATTTTCATAAACCATCATCTTGTACTTATCAGCCGGATGCTGTCTGGTAATGGTAAAAATCTTGTCACACCCTGTGGCGATTTCAAAAAAGTCACTTGGATACTCAGTCATATCCACGATCACATAGTCATAGCCACAATTTTTAATCAAAAGTTCTAACAGATTGTTCATTCTAACCAGATTGATCTCTTTTATCTGCATCGCAGTTTTGGCCGGCATTACGTAATCAACGTTATTTCTTGCCTTTTTTATCCTTTCAAGATAAAGACCGAATTTCTCTTTTTCACATTCCGCATAGTACAAAAGATCTGTGATATCCTCTTCACTGCTGATTCCCAGGGTATGAGACAAAGATGAAAAGCTCTCAAGGCTAAGAAACGCCACCTTGGCTTTTTCTGCCAGATACTCTGCCATAGCTATTGCCATTGTGGTCTGTCCGCAGTTTCCAAGAGGCGAATAAAGGCCTAAAACCTTGCCTTTTCCTCCATCCATTCTCATTCCAAGACCATCAAAGACCTCGGTGCTGTCTGCACAAAAGGAAACAATTCTGTCCACAATCCCAGACGCAGCCTGATATTTATTGACCACCGCGATGTTTACATCCTGCTCCTTATCATCTTCTCTTACCATGCTTAAGCTGCCCATACCCTCATCCAGAATAAGTACATTTCTGCAGATCAGCTTCCTTAGATTCTCCTCCAGGTCCATTAGTACCGATTCGGAAATCATCAATAGCGTCACCACATTTTCTTTTACAAATTTCTCCATGATCAAAGGGTCGGTAAAAGAACAAATCTCAAATGGAAGACTTAAGTTTCCTCTTAAATACTCATCAAGTCTCATGCAATAAAGCTCATCTTTATCGCAGATTGCAAATTTTGGTTTAGTCATACACTTCCACTTAGAACAAAAACCGTACTAACAAGTACCGGCAATGCAAAATGTAGTGTCTTTTTGCTTCCTCTTCTGAATATTAAGATTCCTAGTGAAATGGCTCCTGCAATCAGGAAAGAATATAAGATACAGGCATACAAGTCCTGCATTGACAAAAAAGATGCTGTAGCAAGTAATAGCTTGACGTCACCGGCCGCTATCCCTTTGATCAGATAGACCGGAATGAGGATCAAAAACGCAGCTCCCACCGACATAAGTGCCATAAGGAACCTGTCTCCTCCCTGGCTCATCGCTATGATAAGGCCGGTCAAAAGCCCCGGTATTACCCAGACATTATAGATCTTGTCCTTGTAAAGGTCAGTAACAACCGCCCCTGTCAAAAACAAGAGTAGTACGATTTTAATCTTGTTTTCTCCTTTCGTAATTTGATTACGAGCTCGTGATTCAAGAATTTATCATCATAATAATCATTTGTAAATACCATGAGGTAGAATCGTCAGATTGCACAATTAATTTTTTGTTCGAATAAAATCGAACACTGTAAAACCCGCTTCAAGCCGCAAAAAGAGCGGGCCTTGAAAAAAGATCTTTTTCTTTTCTCAAAGTCCGCCGCTCGTTATTTCGTAGATATTACATTCTTAATTATGATTTTAAGTGCAAAAATTTTAAATTATTAAGACTTTCTTAAGCTGTATAGCCTCTGTTGGGCAAACCACAGGTAACACTGTCATTTAAGCTGTGTTTCCCGTATGTAAGTCCGGTATAAACCATCTGTATATTTCCCATGGTGGGTTCGCTGGTATCTTCCTTTTCTATCTCTTTGTATGCCTCGTGCAGAGTTTTAAAGTTCTGCTCCACTTTCCATACACGGTGTATGCTCTTTGTGGCTCCGGCAGCAATGAGTTCTTTTTTGGAAAAAATATAAATCTGGTGAAGCATTTTGCCAAGCTCTACCCTTCGGTTGACCGACCTTATTAGCTCGTCAATACAGCTCTGAGCATAGGAGAGATCACGAATTGCTTCTGCGGTTCTGGAAAGGCTCAGATCATCTCTGGCATCTGATAAATAGCTTATGATCATTTCATAAATGATCGTGATCATCTGCGTCTTATTGGCCTGAGTTATTCTTCTTGTATACTCCTGCTTTTTTTCCTGTGTCATGGGCATTTCCTCTATCGAATCCTATAGTCATCACTGCAACAGCTGTAGTACCTGGGAAGGTCTTTCGTTGGCCTGTGCCATCATTGTTGTTCCTGCCTGTGAAAGCACCTGCTGTGTTGAATAAACAGTCATTTCCTCTGCCATATCAACATCCATGATTCTTGAATATGCAGCAGTCATGTTTTCAATTGTGATGTCTATGCTGCTTGTAGTATGTTCAAGTCTATTCTGATATGAACCAAGTCGGCTTCGGATCGCGCTGACCTCGGAGAGAGCATATTTAATGCTATCGATAGCTTCCCTTGCACCAACTACGTTTGACATATCCAGGTTATAAATGCCAAGTGTAGAAAGCCCTACCTTTGGGATTCTGATATCCAGTGTCTGTCCCTCATTGGCGCCTACCTGCATGGTCATTGCTCCGGCTCCTGTTACTTCCAGGAATACTGTATCTGTAAGAGGCTTATCTATCTGAAGCTGTATCTTTTTTCCTGTAGCATCGCTAAGTATAAGCACATCCTCATTAGCTGTTACGGTAAGCCCATTCGGCATGTAATCCACGCCATCTTTGTATATTTTTATGTTGGCATCACTGTTATTTTCGAAGAAAATTCCTTTTTTATCTACGCCGGTCGTACCCTGAAGATTAACAAAAGATACATCGATTCCTTCGATTTTGTATGTACCTTTATCCACCACATCTGAATATCCAATAACTTTTACCAAAGGATTTGTCACTGCAGTGTCCTGATTATCTCCTATCGTCGCATAGCCCTTGTAATCAAAGGTTCCGTCCAGAATATTCTGCCCGTTGAACTGTGTGGCTTCTGCCATTCTTTCTATTTCTTCTTTTAGAAGTGTTACTTCTTCCTGGATCGCCTCTCTGTCGGTTTCTGTAAGGGTACCGTTGCTGGCCTGGATTGCAAGGTGGTTCATTCTCTGAAGAATTTCCTGGATTTCAGACAAAGAACCATCGGCAACCTGAACAATGGAGATAGCATCATTGGCGGTATTTCCTGCAACTCCAAGACCTTCGATTTGTGAATTCATTCTTCGTGACATTGCAAGACCGGAAGGATTATCTTTTGCATTGGCAATCTTAAGACCACTTGATAATCTTTCCAAAGACTCTGACAGAAGTGAATCATTTCTTTGAAGTGCATTACCTGCTATCATTGCCGACACATTATAATTTACTTTCATTTTTTCCTCCTCATTTAGGACAACTGATCATAGAGCTTCTATAAATGCTTTTGCCATAGACAGAAGTGTCTTCGTGTCTGTAATATTCTTTGGGTTGCCATCCGTGGCATTTGCATTAGCTGTTCCTACTGAGATAGGTTGTGTCTGCGCATGGTAAAGGATTGCAATTTGTTCTTGGCCCACGCCATAATCCTTTAGTTTCTCAGCCAGTTTAACGCACATTTTAGATCTAACGCTTTCCAAGTATTCAGATTCCTCGCTGCTCTGAGCATAGGTTGTAGTGAGCATTCCGCTTACTATACCGTTCTTTGCCTGGAGCACGGCTGTTATAAGGCCGTATTCGTAGGTCTGAACACTTGCTTCCATCCTTGATTCCATGCTCTCATCCTGTTTGATGGTGATGTGCATGGTAATCTCCTGCCCGTCAATTTCAGCAGGCACATCAAAGGTACCGCTTTCTGAGCCTTGGCTCATTACAGAAAGCCTTCTCATCACCTGGTTTATGGCCCTGACATCAATGAAGCTGTCAGTGTTACCCATGATCAGATCAGTGAGACTATTTGAGATATTCTCCAGAGTGTTTCTGTAAATATCACCATAGTTATCCTCGTCAAGGGCATCCACCAGCAATTTATGCTCCTTGGCGACTTTTTCTCCCAAAAGCTCCTCTGATTTCTGCCACAGATCCGATGATTTTCTCTGCCTTCTGTTCGATATTTCTGCCTCAAGATTATTGAAGTTCAGTTCAAGCCCGGTATTTGTTAACTCTACGGCTGCATTCTGAGCTTCTTTATCCTGTGCAACTTCTCTGATATGCCGAAGCTGCTGGGCGTAATAGTCTTTTTCAAGAGTTTCGTCTGTTCCTGCCTGCTGAAGATTTCTTGCAAGGTTCGGTAGCAGCGTGCTCTCATCAGGCTTAGCCTCAAGCAGTTTTTCGGGCTCAAGATTCTCATATACTATATCGGCTTGTGCACTATAAAACCTAAATGCTGTTTTGATCTGTTCATCAATTTTTATTCCTGTTCTTTTCCAAGCAGTATCCAGTCCGCCAAAATCATCATCAACCACAAAGTCCATTCCCTTATAAGCCCTGCTCTGACTTCTTGTAGCCTGTAAAAGATTACCTAAAGTCATCTCTCTTCCGGTTTTTAGGATTGAACCTATAGCCTGATAATCATCCTTTTTTAGCGTATGGAAAAGCCTGTAAATTCCGATAAAAGAAGCCTTTTCTTCCTGTGTTATTCCATTTTTATGTTCCAGCTTATATAGGAATTTGGAGTACTTTTCGTCTGACTTGGTATTTCCTTTTTCTGAATTCTCCTCATCTCCTCCAAAGAGTCCCTGATCAAGATTTCTTGCAAGCTCTTCAATCGTCATATCGAGAGGATTATTTCCCTCCCTTATAAGATCCAGAACTGCTCCGGGTTTTAATCTTTCTATCGTAGTTCTCAGCATCATATCCCAGGAATTAACCTTTTCCAGATTCTCTTTTGTGATCTCCATGCTGTTATAACCCAGGATTCTCACTGCTCTTCTATTGTCTTCAGTATCCTCTATCTTTAGGTCTTCCAGGATGTCTGAAACATTGGAAAAAGCTTTTTTGATGTTATCTCCAAGATCAGCGCGGGGCTTAGTCATAAGAGCCTCGTATCCCTGTCCTGCCTTCTGATACCTTGCAGTAAGGCTTCTGGAAACATCACTTATGGCACTTAAGCTGGCAGTCTCAAGTTCATCTCCCATGTATCCCGAAATATCAACAGGACCTTCTCTTATGATTGAAACTCTGCTTATAGTTGCAGTAATAAGATAATTTTTGCTCTTTGTATCTATTCCTGTAATCTCATCTATAGCTGAGCCTGCTGCCTCGTCTGCGCTCTCACCCAGTATGCCCTTTAGCCTGTTTATCAGCTGCTCCATTGGCGCTGTATCTATTGAAAATCCGCTGCTTAAGAGTTGCCTGTTGGCCTCAACCGTCATGCGAAGTCTTACTTCCTCGAGTTGTAGCCTTGCTGTTACAAATCTTTCATCCGTGTATTCGATATTGCAAAGCTCTGCGTTTTGCGGATTTATGAAATTCTTAGCAGACTCATTTATCAGATTCCTTAGATTTATCACTTTTCCGCTTTGTATCCCGGTTCTGATATCATCGTCTGTGATTTTTTCGGTGTCATTAAGTAAATCCGAAGCTTTTCTGAAACTACTCCTTGGATCACCAAGATCAGCCTGCGTTGACTTTTTTCCATCAAAGATGGCTGCCGCTATTGCTCCCGCGCCTTGCTCCTGCGATATTGGAAAAGAAATATCTCTGATCTCATGTACTCTCTGAAGGCTATCTGCAGTTAGCGGGATTCCCTGGCTTACGATCCATCTGGCCTGATTTCTGACATTTTCGTCATTTTTATCAAGCATGGCTTCGTCAATTATCTTATCTATCTGCGCATCAAGCTGCTCCCAGTCAAAAGTTTCTGCCTTCTGTGCATAATAGCCGTCTGCATCCTGTGCATAAAAGCCTCTTCCCATTGCATTCTGGCCATTTGTACTATGATTTGCCAGATACAGATTTTCTATAGTAGGATCAAGTTCATTCAAAACCAGATATTTCACCGCGCCATCATCAAGCCCCTGAATTTCAGAGACTTCTCTATAGGCGATACTGGCTTCTTTAGTGTTATCGTAGGAAAGAGGAATATCGTTCTCGTGAAAGCTTTTCTGAAGCGCCTGGGCAAAAGATCTGCTTCCGGTTATTTTAGTCAGCTTATCAACATCCAGATCATCGTTGAACCCCACAACTGTTTCACCGGATTGAAGAAGAACACTCTTAATCTTGTCGATAATAGTGACAGTTTCTGCACTATCCATATTTTTGATATCAAAACCATCCTTGGCAGCCTTGGCAAAATCCTCCGCTGACATGGTATTTGATAAAAGAGCCATATAATTATGCTGTGTCATAACATCCGTGTTTTCTGCCATCTCACTGATATCTTTACAGCTTCTGGCATGACTGGCATAGGCATCATTGCTAAAAATGCTTGAATTCAGCTGCACACCTATTACTTCTGTTCCTGCTGCAGCCGACTTCCCGGATACGGTCCGTAGTCCTTCTCTGGTATCCATTCCAAAGAGTTCTCTGGACTCCTCTGACCTGTTACCGGTAACAGCCTGAAAGTTTATATTCATTTGCTTACCTCAGCCAATTGAAAAAAGAGAATAGAAAAAGGTGATGAACTATTCATTCATCACCTTTTATTTCGGCTAAGATATTTTATTCTTTAGTCTTTTTCTTTTTTGTTTGGAATACAAACACTTCTGCTCCATAAGGCGGAAGATCAAATTCTATACTGTAGTCTTTGTAGTCGCAAAGGCCCTTTACTGCCTTTATCTTGTCAGGAACGTTACTTCCCATTCCGCCGAAGCACTCTTTGGCGCTATCAAGTACCTTTGTGTAAACACCGTCAAAAGGAACTCCGACTTTAAAGCCCTTTCTCTCCATAGGAGTCATATTAAGCACGAACAAAATATTGTCCTTACCATTTATGGCTCTTCTGTAGAAGCTGTAGGTGCTGCGCTCTTTGTCATCGGCATTGATCCATTCAAAGCCGCCCCAGTCGTTGTCCACTTCATAAAGAGCAGGATATTTTCTGTAAATCTCAAGGAGCTTACCTACATAGTCCTTCATTCCTCTGTTCAGATCATTTCCAAGCAGGTACCAGTCAAGCTCTCTTTTCTCACTCCACTCTCTTTCCTGACCAAAATCCTGGCCCATGAACAGGAGTTTTTTACCTGAATGACCAAACATATATGTATAGCCAACTCGCAAATTAGCGTACTTATCAACCTTGTAGCCAGGCATTTTCTCAACCATTGAGCACTTCAGATGAACAACTTCATCGTGTGAGAGAGGAAGAATATAGTTTTCTGCATTGTTATAGCTCATGGCAAAGGTCATCATGTAATGAGCACCCTGTCTAAAGTATGGATCAAGCTTCATGTACTCGCAGAAGTCATGCATCCATCCCATATTCCACTTAAATGCGAAACCAAGACCGTCATCTTCCGGCTTAGCTGTAACCTTAGGCCAGGCAGTTGATTCCTCAGCAATGGTAAGAACATTTGGATATGTTCCTCTGATCACGCTGTTAAAGTGCTTGAAGAACTCAATCGCATCAAGGTTCTCGTTTCCGCCATGGATGTTAGGAACCCACTGACCATCTTTTTTACCATAATCGAGATAAAGCATCGATGCTACTGCATCAACCCTGAGTCCATCAACGTGGAATTTACGGATCCAGTAAAGCGCGTTGGCAATAAGGAAATTCTTAACCTCCGGTTTAGCCAGGTTAAAGATCTTGGTTCCCCAGTCAGGATGTTCTCCCTTACGTGGGTCCGGATCTTCATAGATGCACTGGCCATCAAAGCAGGCAAGACCAAATTCATCAGGACAGAAATGTGCAGGAACCCAGTCGAGAATAACTCCGATGTTATTCTTGTGGAGTTTATTGATCAGATACATAAAATCTGTAGGTTCGCCATATCTGGCTGTAGGTGCATAGTAGCCTGTAACCTGATAGCCCCAGGAGCCATCAAAAGGATGCTCTGCAATACCGATAAGCTCGATATGTGTATATTTCATCTCCTTAAGATATTCCACAATCCTGTCAGCGAACTCTCTGTAGGTATAAAAACCATCTTCTGTTCCGTCAGGATGTTTCATCCATGAACCAATGTGACACTCATATATTGCAATGGGCTGGCGGTTCATATCTTTGCCCTTAAGGGAATCGTACCACTTGGAATCAGACCACTTGAAGGTGGAAAGATCAGTTGTCCTTGAGGCATTCCCTGGTCTAAGCTCTGCATAATTGGCATATGGATCAGCCTTATACAGCTTCCTGCCATCCTGCGCTGTTATCAGATACTTATATAAAGCTCCAATACCAACTCCCGGAATAAAAATAGTCCAGATGTTACCAGCCTTGCTACGGACCATCTGATGAGCTGTCTCATCCCATCCGTTGAAATCACCTACAACATGAACATCCACTGCGTTAGGTGCCCATACAGCAAAAAAGAATCCCTTCTTCCCCTTTTCCTCAGAAGGATGAGCTCCTAATTTATCATAAATCTCGTAATGCGTACCCTGGCCAAATAAATATTCGTCAGCCTCAGATATAAAAACCTTTTGACCCATACAAAAACCCCCTCAGTATTGTATTCGTTTTTATTCTTAATGCATAAAGTCTTTTTCACGCAAAATGACCATGTCATTTTCGTCATATCTCTTATTCACGATAACATCAACAAAATGTGCAACAGAGCGCTTTTCAGCATAGTAGATCGCATCATCCACAATGTCTTTAACCTCTGCTACTGTTACCTCATGATCAAGAGTCTGTCTCTCGGAAATCCTTGTATGGAGCGCCAGAATACCAAGATTATCAATTGCATACTCTTTTTCATAAGCGTACTGCTTGGCATAAGCCACCAGTGAATCATCATCAAGGGCCTCTATGTCAACTCGTACATTAAAGCTCTGTGTCAAAGACGGATTCTTGTCCAGGAACCTATCCATATCTTCCTTGGTATCTTCCATAACAAGGATAAGTCCTTTATTCTCCTCCTGAAGGATCTTTAAAAGATCACTTACTGTTTCCTGATTAAGATCAGCGGCACGCTGGATAATAAGTGCGCCATTAGCAAGCTTCTCAAAAATGCCGGATGTACTCTTTTTATTGAGAGTATTAGCAGTTATCTTGGCTACCTTTCCACTAAAGTTTGAATCGGAAGCCTGTATTGCCTTGATAAGACCTTTCGCAAGGTTAACTGTGCCTGCGCCCTCCTCACCGGTGACAATAGCGTTTCCGGTAAAAGCATCCATGCTAAGATTATCAATAGCATTGATGATCTGTCTTCTGGACTTCTTGTGATGGATATATGGTCCAAAGAGCTCTTTTTCCTCAGGAGTCATTGTCCTGACACGCTCCTCGATTTCCCTGTTTCCAAGATGCTTCTTGGATACGTCTGCAGCCACCTTCTGCTTCTTTTTAGCCTTCACCTCTTCTGTGGGAAGTTCCTTAGTGGTATGCCCGGATGACGGTACCTTGGATACAGGTTCCTCACCCTGTTCTCCCTCATCCTGCTCTACTTCATCATTTTCTTCAGTATTATCTTCATCAGCAGCTTCTTTAGTGTCTGCCTCATCCTCAGTCTTAATATTGCGGCTTGCAGCAAGTTCAACTTCTACAGTTACTTCATCCGCATCAACTTCTTCCGGAAGTTCCTCAGGTATCTTATCAAGTTCTTCTGAATCAGAAATTGGAAGCTCCTGAGACTGAGATTCATCAATAACCTGCTCAACTGCAGCATTTATCACGTCATCTTTGTTAACTGACCAGTTGCCTCTTCCTGACGCCTTATCATACTGCTCTTTTTTAAGAGCATCCGAAATAGCCTTCTCTATCCTCTCCTGAAGGCCGGCCTTGGTCTGCTCATCGTAGTCTGCAAACATGTCGCCTGTTTCATCGGCAACTCTCTGCTTAACTCTCTGGAACTGCTTCTCCTGCTGTTCCTTCTTGAACTTCTCCCAGTTCTCCATGTACTCAGCAATGCTGATCTGGCCGGTAATCTGCTTCTCAACCATTGGCTCAGGCTCAACAGCCATGCTGATCTGACCATCAGATTCCTGAGACAACATGTTCTCGAAATGAGATGGCATCTGGTATGTGGCATTGGGATGTATTACAGCACCCGGAACTTCATCTTCCAGAGGCTTCTCTTCATAGGTACGGCTGACAAATACCGGAGCAGTAGCCTGAGGTCTTATAACCTTTTCTTCTTCCTCTTCCTGAACTGAAATATCAGGCTGAGTATCATCTAATACACCGGTATCATCCAGCTCTTCCATATCCTCTACCTTAGGATATGTCTTTGCTTCTCCGAGGATAGGACCATTTCCACCGTATTTGATATCGATACTCATCTGCGGAGCAGTAGGAATATCCTGTGTCTGTGTATCAAAAAAGATTTCCTGCATATCTCCGGTTGGTGACTTCGGCGCAGCCTGAAGTGGCTCAGCATCCTGTGATGCACCTTCCGCAGCATAAATCTCTTTTAACCCTTCTGCCAAAGTCTCCTGCAGATTCATGGTGTTGTAGACACTCATATCCACTGAAGGCTCTTTTATCTCATTAATATGAGGGTAAGCTATCTCATCTTCAGAAGAAGGCTCCTGCACTGTTTCCTGAACCGGCTCATAGGTAATAGTCTCCTGCGCCGGAGGAGTAATAGAAACAGGCTCCTGAACAGGCGCTTCAGAAACAAGTTCGCCTGTGTTATATTGCCTTATCATCTCTTCGGTAATTGCGGGCATCTCCTTGGTAATCTGCTTAACAACGCCCGGATCAACCGTTACATTCTCTATTGTGTCCTGCTTAACAGCCGGTGTCACATCTACTGAAACACCGGATTTGTTCTTATATCTGTTATAGCGATCCTGCTGCTCCGGTGAAAGAGGTTCATGAAGAGCCTTAAGCTCCAGCGCCTTCATGACATATCTGCCCTCGCCAAACCACAGAAACATCTCATCGCATTCTTCAACACATTCTGTAGTAAGACCTACCCTGTGATAAAGATACGCCAGCTCATAAGCCCATCTCTCGCGATAATCGTGCTTTTTTAACTCTTCAAGCACGGCAATTCTCTCTTCAAGGCTTACTTCCTGCGCTTCATACAACTTGTACTGCAGGATATATCTACCGGGATCTCTGGGAGATATTCTTACAAACTCTTTGTAATATTCAACTGCCTGAACAAACTCTCCCATCTTGATTGCCAGCTCGCACAAGGACTGAACAATCAGACGACCTGTAGGGTGCTTATCATAAGCCATGAGAAGAACATCTCTGCTCTCCTCATAGCGACGGTTTATCTTATATAGATCACTGATAGTGCAAAGCATCGAAACACTTTTTACACGTTTCCAGTCTATCGTATCAGCAATCTTAACTGCCTCGGCATATCTGCCTTCCCCAATCAAAGCCTTAATCTCATCGGCCCTGATCTTATACTCCACTTTATCCAAAACTTCTACCTCTTTGGTGTTGTCTACCCAAATAGTAATAATCACAACACAATATATAGTGTTAGTTTAACATAGCGTCTGTTCTTTGTAAAATATCGGAAAGCTGCGCAAACTGCTCCAAGCTTAAGATTTCGCCGCGGGCTTTCTCATCAATCCCCATTTTTACGAGTGCATCCTGCACTTCCTGTCTGGAAACTTTGAGGGCAGGGTTGTTTGAAAGTGAGTTAGATAGCGTTTTTCTCCTCTGGTTAAAAGAGGTTCTTATAATCTCAAACATGTATTTTTCATCTCTAACCTTAACTGCCGGTTCACTATATCTAGTAAGTCTTACTACTGCCGATCCAACTCCCGGCTGCGGAATAAAACTGCTTGGTGGTACATCCATAACAGCATCCGCTTTGGCATAATATCCAACCGCCAATGAAAGAGAGCCATAATCCTTGTTACCCGGTCCCATGACCATACGGTCTGCAACCTCTTTTTGCACCATTACAGTAATGCTCTCTATCGGTGCTCCGCTCTCAAAAAGCTTCATGATAATAGGTGTTGTGATGTAGTACGGAAGATTGGCAACAACCTTTATCGGCCTATTGTCGTTGTACTTACGCACAATCTCATCAATATCCACCTTGAGCACATCTTCATTGATAACAGTTACATTGTTATATTCAGAAAGCGTATCTGCCAGAACAGGAATAAGGGTCTTATCTATTTCAACTGCCACAACTTTTCCTGCTGCCTCTGCAAGGTACTGAGTAAGAGAACCGATTCCGGGTCCAATCTCAAGAACGCAGTCGTCCTCCGTAACTTTTGCAGCGCTTACTATTCCATCAAGGACATTACTATCGATCAAGAAGTTCTGTCCGAATTTCTTCTTTGCACTCATGCCATATTTGGCCAATACTTCCTTGGTGCGGGCACTATTTCCTAAATATGCCATAAATCCTCCAATCTATACATTTTCCTTGCGTTTTCTTCTGTTATACGGATAACTTCCTCTTCACTTACTCCCTTTATCTGTGCCATTTTAGTAACCACATAGGGAAGATACTGCGAAGAATTTCTCTTTCCTCTAAAGGGTTCCGGTGCAAGGTACGGACAATCTGTTTCCAAAAGAATTCTCTCAAGAGGAGTCTGCTCCACAACCTCAACCATCTTCCTGGCATTCTTAAAGGTCAGCACTCCACCAATTCCTATATAGAATCCCATGTCTACGCACTTTTTTGCAATTTCCTTCGAATAAGAAAAGCAGTGAACCACGCCTCCTATTTCCTGGGCGTTTTCTTCCTCCATTATCGAAAGAGTATCCTGTGCTGCATCCCTTGAATGTATTATTACAGGTAGTTTTTCTCTTCTGGCAATATCAAGCTGCTTCCTAAACCAAATCTGTTGCAGCTTAGGTGCAGGATCAGGCCAGTGATAATCAAGACCGATTTCACCGATTGCAACACATTTATCGTCACGACTAAGTTCTATTATCTCCGAAATATTCTCGTCATTTAATTCCTCTACTTCACTTGGATGTACTCCAACAGCTGCGTAAAAGAAATCGTATCTATGAGAAAGCTCGACCGCAGCCTTTGAACTTGAAATGCTGGCCCCAATATCAACCACATTTCCTATTCCGTACTCTTTTAATGAATCTATAAGCTCTTCTCTATCTATATCAAACTGCTCATCATCATAATGAGCATGTGTATCAAATATCATTATTATCTCCGATTATTATTCCATTCACAAATTTTTTTGCGTTTTAAAAAAATTTTTTCCATGAATTTCTTACTTTTTTAACCACCATCATATAATTTATCACATTTTTTATACCGTGAAAACCGCATAAATACTGCAAACTAAAAATTTTTTAAAATTTTTTCAAAAAAACACTTGCATTAATGTATTTCACGTAGTAATATATCACTTGTCGTTAAGACATGGCGACACAAACAAATAAGAAATGCACCGCTAGCTCAGTTGGTAGAGCACCTGACTCTTAATCAGGTTGTCCAGGGTTCGAGACCCTGGCGGTGCACGCCGAGTACTGTTTTTGTGGGTATATCCCATGGGGATGGTACTTTTTTTCGCGTTAAAGTGAGCCACGCAATATAAAAAAGATACAATACATATCGTGAGGAACTTGTTCATCTAAGATATGTATTGTATCTTTTTTAATTTATGCGGCGAACGCCGCGTAAATGAGAAATTCACGTAGTGAATTTCGAATATTGCGTGAGCTATTTTAACTAAGCGTAGCGGTTCCGAGTTTGTCGGCATGGCGGAATTTCGAATATTGCGCGAGCTATTTTAACTAAGCGCAGCGATTCCGAGTCTGTCGGCATGGCGGATTCTCGGGTATCTCTTATTTTTTCCCTAGTTCATTTCCGTGGTCCTTAAGCCACTTTCTTCTATTCTTATAATCCGGAAGAATCTTTTCAACCTCCGCCCAAAATCTCGGAGAGTGGTTCATTTCTTTTCTGTGGCACAGTTCATGAACAACCACATAATCAATAATCTCTTCCGGCGCATTCATAAGCAGACAGTTAAAATTCAGATTTCCTTGTCCTGAACAACTTCCCCACCTGCTTTTCTGCATTCGAATAGTTATACGCCCGTAATCGACGCCAATTATTTCAGCATATTTTCTAACTTTTGAAGGAATAACCCTCTTGGCTCTTGTAGTCAAAAGCCTGATATCCTGCTCAGAAAGAGCCCTGCCCGTCTCAGGAGCTTTATTTTGCTCTTCCCTTCGTTTTTGCATTTTTCTAAGGTGAATATCTATCCAGTCGGCCTTTTCGCCTATAAACCGGTTAATATCCCTTTCCGGCATCCTTCTGGGAGCTCTGACAAGTACTTTGCAATCAGAAGTTATCTCTATGCACAAAGTTCTCCTGTCGCTCCTTATAAGCTCAATATCCACTTCACGCCTCTTTATTAGCCTTCTCAGGGTGCTCTAACATCTCCTGCATTGTGTGCCAGCCAAGTACTGCACATTTAACTCTGGCAGGCATATGAGCCACATCCTGAAGTGCAGCAGCCTCATCAAGCGCTTCAATGCTCTCTTCATCAGTGATCTCGCCCTTGATCATGCCCATGAAGGTACCAGCCAGCTTAATAGCCTCATCCTTCTTCTTGTCTATGATCTGATCCACCATCATATCAACTGATGCCTGAGAAATTGCACATCCGCTTCCATCATAAGATGCACCCGAAATAACATCACCATTCAGCTTCAAATATAAAGTAATATCATCTCCGCAGCTTGGATTTACTCCTCTAAGCACCAGATCTGCATCCTCCATCTTGCCCTTATGTACTGGATGCAAATTGTGTTCATTAACTATTTCACGATATAACTGTTTAAGCTCCATATCCCATAACCTCTCTAACTTTCGAAAGCTTATCCAGGAACGCCTTAACTTCCTCTTCTGTGTTGTAGAAATATACACTTGCTCTTGCGGTTGATCCTGCTCCGATAAACTGCATAAGAGGCTGCGCGCAATGATGTCCTGCTCTGATGCACACATGATCATCGTTAAGCACTGATGCCATATCATGTGGGTGAACACCATCCATTGTAAATGTCACAATTCCGCAGTGTTTTCTATAATCCTTGGATCCAAACACCTTTATATAAGGCATTTTGGACAATCCATCCAGCAAAAGAGCTGTCAGCTTTTCTTCCTGTTCTCTAATTGTATCAAATCCTACATTTTTTAGATACTCTATTGCAGCAGCAAGTCCAACCGCATCTCCTGCGTTAACCGTTCCAGCCTCAAATTTGTGAGGAACCTCTGCATAAGTTGCTTCAGTTCTTGTCACATACTCAATCATTTCTCCGCCTGTTAGAAATGGCTGCATATTTTCAAGCAGCTCCATTCTGCCATAAAGCGCACCGATTCCCATAGGAGCCAGCATCTTATGACCTGAAAGAGCAAAAAAGTCAGCACCCAGCTCTTTTACATCAACAGGCATATGTGGAGTAGACTGAGCACCGTCAACTACGACAATAGCGCCCTTAGAATGCGCGTAGTCCGCAATTTCTTTTACCGGATTAGTTACGCCCATGACATTTGAAACATGTCCAATTGCTACAATCCTGGTCTTATCTGTAATCTTGGACTCATATTCCTCTTTGGAAATAACGCCTTCCTCATCCGGTTCCAAAAATACAAGCTTAGCGCCATTTTTCTTTGCAACCATCTGCCATGGAAGGAGATTACTGTGATGCTCCATTACGCTTACAACAATCTCATCACCCTCATGCACATTCTCAAGGCCATAGCTGTAAGCAACAAGGTTAAGAGATTCTGTAGTATTTCTGGTAAAAATAATCTCTTCGCTTCCGGAAGCCCCTATAAAATCTGCTACAGTCTTTCTGGCATTTTCATAGGCATCTGTAGCTGCCACGCTCCAATCATATAATCCTCTTAACGGATTAGCATTTGCTGTCTTATAAAAGTTACTTACTGCCTCCAGAACCTGCCTTGGTCTCTGTGAAGTTGCCGCATTATCAAAATATATGTAATCGCTGGAATTTAAAATATCAAAATCCTTGCGATAATCCTGAAAACTACCCATAGGTGTCATTCCTTCCTTTTTAAATATACGATTTGCTCCATGTCCGAAGTCATGGAGCAATTATTTCAAAAAAATTTATTAAACTATACTCTGAATATAATACTGAACCTTCTGCATGATCTCAGGATCAGGAATAAGCCTTGCAACACTATCAAGTCTCGCCTTTATCATGATGCGCTTTGCTTCTTCCTCGTCAATGCCTCTGGCCTCCATATAGAAAAGAAGATCTTCTCCGAGCTGGCCGATAGTAGCACCATGTCTTCCGTCGACATCCTCTTCCTGACACAGAATAATTGGCATAGAACGGTTGATAACATTTTCGCTCAAAAGAAGTGCATCCTCCTGCTCATCTCCGGCAGAGCCTGAACTTCCATTCTTAAAATCAATAGTAAATCTGAGGGTCTTCTGAGCCTCATCCATCAATACGCCTTTAAAATTCATGATGGCGTCTGTCTTTTTGCCCCTGTGATCTGTCACATAGTTCAGATCAAGCTTATGGTCATTGCGGCAAAGATAACCCATATCGCTGTTAAATACAGCTTCTTTTGTAGTCAGATTGGTATAGCAGCCATTCCAAACATTCTTAGCACCAAGCTCAAGGGCAACGAGTCCAATCTTGGCCTTCTCAAAGCATGCACCACCTATATCATCAAAATGCAGATACTCATTTCCAAGGAGCTGTGTCTTTACGACATTTACCGTCGCTCCCTCCTCTGCAAGAATTCTGGTACTGATTCCCAAAAATCCTGCATCCTCTTTTTCTGAGCTGTAATCCATGATCACAGTTACCTCAGAATCTCTTTTTGCATGAATCACCTGGGCAGAAAGTCTTCCCTGGCCATTCTTCATATCAAAGCGGATTACTATTGGCTTGTCCACCCTAGCGCCTTCATCCACTGTATAAACATCACATTTCGCACCTGATGCGATAAATAATTTATCAACATCAATGCCCATTCCTGTACGAAGAGCCTGATTATTATCCCTGTCCGAAGTGTCACCGTTTGGAATTCCGGGAACTCCTGAAGAAACAAGAATCTTTTCTTTTACTGCTCTGAAAACATCTCCGGCCTCGTCAAAAGATACACCTCTCTTAACTGAAACACCGCCATGTATTTCATCAGCCTCAGGGCTGGTCACATCATCAATTGTTATATCTGAAGCATCAAGAATACTGTCGTTAACCTTGAGAAAATTGTAAGTATAGACAGGAAGTACATTGACCTTCATATTCAAATCTGTATTCATGTTTTGCTCCCAAAGCCACAATTTGCACCATTTCACAAATCACAGCCACTAATCAAATAATTTTGGTATCAATGTCCACTCATTTCCAGCTTGATAAGATTATTCATCTCAACTGCATATTCCAGCGGAAGCTCTTTGGACACCGGATTAGCAAATCCGCTTACGATCATAGCCTTAGCATCTTCTTCACTGATTCCGCGTGACATCAGATAGAACACCGCTTCATCACTGATTCTTCCAATCTTGGCCTCGTGTCCCACATCAGCATCGCTTGTGCGAATATCCATAGCGGGAACTGTATCAGCTCTGGATATGCTGTCCAGCATAAGTGAGTCACATGAAACCGACGCCTTAGCCTTTTTAGCTGTTTTCTGAATAGTAACGCTACTTCTGTAGGTTCCGATTCCTCCGTCCTTAGAGATAGACTTTGTAGAAATATGCGAAGAAGTCCTCTCACCTATGTGTACAACCTTAGCTCCGGTATCAAGGTTCTGTCCCTTTCCGGCAAAGGTTATACCTGTAAACTCCATCTTGGAATTATCACCCTTTAAAATTGTCATAGGATACAGGTATGAAGTGTGTGAGCCAAAAGAGCCTGAAACCCACTCCATGATACCATTCTCCTCTACAACTGCTCGCTTAGTGTTGAGATTGTACATATTCTTAGACCAGTTCTCAATTGTTGAGTAACGAAGTCTTGCATTCTTGCCAACAAAAAGCTCAACGCAGCCGGCATGCAGATTGGCAACATTGTATTTAGGCGCTGAACAGCCTTCGATAAAGTGAAGGTCAGCTCCCTCATCAACTATGATAAGTGTATGCTCAAACTGTCCCGCACCTGCCGCATTTAATCTGAAATATGACTGAAGCGGAATCTCCACCTTAACATTCTTGGGAACATAGACAAAAGAGCCACCGGACCACACTGCGCCGTGAAGAGCTGCAAATTTATGGTCTGTCGGAGGCACGAGCTTCATGAAATGCTCTTTTATCATGTCAGCATACTCGCCATGAAGCGCGCTCTCTAAATCCGTATAGATAACGCCCTGGGCTGCAACTTCATCTTTTACATTATGATATACAAGCTCTGAATCATACTGGGCACCTACACCCGCCAGGGACTCTCTCTCTGCCTGTGGAATACCAAGTTTCTCGAAAGTGTTCTTGATATCCTCAGGAACGTCCTCCCACTTGCCCTTCATATCAGATTTATGTCTGACATAAGAAGAGATTCGATCCATATCAAGCCCTTCAATGCTGGGTCCCCAGTTAGGCATCTGTATTTCTTCATATAATTTGAGGCACTTTAATCTGAATTCCCTCATCCATTCAGGATCATTCTTCTCCTCAGAAACCTTAAGAACAGTTTCCTCGGTGAGACCTTCCTTCATTCGGTAAAACTCAGCATCTGTCTCAACATCTTTAAAATCATATAAACTGCGGTCGATATCGGCCACTACCTGTTTATTCTCGCTCATGTCAGTCCTCTTTAGATAAATCTTTCAAATCCGTTTGCATTAATCTCATCAACAAGTGAGCCATCGCCTGTATGAACAATGTTACCCTTAACAAGAACGTGAGTATAATCAACATGCAATGATTCGAGGATCTTGGTGCTATGAGTAATTATCAAAAGAGCTCCATCCTTCTTTTTCTGATACTCTTCAATACCCTTTGAAACAGTACGAACAGCGTCAACATCAAGACCTGAATCTGTCTCATCAAGGATTGCAAACTTAGGATTCAGCATAAGAAGCTGTAAAATCTCTGCCTTTTTCTTCTCACCGCCGGAAAAGCCTACATTGAGATCTCTGTCTGCATAGGATTCGTCCATAGAAAGAATCTCCATTGCTGCCTTAAGTGATTTCTGGAAAGCAAGGAGCTTAACCGGTGCGCCGGTCTGTGCATGATATGCATTTCTGATAAAGCTTCCAAGAGAAATACCGGGAACCTCATATGGGTTCTGAAAAGAAAGAAACATTCCGGCCTTAGCTCTCTTATCTGAAGAAGCATCTGTAATATCCTGCCCTTCGAATAAGATATTTCCCTGTGTGACACAGTAATGTGGGTTACCCATAAGAGTAAAACCAAGTGTTGACTTACCTGCGCCATTAGGTCCCATGAGAACGTGGGTCTCACCGGGCTTAATATCCAAATTAATATTATGAAGAATCGGAAGTTCATTATCTATTGATACTGATAAATCCTTGACCTGTAATAAAGACTGCTCTGACATAACAATAGTTCCTTTCATTTATATAAGAAAAATCCTGCCAAATTAAATCCTACTAACTTAGTAGGATTTATATTAACACCACAGAAATGTGCTGTCAAACGACAATTAAACAAAACATAAGTAGTTTATCATAAAACCTCTTGACATACCACTTAAAAGTGCGTAAAATACAATCTTGTCAGTAACACGCGGGTGTAGTTCAATGGTAGAACACCAGCCTTCCAAGCTGGATACGTGGGTTCGATTCCCATCACCCGCTTCTTTTTTTTACACTGGTTATAGCCAGTGCATTTTTTTACAGTTTTTCTAAATGCAAATGATTTGCATTTGCATTTAACATCACATTCACAAAGGAGCACAAAATGGAACTAATTCTAGATGTAGTAATTGATGCAGTAATTGATTCCCTTAAGATACTGCCATTTTTATTCATTACTTACCTTATTATGGAGTATCTTGAGCATAAGACTCAGGATGTAACCTCCAAGATTGTAGAGAGAACAGAATACTTCGGACCATTATGGGGCGGCCTTATCGGTGTATTTCCCCAGTGCGGTTTTTCCGCAGCAGCATCCAATCTATATGCAGGACGTGTTATCACCCTTGGTACACTTATTGCCATCTATCTTTCAACTTCAGATGAAATGGTTCCTCTTTTTATCTCAGAGCAGGTTCCGCTTCCAATCCTGATAAAGATCCTGGCGATCAAGGCACTTATCGGCATACTTATTGGCTTTATCATCGACTTTGTAGTTCATGCCTACCACAAGGCGCACAACAAATCTGCCAATGATCCTGTGAGAATAGATGCCCTCTGTGAAAAAGAGCATTGTCACTGCGATGAGGAAGAAGAAAGTGGTCTTTTAGGCATTGTAAAGTCAGCACTGGTCCACACTATGCACATTTTCATATTTGTACTTGTGTTGTCACTGGCTCTTAATCTCATCATTGAACTTATAGGTGAGAATACCCTGGCGCAGCTCCTTAAGACCAGCCCTGTTATAAGCCACATTTTGGCTGGAATTGTAGGACTTATCCCTAACTGCGCAGCCTCAGTCATCATCACAGAGCTTTACCTTGATCAGATGATAACTCTTGGAACAATGATGTCCGGTCTTTTAGTAGGCGCCGGAATAGGACTCTTAGTTCTGTTTAGAGTTAATGATGATAAAAAAGAGAACATCAACATTGCTATTCTTCTTTTCGCCATCGGTACAATAGTAGGTCTTTTGATTGATGTGACAGGTATCACTATTTAATCCACAAGGAGAAGTCATGAGTTGTAAAATACATCCTGAATCCTACGATGAAGTAATAGAGCGCAACTGGCCTGAAGGAGTTAAAAAGACCAAGCAGCGTGTAGATATTTTTAAAATACTATATTCATCTCACGAACCAATTTCTGCCGCAGAGATTTATTCAAGACTTAATCAGGAACATTCTTCTGAAATGTATGCTTTTTCTACCATTTACAGAAACCTCATTGCCTTTGAAAAATCCGGCATAGTTGAAAAAACCGTTTTATCAACCGAAGAAACCGCCATGTACGAACTAAAAAGCGGCAAGCACAAACACTATGTTGTCTGTCTTAAGTGCCATAGAAAGATGCCACTTCCAACCTGTCCTTTAAACGAAATAAGCCGCGAAATTGAACAGTCTATCCCCGGCTTTGAAATAACAGGTCATAATCTTGAAGTATATGGCTACTGCAGTGATTGCAGATAAAAAATATTAGTATGAAAAAAGGGTCGACACCATCATTTTCTTAGATAGTGTCGACCTTTTTTATTCATGTACTGACTAAAGCAATTGATTATTAACTAGTAAAATTAAACTGATAAAAAATCTAATTGAATTAGTATATATAAATTAGTTGTTTGCTGCTTCTGTTGTAGCTTCTGTTGCAGCCTCAGCTGCCTCTTCTACAGATGCTTCCTCAGCTGATGCATCCTCAGTAGCCTCTACAGCTTCCTCTGTTGTAGCCTCAGTAGCTTCCTCTACAGAAACTTCCTCTGTTGCAGCCTCAACTGCCTCTTCTACAACTTCTTCTGTTGCAGCCTCTACAGACTCCTCAACAGTAGCCTCTACAGCTGTCTCCTCAACTGATGTCTCAGCAGCTGCCTCGCCACAACCTGCAAGAACTGCTACAGAAAGTGTTAATGCTGAAAGTAATGTTACGATATTCTTTTTCATAATATATAATCTCCTCTTTTCACCTATACTTTGCAATTTTATTGCAAGCCAATTGCTTCAGTACGAAATAAGATTATATACTTCAAAAAATAGAATGTCATGAATCAACTTGTGCATATTATATCAAAAATCCTTGAAATTTTATGCACTTTTAACAAAAATCATTCAGAAAAATAGCCTCCGGTACTGACACTGGCAATTGATGACTCATTATCATATTCAAATGTAAGAGCTGCCCCATCTGTAAGTTCTCTTAAATCTCCAAGGGGAATTGTGTACTCTGTGTCAGTAGTACTCTTAACGACAAACACCCAATCCGTACTGTCAGCGTTTACTTCCATTACTATTCCCATCAGAGTATATCCATTGGATAAGATTTCGCCATTTACCAGGTAATTTTCAGAATATGTATCAGTGTTCATGTCATATAGCTTGATGCTACTTAAATCAAAACCCATCTTATTAATTATGTAGGTATTGATCTTAAGGTGCCTTGCCTCTTCCTGTTTTACTGACGCCTCCTCCGAATATGTTCCGTCGAGCTTACTCTGAACTTCCTCATACTGTCCAACAAGTTCAGTCATCTTAGTGATCTCTTCATCAATCTTCTTACTACTGACTTCAGAAAAATCAGTATCTGCAAACTCGGCAACCTGTACCCCCAATGAATCAAGTTCCGGCCTAAGTGACGTATCCGCTATATCAAGGTAAGTCTCTTCAGCTTTGGATCTGACTTCTACCAGCTGATCTCTTACCCCTTGCGCCTGGCTTATTTTTTCAGCAGATGGCTTGCACCCCATTAAAAGAACCGCCATAAGCATAGATGTTATAAGGACTATTTTCTTTTGTCTCATTTTATATCTCCTTTTCCAGATAGTCCTATTATAATCATTTAGCGCACATCTACCAATATGCAATTCTCATAATAATATTCCATGATAAGTCCTACTACATGCGAATAACTGACTTTTCCAGAGGAAACACCATTGACCTTAAGATTGGTATCGATAAAGACATCTGCTGCCTTCTTAACTGTTTCCGTCTTGAAAACCGCCTTTTCTTCTACTTCTTCCCAGCCTTCCTGTGACAAAAACTGATTGTCATATTTTACCCTTTCGGATATTTTCACATGAGAATTGTATTCTTCTTTACTTACAGCTCTGTAAAAATCGTTGTTGATGTAGTTGAGGACGCCAAGATACCCACTATACTGAAAAACTATATCATCAGAATTAATGCAGGCCAGAAAGCCAAAGAAATTTGCCTCATCCTCAAAAATATATCCGTGGGTATGGGCCAGTTCATGGCACATGGTAAAGGGCTTGTGAGTCAGATTCATAGTATCATTGTAATTGGCCTCCATGGAAAAAGGAAAGTAATACCCCTGCATGTACTGCTGGCACATGAAATCCGAGAAAAAAAGTGCTTTAGGTGTCACATAGTATCCTCCAAGCCTTGGAAATTCGCCTGAAATCTTTTTCATGGATTTGATAGCCGTTTCCTTCATATTTCCTTCATATAAAACGTTGCCGTTTTCATCGTGTGGAACCTTTGTGGAAAGATCATTACACTTTCTCACCACATAATCTCTAAGCAATGTAAGCTCCTGAAGATTATACTCTTTAGCACTGGCACTCTGGGCTATTTCTAATTTAGAAGTATGGTAGAGGCCAAAACAGTTAAGGGACATGATCACAACTGTGACCGTCATAAGAACAGGTGTAACCCTGTAAAGGGCATCGGAAATCCAGGAAAAGATCCTGTCCAGGGAATAATATCTTTTTCCCAAAGAGCTGCTAAAACGTCCATAGGCCATAAACATTGAATGAAACAGCACAAATACAATGGTGAAAATTATGTACGCCACAATAAACACCAGCATAACTTCACCAACAGAAAATCCCACAAGGCTGGTCAGTCTGCCATATAAACCTGAAATCACAGGAAAAATATTAGTGACATAAAAATCCGAAAAATCAGAGCTCACCCAGGAAAGAATATTAAAGACTGCGCACAAGCCAAGAATAACACCAATAGTGCGCCAAAAAGCCCCACCCCGTTTCTTCATCTTTTCCTCTCCTCCATTGTACTAAGATATGGATATTCTACTATCCAAATATGTACTGGAAATGTCTAAAAAGGTGAAAAAATGTTCATAATTTATACATATGTTTATGCATATGATACAATTATTTAACAACTATAATTTTTTTGATTTTATTTTTTTAATAAGAATGGAAGGTAATTATGAGATTACTTGTAGCAGATGACGAAACTGAACTTGTAAATGCGCTTGTTGCAATATTAAAGCACAGCAATTATTCCGTAGATGCAGTATACAACGGCACCGATGCACTTGACTATGCTCTTACCGGAGACTACGACGGCATTATTCTGGATATTATGATGCCAGGACTTGACGGTACAGAAGTACTAAAAAAACTGAGAGATAAGGGAATCTCGACTCCGGTTCTTTTCCTGACTGCCAAAACCGAGGTTGATGACAGAATAAAGGGGCTTGATCTCGGCGCAGACGATTATATTCCAAAGCCCTTCGACATGGGTGAACTCCTTGCAAGAGTCCGTGCAATGCTCAGAAGAAAGTCCGTCTTTTCACAGCCTAACCTTTGCTGCGGAAATCTGACCCTTGACCGCTCAGGTTATGATCTTTCAACCCCGGGTCACGATAAAATACGTCTTTCAGGAAAAGAGTTCCAGATGCTTGAGATGTTGATGACTTCCCCTGGAAGAATTATCTCTGTAGACAATTTCATGGACCGTATTTGGTCTGACGGCGAAGCTGACGTCAATGTTGTATGGGTTTATATTTCAAACCTCCGTAAAAAGCTTGTCTCCCTTGAAGCCACCTGCGAGATCAAGGCTTCAAGAGGCCTTGGATATTCAATTAATGAGCTATAATCTTGTTACTGTTCACTCGCTTGCAGCTCCCTCCAGTAACCAATTCTTCTTAATTAATCGAGGTAAGATATGGTAAAAAAGCTCAGAAAAAAATTTGTCATTACCGCCATGCTTTCGCTATTAGTTATTTTGGTGGTAATGATTGGAATCATCAATGTGGTAAACATTCACAGCATGTACCAGGATGCTGATAATCTGCTTAGTATCCTGACTACCAATGATGGATTCTTTCCCGGAATGCCTCCTGAGATAAAGCTTAATGATGAAAATGGTCAATTTGGTTCTTTTCCCGATAACCCAAAACGAGGCAATGATAATTCTTTCCCGGGAGATCCTTTTACCTTTGACAGACTTAACAATATCCGATCTGTCGAGATGCCCTATCAGTCCAGATATTTCTTTGTAAGGTTCGACTCTGAGGGTAATATCACAGAGACCGATATTTCGCATATAGCTGCTATATCAGAAGATGATGCCAACCAATATGCCCAAGCGGCCTATAGTTCCAGCAAGAAAAAGGGCATGTCCCATTCTTATCGTTACAGCAAGGTAGAAAAAGACGACGGCAGCTCTCTAATAGTATTTGTCGATCTTAGTGCTTCTATCGTAAGTGCTTATAAACTTCTTGGACAGTCTCTTTTGATAGGCGCCTTTGCCCTGATAGCAATGTTCATTCTGGTATTTATTTTTTCAAGTCAGGCCGTTGCTCCTGTTGTTGAGTCACTTGAAAAGCAAAAGCGCTTCATCACTGATGCCGGCCACGAGCTCAAGACTCCCCTTGCTGTAATCTCAGCCAACATCGATGTTCTTGAACTTGAATCAGGAAAAAACGAATGGACAGGCAGTATACGCAATCAGATTAAACGAATGAACAGTCTGGTAAAAAATCTTCTTACCTTATCCAGAATGGATGAAGAAAGAATGCATGTTGTTTTTTCAGATTTTGATCTGAGCACCACCATCAGAGAAACTGCCATGTCATTTCAGGCAGTGGCCGAGTCCAAAAATAAGAAGTATCAGCTAGATATAGAGGATGGAATTCATATCACCGGCGACAAGAACTCCATAAATCAGCTGGCCTCACTTCTTTTGGATAACGCCCTTAAATACTCATCAGAGAACGGTAGCATCCACCTGATCTTGTCAAAAGATAAGAATATTCTGTTTGAAGTTTCAAATACCTGTGACTGCATTCCTGATGGCAATCTGGACAGGCTCTTTGACAGATTCTACAGAGCGGATTCTTCACGAAGCCGCGATACGGGAGGCTATGGTATCGGCCTTTCTGTGGCACGGGCAATTGCCATCTCCCATGGCGGCAACATTGAGGCCATTCGGGACGGAGACCACATTATCAGATTCATAGTGAAGCTCCCCAAGCAGCTTCCCAAAAGTAAGATACAATCTGCGAAGTAATACCGAGATAATCAGATAACGATCAAAAACCCAAGCAATAGCCAAAAACAAAACCGCTATCAGACAACAATTCGGATCTGATAGCGGTTTTTTCATCATATTATGATTTTTACAGTTCCTCGCTCTTTACAGTTACAGGTCTGGAGCAGGTGATCTCAAGATTGCCATTCCTTTGTCTCATCTCGTCGATCATTCCCTTTGTTGAAGCCTTCTGTCTAAGGACAATCTTGTATGTCAGCTTATAAAGACTTCCCATTCCTGTTGTCTTAACTTCTTCAAGCTCTGCCTTGGTTGTAAATCTCTCGAATATATCATCGAAGATGCCTTCAAAATCAAGGCTCTCCGGAACTGTTATCTTAAGTGTCTTTTCTTCTGTAAGTGAATCACCAAATCCACAATTTGAAAGAATAAGGTTAGCAAGTGTGATTATTACTGCGAAAGTTGCTGCAATACCAATATATCCCATTCCTGTGGCAAGTCCTACTGCCATTGCCAGGAAAATGCTTGTGATCTCTTTTCCTGTTCCAGGAGCAGATCTGAACCTTACAAGTGAAAACGCTCCTGCAACTGCTACTCCGGCTCCGATATTGCCGTTAACCAGCATAATTACTACCTGAACGATTGCCGGTAAAAGAGCAAGTGTAACAATATAGCTCTTGGAGTAATTGTTTTTAATGGTGTACATAAAGGCAATGAAAATACCGATTGCCAACGAGCAAAGTGTTGCTATCACGAACGCTGCTCCTGTAATTGAGCCGCTTGCCATAATTGAACCAAAAATTAAATCTGTTGTCATAATAATATCTCCTTCTCATTTTCATTTACTTTATCAAACGCATCATACTGCTTTGCGAAACAAGGCAATCTTGGAGTTTTCCTCCATAGCCTCCATATTTTTTCCATACATAAAATCCTGATATCCTTTGCCATACTTGGAAAAAGATGTCTGTCTTATATTCAGTTCATCAAGGATTCTTGCAAGTTCCATCGACATCGCCCCTGCAATTTTCAGCTCCATAAGGTGCTGTCCGGGTAAAAGGATATCTTTTCCCGTGTTACCAGCCTTAAGTGTCAGATTCTCTGTTCTCCATCTGATATTATTATCAAATGTGATCCTGAGCTCTGGATCCTCAATTCCGGCCATCGCTATTCTGTCATAGGATATTGCCATTGCCGGACGAAGGCCTTTGTAGTACTTAACAAAATAATCAATCTCGTTTGAAATCTGCGATGTCTCCTTAGGTCTTTTGCCTTCAACCAGGTACTCCAGCGCTTCACTGTAAGGCATCGAAATCCTTCTTTTATAAACTATACCCTTATACTTTTTCTTGATCTCGATAAAAGCATTCGTGCTATCTTCCGGTATTCCGTATGTTCTAAGCCTTAGCTTTTCCTTATATACCGGTTTCTCCAAAGACCTTTCGATAAGTTTGTAATCAGGTGTGTCAAAATATATGTTTAAGATGGATGTTTTTCCGTAACTGTCGATAGCTGCCATGGGTTCCAGCCTCTTCATAAGCTCGTTGTATTGCACATCATCCAACAGAAATTTAGTTTCTATTCTTTCAAATACATCTTTAAAGCCTGCCATCTTTTTTCCTCACTTTTATTTCAAAGCACTTCGTTTCTTGTTGATGCCATTCTAAATAGCAAACCTAAAAAATACTTAAAAACGGAAAAGTTTATTTTTTCTTTAGGATTATGTGTCACAAAATGCGACAACCATGCACCTTTTCATGATATAATATTTCATACATGATAATTCATGGTTTCCTGTTTATGGATTATTTATCAGATAAACAGAATTTTCGGAGGTGGGAATATGTACAAAAAAGGGGACAAAGTAATTATTTTAGACTACAACGGAAAGCCGCTTGTTCCTCAGGTAGTTGCAGAAATTGAAGATGTCTATGGGCAGGACAGAGTGAGGCTTCTTTTACCGGATGGTGCCTGCTGCCTTGAGTTCACAGATCATTTTGAAAAGATAGATGAAGAAACTTATGACAAATATCTTCATGCTGTTCACGAAAGGGAAAAAGAGCTTCCTGTAGATTTACAGATTGATATCAGAAAGTTTGCATCCAAACATCCAAAGCGCAGAAAAGACGAGATCATCAAACAGTTCGATATGGATAAACGCTATGTATCAGTGATCAATGCCTATATGGGCCGCGTTATGATGTATGGAAAAGAGAATATTAATGACAGATTTCTTTTCGAATATAAGGAAGCGCTCTATGGAATAGTTGAGACCAGAACCTTCTTCCACGAGCTGGATGATTCAATTGCTATTCCTTCCTTTGATTAAGAGATCATCGGTCTTTGTTTTCTCCTTTGGCCTTGAGATGAGACCAATTGAGAGGCCTACGAGTATCATGCAGTAAGGCATAGAGGTCACCTGAGAAAAAGAGACCTGATTGTACAGAAAATAGGAAATTATTGGGAGTCCGTAGATTACCGCTATGGGCTCCTTTTCTTTTGCCCTGACAAGCTCATATAGAATGCTTACAAATAGTCCCACATAGCAAATGGCACCAATCAGGCCTCTTTCCAGTAAAATGGTGAGTATTTCACAATGAGCATTCGTCAGAATATCTGTTCCAAATATATTGCGAAAAGAATCGTTCCAGAAGGCGTCCTTCATGGCAAATGGATAGAGGCAATCCTGTCCTATGCCTACTACCTTCTGCCAGGGCGGGAGATTTACATACATGTCTGCACATATCCTCCAGATAATCCCTCTTCCATTTCCAAAACTGTCGCTAAAGTTCATAGCAAGAAGTGCCACGGCTACTATAGCTATGACAGCAAGTGCCACAAGGTATATTCTTCTTAATACCTTTTCTATAAAAACAACCTTTATCTCTTCAAGGAGCCTTACAATTCTGTATAAGAAAAATGCTGCCGCCAAGATGATGATTCCTGCATGGCTCTGGCAGATGCTGATCAGAATATTACTATCATAGCTGTAGGCATCAAATATTCCTATTACTATATCTACGATAGTCATTCCAAATCCCATGACCATAAGCACCAGCAAAAAAGACTTAAAGCTCTCCCAGCTATCAAGCGAGATCCATAACATAAAAAGAAAACATGCTGCCAGTATCAGAATTCCGCCATCACTACCCTGAAGCAAAAGTGCAAGAATTCCTGTAAGGGCGTACACAAAGCTGATCCACCACCAGCCCGAAAAGCGCTTTAAGCAGTACATGAGCGCCAGACCAAGGGGCACCCATATTGAAAGAAATCCGGAAAACCAGTTTATATTTCCAAGTGTCGCTACAAATGAAGCGTTCTGTCCTTTTATTACAAACGGATAAATTCCGAACCTGTTTATTATTGATAATATGAACTCAAAAAATGGTACAAGAAATAAAGCAATGACAAATATCAGCTTATACTTAAGTTTCTTTTCTCTGGAAACATATATAGCTATGACCAGTACCACAATAGCAGATAAAAAGCCGTTTCTCCAGCCCTCGTATCCCAGGAAGGCTGTCTTTATATCTACCGAGAATAATAGTGAAAGGATATGGGAATAGATTGTGCCATACAAAAAAAGCTGGGGTAGCGATGTTTTTTCAGTGCTGCCTTTTTCTCCCAGTATCTTTTTGCGCTTGATCACGTAATTCACCACGACCATTACAACAAACGGTATGCTTAAAGTAAGATAACAGATAGCCTTGGCTTCACCCAGTTCGTAATATCCTGTTTTCATATAAAGGGGCAAAATGCTGCACAAAAGCCCTAGGTATATTAAAAATAGTACATTCATTTTTTGCAGTTCCTGGTTTTTCCTGGTTAATCTTTTTTCTTGAGAAGTTCTCTTATCTGTGGATTATCCGGAGTTATCTCAAATGTCATGCGCTTTTTGGTGGAAGGGTGGTCCAATACAAATTTATAGCTTACAAGACACACATTCTTTATTCCATTTTCCACTGAATAGTCCATCGACTTTTGTGAACCATATTTCTGATCCCCTAAAATGGGATGCCCCAAATAAGACAACTGAGCTCTTATCTGATGGAAGCGTCCTGTGAGAAGTTTGACCCTAAGAAGTGTTGTATCTTCTTTTCTTGAAATTACCTCGTATTCAAGCCTTGCTTCCTTGATCTCTCCGTTTGCAATTCGTATTTTTTCACCGTTTTCCAGAGTAACGCTATTGTCCTTACAGGATTTACTTTCTTCCTCTGTTATGATCTGTGCAAAGCCGTCCTCTCTTTTTACAATGAGATTAGAAAGCGCTCCCTTGTCTTCTTCTACATTTCCAAAGCACAAGGCATAGTAGTATTTGTCTGTAGTACGCTTCTTTATCTGAGCAGATAAGTCTGTTGCGGTTTTTTTATTCTTGGCCAGGATTATTACGCCCTCTACAGGCTGATCTAGTCTGTGAACCGTCGCAACATAGACATTTTTTGCGCCTTTCACATCTGCCCTGTTCTTCCTACCAAGATAATTTCTTGCTGCACTTACAACGTCCATACTGTAGGCTCTGGCACCCTCTGTTGCTACTCCTGCAGGCTTGTGACAGACCAGTAAATCGTTGTCTTCATAAATAAATTCAATTTCTTTCATATATATACCTTTTACAAAAATATGCTCCTATCCGGAAATATAGCCAGACAGGAGCATGCTTTAAATCATATTCTCTCGAAACCCGCAGTAAATACAAGTACCTGATTTTCTATTCAAAAATCCAATAAATAATCAAACCTTGAATCTGTAACCAACGCCCCAGATTGTCTCAATATACTGAGGATTTGATGTGTCATATTCAATCTTCTCACGGATTTTCTTGATATGCACAGTAACTGTAGCAATATCTCCAATGGAATCCATATTCCAGATCTTTCTGAAGAGCTCCTCTTTCGTAAACACATGGTTAGGGTTCTCTGCCAGGAAGGTAAGAAGATCAAACTCCTTGGTGGTAAAGCTCTTTTCCTCATCATCAACATATACACGTCTTGCAGTCTTATCGATCTTCAGTCCACGGATCTCAACAAAATCGTTGTTCTCATGACCTGAACCCACAAGTCTTGAATATCTGGCCATATGAGCCTTTACTCTGGCTACAAGCTCTGATGGGCTGAAAGGCTTGGTAATATAATCATCTGCACCAAGACCAAGACCTCTGATCTTATCGATATCATCCTTTTTAGCTGATACCATCAGGATCGGCACGTCTTTCTTTTCCCTGATGTGCTTACAAACCTCAAATCCATCCATTCCGGGAAGCATGAGATCAAGGATAACAAGGTCGAATTCCTCTGCAAGAGCAGTCTCAAGTCCCGCATCTCCGGTGTTCTCAATTTTTACTTCAAAATCACTAAGTTCAAGATAATCCTTCTCAAGATCAGCAATAGCCTCTTCATCCTCAACAATAAGAATTCTACTCATACACGTCTTTCGCCTTTCTTTAGTTTATTTTGCTTCATGGTCTACCGTAACTGTTTCCTCGTTGTCTGCATACTCAACAAATTTCCTCAAAACAAAGTGCATGCAGGTTCCTTCTCCCTCATGGCTCGTAGCCCATATGTATCCGCCATGATCCTCAATTATCTTTTTAACGATGGATAATCCAATTCCGCTTCCTCCCTGTCTGGAATTTCGGGAAGCATCTGTTCTGTAGAATCTGTCGAAGATATTAGGAATATCTGATTGCGCGATTCCTTTTCCGTTATCTTCGAGCTCCACTCTTATTGAATCTATCTCATCCAAAATCCTGATATCGATCTGGCCTGTTCCGTCATCTCTATCAAGATATTTAACACTGTTACTGACCACATTATTAACAACTCTCTTTAGCTGCTCAGGATCTGCAACTATCTGAGTATCGGGAGCTGTCAGGTTGGAATAATTGAGCTTAATGGACTTACTCTCAAGGTCCGCACCAATTTCCTCAATACAGTCTCCGAAATAATCCCCGACGTTCAGTCTTATAAAGTTATAGGGAATTCTGTTGTTATCAATACTCGAGTACAAAGTAAGCTCATTAATAAGGTTGTTCATATCATTGGCCTTATTGTTAATGATCTTAATGTACTTCATCTGCTTCTCGGGATTATCAGCAACTCCCTCAAGAAGTCCCTGAGAATATCCTTTGATGGCTGTTATAGGAGTCTTCAGATCGTGTGAGATGTTGCTTATAAGCTCTTTATTCTGCTTCTCACGCTCTATCTTTTCCTCTGCGGATTCCTTAAGCCTAAGCCTCATATCCTCGTAATTGCGGTACATGGCTCCTATCTCGCCTTTTTCCTTGACATCTGTAGGGAGCATGTAATCGAAATTACCATCCTGAATATGCTGCATCGCCACATTCAGCTCATCTATTGGTTTAAAAAAGCTGTTTCCAATCCAAGTCGTCAGCAAAATACTTGTTATCAAAAGAATCACGACAATAGCAATAGACATGTAAATGAACAGCGACTCTGTAAGAGCTGTTCGTATGCCTGAAATAATATATAAACTTCCCTCATCTCCGGTAGAAAAGCGAAAGTCAAGCTGCTTAACGAGGTACTTGGAAGCAGTATAATAAATTCCTTTTATATCTGTTCCATATCCGGGAAGCTGCTCAACCACAGCCTCTGCTCGATCCATATTTGCTGCATAGTAGATTTTGCCGTCTCTTAATACAATAATGTATGAATACTTGGAAGCAATCTTACTGTCAATTTCCTCCAAGAAAGTCTCGTCCTCAAGAACAAAAGGATTTACCAAAAGAGCCAGAGCTATATCATGGGTAACTTCATCCGCCATATCTGCAAAAGCTTCGCTGGGATCAGAAACCATGGTGTAATCAAATCCGCTGGATATTTCATTGAGCCTCTGCTGATATACCAGATATCTGCCTACTGCAAAAAATGTTCCGATTGCCAGGATAATAGGAATAAAGACTATCGCCAATGACGTAATTAAGAGTTTAGTACGAAAACGCATCTTATACCCCCGGCATCCTATATCTGTATACCTAAGAAAATTATATCATAAAAACGTCAATGAAAGATTAATCTTTTTTCGCAAATCTTCCTACCACCTGCTTTACTGGGTTTGTTTATATTTTATCGTGTATGATATTGTGATAATTTGTGTTTTTATTGTTATGAATTTGGATAAGCTTTCTTTATTCTCTCATACTCTTCATCAGTAATTTCCATAACTGTGCCATGCTTAAAGCCGTATGGAAAACTGAAGGCCTTGTCAGAACGTACAAAGCTTCCTGTTGAGATGTCTTTTGCCACAAATGGAACATAGCCCTGCTTCTCTTTTTCACAGCCATAAAAATCCAGCATCAGACACCAGCTTCCATCAGGAAGTTTGTAGCAGGTCGGAGCCTCGTACTGGCCATCTTCAAGTTTATTCATCTCCACATCAAATGCAGGCATCCTCTCGTAGGAACCTGTAAGAGACTTTCCTCTTTCAAGAATGATGTGGGCCGGGTTGTAATCGCTTTTTACAAATCTGTAGTAGTAGCCGTTTTCATAAACTATGTTAGAATCGAT
>JAEEGL010055259.1_pt1 | contig 38546 bp, 28 predicted proteins | sample 9134231 | NCBI WGS metagenome assembly JAEEGL01 (sample SAMN16246548, study PRJNA631951) | gut metagenome | biome: gut microbiome; feature: rumen; material: fiber-attached | host: Bos | place: Iran: Karaj | collected 2018-10 | reverse complement strand
TCACGATGGATACTTCTCGCGTGATAAGAAGAATAATGTGGTGGAGTCGAAGGCGAAGGAATCAGAGAACGAACTGCGAGGATATCAGCTGATTATGAAGGCCAAAGAGGCGCTGTTGTCGTTTAAGACGCCAGTACGTTTCATCTTCTCGCACTCAGCCCTGAAAGAAGGATGGGACAATCCCAATGTATTCCAGATTTGTACCCTGAAGGATTCAGATAATCAAACGAAGAAGCGTCAGGAGGTGGGTCGCGGTATGCGCCTCTGTGTGAACCAGCAGGGTGAGCGACAGGACGAGAGCGTGCTGCATGGTGGCGTGTTCGAGGTGAACGAACTGACGGTGATTGCCAGCGAGTCGTATAACTCGTTTGCCGCAAAACTTCAGACAGAGATTGCTGAGGCTGTTGGCGATCGTCCGCAGAAGGTGAATATGCAGTTGTTCCTCAATTTGATCGTTACCAATGCAGAAGGAGTGCAGAAACAATTGTCTGATGATGATGCACAGGAACTGACGTTCACACTCCGTATGAAGGGTTATATCACTAAAGACGGGCAACTGACACCTAAGTTCCATCAGGACAAGCAGGAAGGGACGCTCGACTTTGGAGAATATAATGAGTACAAGAAAGATGTGGTGGGGAAGCTCGATACCGTCTTCAATCCAGATGCCGTCAAGCCAGAAGATGGCAGGAAGGTACGCGAGGCTAAGTTTGACTCACAGAAGTTTGAACGTAAGGAGTTCCAGGAACTATGGCGCAGGATCAATCACCAGACGTACTATACCGTTGATTTCAAGACAGACGAACTGATCAGCAAGGCCGTCATCCAATTGGACAACCACTTGAAAGTGTCAGATATCCAACTTCGTATGGTGACTGGTACGCTGGATTGTATTGGCAGCAAACAGCAATTGGAACAGGGAACTGCTATGAGCATCACGGACTCTCAGACACTTTCTGTGCATGAGGAAATAGGACAGGAGGTGAGATACGACCTGATTGGTAAACTGGTAGAGAATACCGGTTTGACGCGAAAGGCAGTCGTGACGATATTGAAAAAAGTACGTCCATCGACTTTCAATCAGTTTAAGACGAACCCTGAAGAGTTTATCATTAAGGCCTCAAACATCATCAATGAGTGTAAGGCCATCGCTGTGATTGAGCATGTGAAGTATCACAAACTGGACAAGCAGTTTGAGAGCGACATCTTTAGTAATACGACGCTGAAGGGCAAATTAGGTGTGAATGCCTTAGCATCGCAGAAATCGCTCTATGATTTGGTGGTAGTTGACTCGGCAGGTGTTGAGATGAACTTTGCCAAGGACTTGGAGGAGCGTAACGAGGTGGCAGTCTATACGAAGTTGCCTGGTGGTTTCTATATCAATACGCCTGTAGGTCATTACAATCCAGACTGGGCGATTGTGTTTAAGGAAGGACCAGACATCAAACATGTCTATTTCGTGGCTGAGACCAAAGGTTCTTTAGAGGAATCACAATTGCGCGAGTCAGAACGCTCAAAGATAGAATGTGCCCGTCGCCATTTCGCCACTATAGGAGACTCTGCTGTTACATACGATGTTGTACGAAATTATAACGATCTGAGGGATATTATCACGAAATAGGGAAACATGACAGGCTATTGGCTGATACCTAAGTGTTGTTTTTCTTTGCTGTTCTGAAATAGTCGAAATGGGCTGTACCGCCATTGCCGTAGCAGAAGAGTCCGAGTCGCACCCCTTTCCAGTAACCACCGTGCATGGAAAAGGCATCGCCACCTTGTTGGAATTTCTTTCCGTTCAGACTATAGTAGAACTGAAACCGATTCTTTGTAATGTCGTAATTGACACGTAGATACAACTTCTCGAAAGATCCTCTTTTCAAGATGGTTCGCACTCCGTCATTTTCCATGTAGACACCCTCATCACAGATACCAATGCCACGGAACTGTTTTCCCATGCAGAGTAGTCCGGCACTGGCCTTTCCCTGTAGTGTGAGCATGGTGGTGGCCTGTCCCTGATAGCCTACGAGTTTCTGCGTGAGCATATTGCGGCTGTTCTTCAGTTGGTTGGCAGGAAGTGCGTGGAGCACAAGTTGGCCATGCTCTGTCTTCCAGTCGGCATCCGATGGATTGTGACACCACTGCCACTGCAACCCCAGACTATTGAACTCATCGGAGGTCTGCAAGGTGTCTGTAGAGGCGGGTAGGGGCATTGGCCATACGGTAACGGGTTCGCCAATGCCATTGCCGTCGATGTCAACACCCATCAGTGGCCAGTCATCCTGCCAGCGGGCTGGTTGCAGATGTACCACACGTCCCAGGACAGGCGTTTCCTGGAAGTGATAGAACCACCAGTTGCCGTCGGGCGTGTCGACAAGTGCTCCCTGATGTGGTCCGTTGATGGCGGTAGTGCCCTGCTGTAGCGTCACCCGCTTCTCATAGGGACCGTAGATGTTTCTTGATCGGAGCACGGTCTGCCAACCGGTACCTACGCCGCCTTCGGGAATGATGAGGTAGTACCAGCCGTTGCGTTTCAGGAACTTCGTGCCTTCGGCCACAGGACCAGTATAGACGGTGACACCGTCGTCGAGCAGTTGTTGGCCGTCGGGTGACATTTTATGGACAATGATGGGACCGGCTCCGTGCTGACTGCGCCCCAGATAGGCATGTCCGTCGTCATCCCAAAAGGGGCACGGGTCTTCCCATTTGGGTACCCGCTTTACGATATGGAGCGGTTCCCATGGCCCTTCGGCTTTTGCGGCAGATGTCATGAACAGTCCCTCGTCGGGCGTGCAGAAGAAGACGTAGAAGCGGCCTTCGTGGTAGCGGATGGCTGGTGCCCACGAACCGCCGGCATAGTGCTGCATGGTGTCCCAGCCAGGTTCGTCGAAGCGGTGGTAGAGCTGTGCAATGTAGCGCCAGTTCACCATGTCGGACGATTCCAGCACCTGCATGCCCATGAAATGAAAGTCGGAGGCCACCATATAATATTTATCGCCCACGCGGATGACATCAGGGTCGCTGAAATCGGCACACAGTACAGGGTTCACATACGTGCCATTGTTTTGGTCGCCCCATTGTGGGGGCAGCTGAGCCGTCATGAAGGACGGCCTACTGCCGATGAGGGCAAGGAGCAGGATGGTACGCAGCGGATTCATCAAACTACTTTACAATCTCTATGATGGGTTCGCCTACACAGGCGTTGGGCTGCTGGATGTGGAGCAGTTGGCAGACGGTGGGGGCTATGTCGGTGATGTGGACTTCGCGCGACGTGGCACCATGAGATATTTTCCAGCCATAGAAAAGCAGGGGGATGTGGGAGTCGTAGGGGTTCCACACGTTGTGGGTATTGCCTATGGGTGACGACCATTTTCCATACTCGTAATAACCGGGTTCGGGCAGGTAGGCAATGTCACCTGAACGGCGGTAGTTGTAGCCCATGAGTACGCGGTCGCGGATGATGGGCGGCAGGCTCTGGGTGGCAACATGCTCATAGTCGACCACAAACTGTGCATGGGGTGCTTGGCGCAGAACCTCGATGATAGCGTTTTTCACGCGCTGGTAATCCAGTCCCTGCTCCTTAATGGCCTCACGGTCCAGGAAGTAACGGCAGTCCAGATTGCCCATGATGACGGGCTTCTGGTTGCCGAAAAGGGTTGCCACGTGGTCTTCAGCTTGCTTGATAATGTCATCCGACATCCAAGGACCACCATTCAGTTTGTGTTCTTGCATGAATCGCCAGTTGTGGGCACCACCATGGTCGGCTGTCAGGAACAGCAGGTAGTTGCCTTGTCCCACTTGTTCGTCGAGTGCCTGTAGCAGCCGGGCAATGTCCTTGTCGAGTGTGAGATAGGCATCATCGGTGCGTTCGCCGCGTGTGCCAAACTTATGGCCGATGATGTCGGTTTGCGAATAGCTCACGCAAAGCATGTCGGTCTCAGTTCCCCGTCCCAGCTCGTGGTTCTTCAGGGCTGCAATGGCCATGTCGGTGGTCACGGTGCCGCAGTGCGACGTCAGACCAATGTCTTCGCCTGCCTCCTTTACCTTCTTGTCCTTACCCATGCGGACGTTGAAGTCCTTCACCCATTGAGGCAGCTCCTGCATGTAGTAGGAGCTTGTGATGAAACAGCTGTGCTTGGGGTCAATCCAGTAGGCAGCGTTAGCCGAGCGTCCGGCAGGGAGAATGGCAGCGCGGTCTTTGTAGCTCACACCAACGACTTTAGCACGGAAGTCGGTGTGCAAGCGCAGCTGGTCGCCAATGGTCGTGGCCAACAGGTTGTGGGGCGACTCCTTGCCTCGCGGCCAGTCGCTGCCCACGGTCTGCACGGAGTCGTCCTGCGTGCAGTAGGTCTTGCGGCCGTCAATATAGAAGTTGTTGCCGCAGATGCCGTGAAAGGCCGGTGTGGTGCCGGTATAGATGGAGGTATGGCCAATGGCAGTCACGGTGGGAATGTAGTTGATGAGGCAATTGTTGAAAGAATAGCCGTTGGCAATCAGCCGCTTGAAGCCATTGTCGGTCAATCGGTCGTAATAGCGTGACAGATAGTCCCAGCGCATTTGGTCGACCACGACACCGACCACGAGCTTTGGCTTTTCGCCAAAAATGGCCTGCGCAAAGCACGTCATTGCACAGGCCAGGATGATAGATGTGAGAATAAAGAATCTTTTCATTCGATGAATAGGTGGTAATTAATAATGGATGATTGGGGGAACGAGGATTTGCTTTATTGGGCAGCCTCTTCCATGTCGCCTTCAATATATAGACGAATCATCTCTACTACACCATTGGTGCGCACGGTAATGCTCTTCTTGAAATGGCCTGGGAATTTGCCTGTACCGTTGTAGGTCACCTTAATCTCTCCCTTGGCACCTGGCGCGATGGGACTCTTGGTATATTCAGGCACCGTGCAGCCACATGCTGCCACGGCCTGATTGATGACCAGAGGCGATTCGCCAACGTTGGTGAACGTGAAGGTGCAGTTCACTACAGGTTCTTTCTCCGAGAACTTCCCGAAGTTGTGGGTGAGCTTGTCGAACTTGATTTCAGCAGGCTTCTGTGCCATTGTCATCGTGATGCAACCCAGCAACATGATGGTCATGAGTAGAATCTTTTTCATTGTCCAGTTAGGGTTTAATATTTATTTGGGGGCAAATATAGTAAATAAAACACAGATTACGCCGTTTGTGCTGATTTTTTTAATAAAATTTTAGTCTAAACCAGCGTAATCTGTGTTTTCAATACTTATTTCATGAGCAGTTTGTAGTATTCGGCAGCACCGAGGAGGAAACATCCTGTTCCGTAGTCTTCAAAGTCCGGCACCTTGTCGTAGCTCAGCGGTTGTCCTGCCGAGGGGTCTTTGCCCGTGCCTTGCATCCATCCTAAGAATCCGTCGTGATGAACGGCATCGCGCACCATGGCAGCCCAGGCATGGTCGGCCACGGGACGGTAGACCTTTTCTTTCAGATAGCCTTGGCGCATGCCCCAGCAGATGCCATAGAGAAAGAGTGCCGTGCCCGACGTCTCCTTCATCTCATAGTTGGTTGATACCAGACTGGGATTCCAGAAACCGTCCTCGCGCTGGCACTTTCTCAGACCTTCACTCATGAGCAGAAAGTCTTTTTTCAGCTCCTTGTATTCCTTCGACTTCTTGGGCAACTGGTTCATACAGCGCACTAGGGCGGCATAGACCCAGCCGTTGCCGCGCGACCAGTAGCAGTCCTTGCCGTCAGGCTCTTTATAGGGAGGAACATAGTCGGCATCGCGCCACCACAGTCCGTCCTTTATGTTGAACAGTCCGCCGCCGCACTCGTTACGGCTCCAGCGATACATGGCCATTGCGTGGTCACGGTATTTCGTGTCGCCGGTCAGTTTGTACACTTGCATGTAGAGTGGCATGGCCATTTGGATGGCATCAATCCATGTCCACCAACCGTAGAGCGAGTTGACCTGAGTCTTGGCCTTGGGCGTGGAGGTCTGCTTCTTGGTATTAGGTGTCTGCATCTGATGATCCAGGTTGGCAATCACGTTCTGTAGCTGTTCCGTGTAATTCTTCCGGGTGTAAGGCAGCAGCTCCACATAGGTCTGGCCGCAGCACTGGTCGTCGGCATCGCAGGTCTGGATGCCGTTGCGGGGTGTCCACTTGTGGAAGTCGGCCCATCGCACGGCATAATCCACATAGCGTTGTTGCGGGTCAATCTCCTGCAAGGCCATTAATCCTTCATAGTAAACGGCCCGTGTCCAGAGGCTCGACGGGCGTATTTTCTTTACATTGGTGGGAACGGTGGGGTCTTCATACTTTTGCATGAAGTAGTTGTTGGCCTTGCGGGCTACGCTCAGCACGTCATCGGCCGTCGTCTGTGCTGTCATCGGTAGAGCGGTGACAATCAGGCAGATAATAGAGATTAGTTTCTTCATTTTGTTTGTCGTTTTGTCGTTTTGCGTGCAAAAATAATAATAAAAGGTGAAAAAGCCAAATTTTTGTTACAATATTATTTTGTACTTTCATTGTTTTGTCGTAACTTTGCGCACATAATGATAAGTGAATATCAGATAAGGGTGCTGCCCGAAGTTGCAGCCCAGCAGGAGCTGCTCAAGCAGTACCTGGCCGACGAGTACGGGCTTGAGGTCAGGGACGTGATGGGTGTGCGTATTCTGAAACGCAGTATTGACGCACGCCAGCGTACTATTTTCGTAAATTTGAAGGTAAGGGTATATGTGAACGAACTGCCTGCTGACGACGAATATGAACGCACGGACTATCCCGATGTAAGTGAGCAGCCTCAGGCTGTTGTGGTGGGTGCCGGTCCTGGTGGCCTGTTTGCTGCCCTACGTCTGATAGAATTAGGTATCAGGCCCGTTGTTCTGGAACGTGGAAAGGATGTGCATTCGCGAAAGAAAGACCTGGCCGATATTGCCCGTACACAGCAGGTGGATGGCGAAAGCAACTATTGTTTCGGCGAGGGTGGGGCAGGAGCCTATTCCGACGGTAAACTCTACACCCGTTCCAAGAAACGTGGCAACATAGAGAAAATACTCAGGGTATTCTGCCAGCATGGCGCTTCGACCGCTATTCTTGCTGATGCTCATCCTCATATAGGCACTGACCGTCTGCCTCAGGTGATTGAGAACATGCGCAACACCATTCTCCGTTGTGGCGGAGAAGTGCATTTTCAGACAAAGATGACTCGTCTGCTTCTGAGCAACGACGGCTCAAAGGTCATTGGTGTTGAAGCTTTCAACGCTCCGCTCTCTATTACCAACTCTTATCTTGGTCCCGTCATCCTTGCTACAGGACACAGCGCGCGTGATGTCTACCGCTATCTGGCTGATTCCGGCATAGAGATAGAACCTAAGGGCATTGCCGTCGGTGTGCGTCTGGAGCATCCTTCTATGTTGATAGACCAGATTCAGTATCATCGGCGTGAAGGAAAGGGCAAGTGGCTTCCTGCTGCTGAATATGCTTTTGTGACGCAGGTCGATGGCCGTGGCGTCTATTCGTTCTGCATGTGTCCAGGTGGCTTTGTCATTCCAGCTGCTACAGGACCTGAGCAGATCGTGGTCAACGGCATGAGTCCTGCCAGTCGAGGCACGAAGTGGAGCAATTCGGGCATGGTGGTCGAGACGCGTCCTGAAGACGTGGAAGGCGATGATGTGTTGAAGATGCTTCGTTTCCAGGAGCAGCTGGAACGCGACTGTTGGCAGCAGGGCAACAGGAAGCAGACAGCTCCTGCCCAGCGTATGGCCGATTTCGTGAATAGCCGTCTGAGCTTTGACTTGCCCAAGAGCAGCTATGCTCCGGGAATTCTCTCATCGCCCTTACACTTCTGGCTTCCCAAGTTTGTGTCACATCGGTTGCAGCAGGGCTTTCGGCAGTTTGGAAAACAGGCGCATGGCTTTCTGACGAATGAGGCGGTGATGATTGCCATTGAGACACGTACCTCCTCGCCGGTGCGCATCCTCCGTCATCAGGAAACGCTACAGCATGTGCGCTTGCAAGGACTTTTCCCCTGTGGTGAGGGCGCAGGCTATGCGGGTGGCATCGTTTCAGCGGGTGTCGACGGTGAACGTTGTGCCGAGATGTGTGCTGCTTGGTGCGCAGCCAATAACAATTGAAATGAATAATTACTAATCATAAACCAATAACAAAATGAAGACTTATCTATTGATGATGGCTATGGCCGCAGTCATGAGCACCAAGAGTGCAGAAGCACAGGTGAAGTATGCTTGGCAAGACCCGCAGCTGCCAAGGGCAGAACGCGTGGAAAACCTGTTGGGCATGCTGACACCCGAAGAGAAAGTCGGACTGATGATGAACAAAAGCATCTCTATTGACCGTCTTGGCATTCCGTCCTATAACTGGTGGAGTGAAGCCTGTCACGGTGTGCGCCAGGGTGGCTATACCGTCTATCCGCAACCTATTGGTATGGCTGCAGCTTTCAATGCCCAGCTGGTCTATGATGTCTTTTCGCAGGTAAGCGATGAAGCCCGTGCCAACTGGAATCGTTCCGACCATAATATTTTTAATGTTCCGATGGGCGTGACCTATTATCCTGGCAACCCTGAACTGACATTCTGGTGTCCCAACGTGAACATCTTCCGTGACCCGCGTTGGGGACGCGGACAGGAAACCTGTGGTGAAGATCCCTACCTGAACGCTGTGCTGGGTGTGCAGACAGTGCTGGGAATGCAGGGTGATAACAGTAAATACTTTAAGACCCATGCCTGTGCCAAGCATTATGCCGTACATAGTGGGCCAGAGCCGTTACGTCATTCCATGAACGTGGAACCGTCGAACCGTGATCTCTGGGAAACCTATCTGCCCGCCTTCAAGGCTTTGGTAAAAAAAGGTAATGTACGCGAGGTGATGTGTGCCTACCAGCGTTTTGAGGGGCGTCCCTGCTGTACCAGTGACCGACTGCTCATTGACATCCTGCGCAACAAGTGGGGCTACGACGGTCTGGTGGTTACGGACTGTGATGCTATCAATAACTTCTTTAATAAGGGACAGCATGAGACCCATCAAGACCCACTTTCGGCCACTGTCGATGCTGTGCTCAACGGTACCGATCTGGAGTGTGGGAAGGTGATGATGAACCTCACTGACGGTCTGGCAAAAGGTCTTATTAAGGAAGACGACCTCGACCAGCACCTTCGTCGCACGCTGACGGGACGTTTCGAGCTGGGCATGTTCGACCCCGTCGATATGGTTCCGTGGTCGAATCTTCCTGAATCGACCATCAGCAGCGAGAAACACGATGCCCTGGCTACCCAGGCTGCCCGAGAGAGTATGGTGCTCCTGTACAACAGTGGCATTCTTCCCCTTTCAAAAAACATCAAGACATTGGCCGTTTTAGGCCCTAATGCTGACGATGTAGAACTGCTCAACGGCAACTACGGTGGTACGCCCACTGAGGATCATCAGCATTCTTTGCTTGAAGGCATCCGCAATGCCTTGCCCAATACCCAAATAATTTACCAGAAGGCTTGCGAACTCAACGATGAGTATGCTACTATTCACCACCTGCAGGATTTTAATAATGGTAAGGGCGTTAAGGTGGAGTTCTGGAATGACCGCAATGCATCCTTTGAGAATCCCGTGAAGACCGGCTACTACAACGAACTCAATTTCTCCACTTTCGGAGCCTGGGGCTTTGCCGAGGGCATCAGCAACGACAATCTTGCCGTGCGTGTAAGTGGCCAGTACAAGGCCACCTTCACTGGAGAAATGAAATATACGCTTTCTACTGACAACGGCTATGTGCTGAAAGTCAACGGTCAGGTGATTGAAGAAAACCAGAACAGCGGTCGTCGTCGTGGTTTTGGCTTTGGACGCCGTGTAGAGTACAAGTCATTCCCCGTAGAGCAAGGCAAGACCTACGACGTGGTGATTGAATATCGTCGTGGCAATGGCAACTTCGCTATGCTGCGTGGTGATATTTGCGAACGCAAGTTGGCAGATTTTACCAATCTGGCCAAGGAGGTGAGCGTGGCCGATGCCATCATTATTATTGGCGGTATCTCTGCCCGTATGGAGGGTGAAGGCGGTGACAAGCAGGATATAGAGTTGCCCAAGGTGCAGCAGATGCTTGTCAGCGCCATGCATCAAACAGGCAAGCCCGTGGTCTTCGTGAACTGTTCAGGATCGGCCATCGCCTTCGGCAGCGTTGAGGGAGCTTACGACGCGCTGCTGCAAGCCTGGTATCCTGGTCAGGGTGGTGCCAAAGCCCTGGCCGAGATACTCTTCGGTGACTATAATCCTGGTGGAAAGTTGCCCGTGACGTTCTATCGTTCTAACAATGATCTGCCCGATTTTCTTGATTATTCGATGAAGAACCGCACCTATCGCTACTTCACTGGTGAGCCGCAGTATGCCTTTGGCTATGGCCTGAGCTATACAACCTTCACCGTTGGCAAAGGTCAGCTTTCTGCAACCTCTGGAAAAGCCAGCTGTACGCTTACCATTCCCGTGACTAATACTGGCAAACGGGAGGGTACCGAGACCGTACAGGTCTACGTGAAACGGTTAGGCGATGCCGGTGCTCCCATCAAGGCACTGAAGGGGTTCCAGAAACTCACCCTCAAGCCCGGTGAGACCAAGAATGCTGTGATAACGCTCGATAGTGATGCCTTTGAATACTATGACGCAGCTATCGATGAGCTTTCTGTAATGCCAGGCGACTATCAGTTGCTCTATGGCACCTCGTCGCGTGACGTTGACCTTCAGTCACTTCCTTTCACTGTTTCACTTTAAGCCATACCGATTTATAACTATGACCCTATCACCTCATATTAAAATCTTTTCCGCGTGGACACTTTCCATGCTGCTTGGTCTGACAGCAGCTCAGGCACAGCCACTGGTCTATGATCAGGAGAATACAGGCAGCAAGTTTGCATTGAAGAAATTCAAGACCATTGATCAGCTGCCCGTGGTAAAAAACTTGCCTGATGCATTGGAAGGCGTTAAGGACTTTTCCGACTGGGAACGCCGTCGTAATGAAATCGGCTCACTGATCCAGCATTACGGCATCGGCGTGAAGCCTGCCGTGAAGCCTGGTCAGGTGAAGGCTCGTATGGAGGGCGACACTGCTTTGGTTGTTGATGTGACCGTAGGCAAAGAGACACTTACTTTGCGTTCCGTTATCCGTTATCCGAAGGTGGGACAAGCACCATTCGCATTGATGATTGGCACCGACATGATCGCCTTGCCCCGTCAGCTGTTTGACAACCGTCCCATTGCCACGATGACTTTCCAGTCGGCTCAGGTGAACGACTATAAGCAGTTCGGTAAGCACCACGACCGTGGTGAGCATCACTTTGACCGTCTCTATCCTGAGTTGACGCAGAACGGTGCTTACAGCGAGTGGGCCTGGGGTATGAGCCGCCTTATTGACGGTTTGCAGCAGTTAGGTCCTGAGGTCACGAAGATTGATACGCGCCGTATTGGTGTTACCGGTTGTTCGTATGCAGGAAAGATGGCTCTGTATTGTGGCGCCTTCGACGAACGCATTGCCCTGACTATTGCCCAGGAACCTGGTGGTGGCGGTGCTGCCGCCTGGCGTAAGTCGCATGAGTTGACGCTGAAAGGCACGAATCTCGAAGATATTGACAAGACCGATTACCATTGGTTCCTTGAGAGCCAGAAAGAAAACTTCCACGGAGACAGTGTCTACCGCTTGCCCTATGATCAGCATGAGCTTTGTGCGATGGTCTGTCCACGTGCCTTGTTGTTATTAGGCAATCCTGACTATGTATGGCTGGCCGACTCTTCGATGGCCATCTCGGCACAGGCTGCCCACAAGGTATGGGAGCGCTTCGGCATTGCCGACCGTATGGGTTGCGACATCATTGGCGGTCATGGACACTGCCAGTTGCCCGACAGCCAGTTCCCCTTGGTGCAGGCTTATATCGACCGCTTCCTGCTTGATGGCAAGCCTTGGACAAAGGGTGGTTTCGACACACGTCGCTATCGCAATCTCTTCGCTGAGATGGGATATAGCCGTAGCGAGACAGACCGCAAGTTGCAGGAGGTGTACAACGACGTTTTTCACGGGCCTAACAAGGTCTACTTCGAAGTAGGCGACACGCTGGGCTACATCTCTGACATCAAGAACCACGATGCCCGTACCGAGGGCATGAGTTACGGTATGATGATTGCCGTGCAGTTAGACAAGAAAGATGTGTTCGACCGCTTGTGGCGATGGAGCAAGAAATACATGCAGCACAAGGACGGCCCTCGTCGCGGTTACTTTGCCTGGAGCTGCAAGACTGACGGTAGCCACAATGCCGAAGGTGCTGCCAGCGATGGCGAGCTCTACTATATTACCTCGCTTCTCTTTGCCTCTAACCGTTGGGGCGACTCTACAGGCATTAACTACAAGGCAGAGGCGCAGTATATTCTGGACTGTATCCAGCCTCATGAATACATGCCTGAAGCCAGACCGGGCTTTGGTCAGCAGCAGACAGGCCCTCAGCAGATGTATTTGATTGATCCTGAAACGAAGCTCATTACCTTTACACCTGACGGCTTCGGGCAGCGTTTCACCGATCCCTCCTATCACATCCCTGCTTTCTATGAAGTATGGGCCCGATGGGCTGATGACGGTCGTTCAGACTACTGGAGCGAATGTGCAAGTAAATCTCGTGAGTTTCTTCACAAGGCCATCAACGATACCACGGGTCTGAATCCTGATATGTGTAACTATGATGGCACATTGATGCAGATGCCTGCCTTCCCGGGAAGGCAGGGTCGTCAGCAGGGGCCTCGCCGCAATGGCAGTTCCAACTTCCGTTACGATTCGTGGCGTGTGCCCATGAACGTTGCGCTCGATTATGAATGGAGTTGTGCCGACCGTGAGTGGCAGCAGCAGTATGGAGAGAAGTTCCAGAACTTCCTCTATGGCCAGGGCGTCGACACGTTTGCTGACCAGTATCGTGTGGACGGTACGCTGCCCGAAGGTGACGAGATCCTGCAGGCAGGCGGCTTCCGCAAACTGCGCCACAGCATTGGTCTGGTGGCCACATCGGCAGCAGCCTCAGTGATGTGCTCGCATGAGAAGAAGCGTGAATTTGTCAATGCGCTCTGGAATGCTAGGCACGAACCCTTTGAAGACGGCTATTTCGATGCCTACTACGACGGTTTGTTGCGTCTGTTTGCTTTCATGCATCTCAGCGGCAACTACCGGGTGATTTTTCCCCAATAATAATTAAATCATTCCTTTATGCACTGTCTGACTTACAAAATCAGGAACACACTCTCGGCCCGTTTGGGCAAGTGGGTTGTCTTGTTCTGCACCTTGCTGTTTATGGCCGTGCTATGGATCATGCTGTGGTTTGCCCGCCAGGCAGTTAAGGAAGAGGCCATCGAGAAAGCCCGCTCTACCCTCGATTCAGCTGTGTTGTCCATTGACAATGAGCTGGCTGACGTGGAGACTGCTGTCCGCAACTCAGTATGGCATGTTGAGTCACATCTTGACGATCCCGACATGATGATGTCATTGAGTCGGAGCATTGTCGAAGTAAACCCTGCCATTGAAGGCTGTGCCATTGCTTTCGAGCCGGACTTCTACCCTTCGAAAGGGCGTTACTACATGGCTTATTACCATCGTGTGGGCAACCACATTGTTCGTTCCGACCATTTTGGCGATGTCCCCTATGCTGAGCAGGAGTGGGTTACGCTTCCTTTGCTGAGTGGTCGTCCCGGATGGATCAATCCTCTTACGGTCAGCAAATACAGTCCTCATCCCATCACTACTTACAGTATGCCGCTGTTTAGCGAGCCGGGCACACCTGCTGTTGGTGTGCTGGCCGTGGATGTGGCCCTCGAAGGGCTGTCGGCCACTATTCAGAGTGCCCGTCCTTTCTCTCGCACCTATTGTGCAATGATGGATCAGAACGGGACCTTCATCATCCACCCTGACAGCACACAGGTGGGCAATATCACTGTCTGGGATCAACTGGAGAGATTTCCCTCCCATGAAGGTGAACGCCTTGCCAAGGCCATGCTTAGTGGTGAAAGCGGCAGCATGGTCATGGACTTCTGGGGATATGCCAACTATGTGTTCTACCGTCCGTTCAAAAGTATTGGATGGAGTGTGGATATTGTCTGTCCTGAGAGTGAGATTTTCGCTTCCTACCGTTATCTGCTTCGTGTGGCCATCGCGTTGAGCCTGGCAGGGTTGCTGGTTCTTCTGCTGTTCATTCTCTTCTACATTGGCTGGCAGATGCGTCCTCTTTACAAGCTTGATGCCTCTGTGCAGCAATTAGCTCAAGGCAAGTTCGACCAGCCGCTGCCGTCAACTAGCCGTGCGGATGAAATAGGCCACATGCAGCGTGCTTTCAGCGAGATGCAGCAGTCGCTGGCTTCCTATCTTGAAAAGATTTCGGTGCAGCAGCAGGAGCTTGACCAGCGTGGAGAGGCCCTTCGCGCTGCATACGACCGAACCAAGGAGGCTGAGAATGCCAAAGCCGTCTTCATGCACAGTGCCTCTGACCAGTTGACCCATCCTGTTGTCGTCATCGGTGACATTGTTGACCGCATCCATCAGGATCATGCCCGTTTCGACCCTGATGAGATTGGCCACATGACCCAACAGCTGTCCGATCAGACCAGCTGTGTCCTCGAGCTGCTGGATCGAATGATTGCCGTATCAACTACTACCCCAAAATAAAACATCACCGTCATGGACTTTATACGTAAATCGCTCACCAAGAAAATAACTTTCGGCATTCTGCTCGGCGTGCTGATGGTCTTTGCCGTCGCCCTTGGCTTCTTGTTCGTCAAGTCCCGCCAGATGGTTAAGAAAGAAGCCTATGAGCGTGCTGAGCGTCTGCTGGCCAACACCAATCACCGTGTGGAGGCTTACCTCAACGAAGCCGAGGTGGCCACCCACAATATCTATTGGATTGTCCTGCATCACATGCAGCCCGATTCGCTGTTGGCCTTCACAAGGCGTGTGGTGGAACAGAATCCCCATGTGAATAGCTGTTCCGTCTCGACCGAACCCTATTTTTTCGCTCAGTACGGACGCTACTTCTCTGCCTATTCCGTGCGCCAGGGTGACAGCATTGTCACTGCTTGTGACACCGAACACAACTATCACGACAATGAATGGTACAGGAAGACTCAAGACGAAGGCAAGGCCGTTTGGGTAGATCCCTACGAATTATATGGTGATGAATCTATTCTGCCGGAATACATGCTTATTTCTTATTGTTGTCCGCTGATAGATGGTACAGGGCGATTCATCGGTGTCATTTCCACTGACATTTCCCTGCCCAGTCTTTCACAAGCCATCAGTCAGGAGAAGCCCTATCCTCATTCATACGCTATCTTGTTGGGAAAAGACGGTCACTATTTCGTTCATCCCGATACCTCGCGTCTGGTTAAGACAACCATCTTCGACGAGGTAGACCCTCAGATACAGTCCGACCTGATTGCCCTGGGCCATGAAATGCTGAGCGGCAGCAAGGGCATGATGGATGTGTTCACCCCTCACGACACCTATATCTGTTTCTATGCTCCCGTTCAGCAGGCAGGATGGAGCTTGGGCCTTATCTGTACTGAAAACGACATTCTTTCCAACTATTATCGCTTTGCCTACATCGTCGTCCCGCTCTTTGTGCTGGGGCTGCTGTTCCTGCTTGTCTACTGTCGGCGCACGGTGAAGCGCTTCATTGCGCCTCTTGAGCGGCTTTCCCTTCAGGCCAGCAGAATTGCCGAAGGTCATTTCGGCGAGCGGATGGATTATACCGAGAGAACCGATGTAGTGGGAAGGTTGCAAAACAACTTTGCCAAGATGCAGGAGACCCTTGACGAGCACATCACCAAGCTGCGCGCTGTCAGTGCCGAGACCGAACAGCGCAATCGGGAACTTGCCCTGGCCAACAGTCAAGAGGAGGAGGCTGGCAGACAGAAAGCCGCCTTCCTGCAGGACATGACCCATCAGATACGTACACCGCTGAACATCATCATGGGCTTTGCCCAGGTGCTGCGTGATGACTTCGAGCTGATACCAGGAGAAGAGGTAGAGAACATTACCGACACGATGCAGAAAAACGCCATCTCCGTGAGCCGCATGATCAACATGCTGCTGGCTGCGGCAGCTGTTGCTGACAAGCATGAGAAGGCAGAGCGTCACGATATTGTCTACCCCAATCAGTTGGCCCAAGAGGCAGCCCGTATCTTCAATAGCCGTCCACCTCGCTATGTCCCGCTGACTGTTGACAGCCAATTGTCCGACGGTCTCTCCATTGTGACCAACCACGATTATCTGCTGAAGTCACTCAATGAGATACTCTACAATGCCAAGAAATTCATGTGTAAGCAAGATAGTCAGATGACAGTCTGCGGCTCTATTGTCTTGCGTCTGCGCAACGAACAGAAGGTGGTACGTTTCATAGTTGAGGACAATGGCCCTGGTATTCCCGAGGAGAGCCGTGACAGCATCTTCACCAGTTTCCACAAACTCGACGATTTTGGCGAAGGTTTGGGGTTGGGACTGAGCATCTCGCGGCAGTTTGCCCGCATGCTGGGCGGTGACCTTTATCTCGACCCCAGCTACACCGACGGCGCACGCTTCGTGCTCGAGGTTCCGCTGGGGTGAAAGGATGACATTCCCTGACTTATTCGTAACGGATGGATTGGGCGGGACTCACACGCGAAGCCAGATAGCTTGGCCCCACCAGAATGAAGATGCAGAGCAGCAGGGTGGCCAGGTTGAGCACGACAATCAGTGGGGTGTTCAGTTCCACAGGTGCCTCACTCACATAATAAGTCTGTGGGTCGAGTGTCACCATGCCGGTATATTTCTGCAATAGTACAAGTCCTATGCCCAGCAGGTTGCCCCACAGCAGTCCGCGGCCTATGATGAAGGCTGCAAACCAGAGGAAAGTCTTTCTGACGGTCTGGTTACGCGCACCCAGTGCCTTGAGCAGACCTATCATCTGCGTGCGTTCCAGGATGATGATAAGCAGACCGCTGACCATCGTGATGCCAGCCAGGGCAACCATCAGTCCCAGGATAATCCAAACGTTCAGGTCGAGCAGTTGTAGCCAGGAGAATACCTGCGGATAGGCTTCCAGAATGGTGCGCGAACTAAACGTGTTTTTATAGCGGTCGAGTGTGCGGTTGACTTGTGCCACAACATTCAGATAGATGTCTTCCAGTTGGTCGAAGTTGCCGATGCTCAGTTCGGCTCCCGAACACTGGTCTTCAAACCATCCGTTCAGCTTGCGTGTTGCATAGAGGTCGGTCAGGCACACCACGTCGTCGAAGCGCTTCATGTTGGTCTGATAGATGGCCTCTACGGTGAACCGCCGTGCCCTGATGCCGCTCTCGTCTATGAAGTAGGCAAACACCTTCTGTCCCAAGCTGAGTCCCAGTTTCCTGCTGATGGTCTGCGAGATCACGAGCGGGTAGGTGGTGGCGGTGTCGCAGAATTGTGGCAGACTGCCTTCCATCAGACAAGAGTTGAGAAAGGTGGCATCGTATTCGGGACCGACGCCTTTCAGCGAGATGCCCAGAAAGTCATCGTCGGTTTTCAGAATGCCCTGCGTGTTGGCATAGCGTTCCGCATGGTTTACACCTTCAATGGAGCTGAGCACGCTCAATGTACTGTCATCCACGCAGATAGGGTAGTCCGTGCCCGTCGACAGCGACATAATGTTCTGCACTTGTATGTGGGCCCCGAATCCCACCACCTTGTCGCGTATGGTGTGTTTGAAGCCCAGCACCACGCTCACCGTGACAATCATCACGGCCAGACCCACGGCCACGCCTATGGTAGCAATGCGAATGGCGGGGCGGCTCACTTTTCGGTGATCCGCCTCGCCATTGTAGATGCGTCGGGCAAGGAATAAAGGCAGGTTCACAGCTTCTTTCCGGGATAGGCTTCAAGAGCCTTTTGTAGTACAACGAGTGCGCGGGTCAGATCTTCCTTCTTCAGCACGTAGGCTATGCGTACCTGGTCGCGCCCAGCCCCTGGAGTGGTGTAGAATCCCGCAGCAGGTGCCATCATGACCGTTTCGCCCTCGTACTGGAACTCTGAAAGACACCAGCGGCAGAACTCCTCGGCATCGTCCACGGGCAGCTTGGCCACTGTGTAGAAAGCCCCCATGGGAATGGGAGAGTAGACACCGGGAATGCGGTTCAGACCGTCGATCAGGCATTTCCTTCGTTCCACATATTCGTCATAGACATCGCGCAGATACTCCTCCGGGGCATCCAGCGAAGCCTCGGCCACTATCTGACCGATGAGCGGAGGCGACAGCCTTGCCTGGCAGAACTTCATCACGGCAGCCCTCACCTCCTTGTTCTTAGTGATCAGTGCCCCTATGCGTATGCCGCATTCTGAATAACGCTTTGACACCGAGTCAATCAGTATCACGTTCTGCTCAATGCCTTCCAGGTGGCAAGCTGAGATGTAGGGCGAACCCGTGTAGATGTACTCGCGGTAGACCTCGTCGCTGAAGAGGTACAGGTCGTACTTCTTCACCAGGTCACGTATCTGGTTCATCTCGCGGCGGGTGTAGAGATAGCCCGTGGGGTTGTTCGGGTTGCAGATCATGATGGCTCGTGTGCGCTCGTTGATGAGCTCCTCAAACTTCTCCACCTTGGGCAGCGAGAATCCTTCCTCTATGGTGGTGGCTATGGTGCGTATCTTGGCTCCTGCCGAGATAGCAAAGGCCATGTAATTGGCGTAGGCCGGTTCTGGCACGATAATCTCGTCGCCTGGGTTCAGGCATGACAGGAATGCGAAGAGTACGGCTTCCGATCCTCCCGACGTGATGATGATGTCGTCGGCGGTCACGTTGATGTTGTACTTTGCGTAGTAGCCCACCAGCTTTTCCCTGTAACTCAGATAGCCTTGTGAGGGCGAGTACTCCAGTATCTCGCGGTCAATATGCTTCAGCGCGTCAAGTCCTATTTGCGGAGTGGGCAGGTCGGGCTGTCCAATGTTCAAATGATACACCCTTACGCCTCTTTTCTTGGCAGCAGCAGCCAGCGGGGCCAGCTTCCTGATGGGCGATTCGGGCATTTCCACGCCTCGTACTGATATTTCTGGCATCTTCTTTTTCGTTTATGTTCTTGTATGTTTACGCAAAATCGACGGCAAAGTTACCACTTTTTTTTGAATTAGCCCACAAAAAACAAAAAAAACTATACCTGAGTGTATACCTGTTTCCTTTACCACCTATTTTATATGCGTTTAACGTATGCGTAAGCGTGCTTAAGTCGTGCGTAAGCGTGCTTACGTTGCGCTTGCTTTTTTACTTTCCTAAAAAACTTCCCAATTCGCTTTGCTGTCTCAACTTTTCTTCGTAACTTTGCACGATAAAAATAAAAGACGTAAAAAAATATTGTACATAACGATGGCAAAGAAATTCGCCGAACACAATGGCTTGAACCTGACAAAGGTGAACAACGAGATTCTTGAAAAGTGGAAACAGCAGGACATCTTCCACCGCTCTATTGATGAGCGCGAGGGATGCCCTCAGTTTGTGTTCTTCGAGGGCCCGCCCTCGGCTAACGGCCATCCTGGCATACACCACGTGTTGGCACGAAGCATCAAAGACACTTTCAACCGCTATAAGACCATGAGGGGCTTCCAGGTGAAGCGCAAGGCCGGATGGGATACCCACGGACTGCCCGTGGAACTGGGCGTCGAGAAGGAATTGGGTATTACCAAAGCAGACATTGACAACAGGGAGAGCGAGAAGTATATCTCGACGGAGGACTACAACCGCAAGTGCCGGGAGAACGTGATGATGTTCACTGCCGAATGGCGTGAGCTCACTGAGCGAATGGGCTATTTTGTAGACCTCGACCATCCGTACATTACCTATGACAACAAGTACATCGAGACACTGTGGTATCTGCTGAAGCAGTTCTACAACAAGGGACTGCTCTATAAGGGCTACACCATACAGCCTTACAGTCCTGCCGCAGGCACGGGTCTTTCCAGCCACGAGCTGAACCAGCCCGGATGCTACCGCGACGTGAAGGACACGACTTGTACCGCCCTCTTCCGCATGAAGAATCCCAAGCCTGAGATGGCGCAGTGGGGCACTCCGATGTTCATGGCATGGACGACCACGCCCTGGACGCTGGCTGCCAACTCGGCACTCTGCGTGGGGCCGAAGATAGACTATGTGGCCCTTGACACCTATAACCCCTACACGGCCGAGAAGATCACGGTGGTGATGGCAGAGGCCCGCGTGGCTGCCTATTTCGATACCGCTGCCGAGATTACCGACGGGGGCGAGATGCCTGAGTTCAAGAAGGGAGAGAAGTTTCTGCCCTATCGCACGGTGGGCCACTACAAGGGCACTGACCTCGTGGGTATGGAATATGAGCAGCTGTTGCCCATGATCAAGCCCATGGGCGACGCCTTCCGCGTAATCCCCGGCGACTATGTGACGACTGAAGACGGTGCCGGTATTGTGCATATCGCTCCGAACTTCGGTGCCGACGATGCCTTCGTGGCCAAGAAGGCAGGCATCTGCCCCATTGTGCTCATAGACAAGAAGGGGGCTGAGCGACCCGTGGTTGACCTGCAGGGCAAGTACTTCCTGGTTGAAGACCTTGATGCCGACTTCGTGAAGAACTATGTAGACGTGGAGAAATGGCAGAGGTACAGTGGACGCTATGTGAAGAATGCCTACGACGAGAACCTGACCGATAAGGACGAGACGCTCGATATCTCTATCTGCATGGACCTGAAGGCAGAGGGCAAGGCGTTCAAGATTGAGAAGCACGTACATAACTATCCCCATTGCTGGCGCACGGACAAGCCTGTGCTCTACTATCCGCTCGACTCCTGGTTCATCAGGAGCTCGGCCTGCAAGGAACGCATGAGCGAGCTGAACAAGACCATCAACTGGCAGCCGGAATCAACGGGCACGGGACGCTTCGGCAACTGGCTCGACAACCTGAACGATTGGAACCTGTCGCGCTCACGCTTCTGGGGCACACCGCTGCCCATCTGGCGCAGCGAGGACGGCGAGGAGAAGTGCATCGGGTCGCTGGAAGAGCTTTACAGCGAGATAGAAAAAGCTGTGGCAGCAGGCGTGATGCAGTCCAATCCGCTGAAGGACAAGGGCTTCGTGCCTGGCGACTACTCGCAGGAGAACTACGACAAGATTGACATGCACCGCCCATACGTGGACTACATTATCCTGGTGAGTGAGGGCGGCAAGCCCATGAAGCGCGAGACCGACCTGGTCGATGTGTGGTTCGATTCGGGCTCCATGCCCTACGCACAGGTTCATTATCCGTTTGAGAATAAAGAGCTGATAGATAAGAATCTGGCGTTCCCCGCCGACTTCATCAACGAGGGCGTTGACCAGACGCGTGGCTGGTTCTTCACCCTTCATGCCATCGCTACGATGATTTTCGACTCCGTGGCCTTCAAGAACGTGATCTCTACGGGCTTGGTGCTCGATGCCAAGGGCAACAAGATGTCGAAGCATGTGGGCAATGTGGTCAACCCGTTCGACATGATAGACAAGTATGGCTCGGATGCCGTTCGCTTCTATATGATGACCAACAGCGAGCCTTGGGACAACCTGAAGTTCGACCCCGAGGGAGTGGCCGAGGTGAGCCGTAAGTTCTTCGGCACCTTATATAATACTTATTCGCTCTTTGCCATGTATGCCAATGTGGACGGCTTCGACCCTGCTACTGCCCAGATTCCCGTCGACGAGCGGCCTGAGTTCGACCGCTGGATTCTCTCCTGCCTGAACACGCTGGTGAAAGGAGTGGAAGACGAGCTTGACGGATATGACCCCACCCGTGCTGGCCGCCTCATCGACAAGTTCGTGGATGAGGATCTGTCGAACTGGTACGTACGCCTGAACAAGAAGCGTTTCTGGGGCAAGGAGATGGACAGCGACAAGCTGGCCGCCTACCAGACGCTCTATGAGTGCCTGCTGAAGGTGGCGAAGCTGCTGGCTCCGTTTGCACCCTTCTTTGCCGACCGCCTCTATTGCGATCTGGGTGGACAGATGGACTCCGTGCATCTGGAGAAATTCCCCGTGGCCGACATGAGCCTGGTCAACAAGGATTTGGAGGAGCGCATGGACATTGCACAGCGCATCACCACCATCGTGCTGGCCCTGCGCCGAAAGGAGGGCATCAAGGTGAAGCAGCCGCTGCAGACGCTGATGATTCCCCCCGTGGATGCTGGGCAGAAGGCTGCTATAGAGAGCGTGAAGCAGATATTCCTGCAGGAAGTGAACGTGAAGGACGTGAAGTTCGTGGAGGGGGCTGGCATCCTGGTGAAGAGGGTGAAGTGCAACTTCCGCACCATGGGCAAGAAGTTCGGCAAGCTCATGAAGGGCGTTGCCGCTGCTATGGATGCACTCTCGCAGGAGCAGATTGCCCAGCTGGAGAAGGAAGGAACCATTGGCATCAGCGTAGAAGGTCAGGAACTGACCGTGGAGGCTGCCGATGTGGAAATCATCAGCGAGGACATTCCCGGATGGCTCATGGGTAACGAGGGCAACCTGACTGTGGCACTCGACATCACGCTGACCGACGAGCTGAAGAACGAGGGAATGGCCCGCGAACTGGTGAATCGCATTCAGAACATACGCAAGAAGAGCGGACTGGAGATTACCGACCGCATCACCGTCGACATACAGCCCAACGAGGCTGCAACCAAGGCTGTAGAGGCTTTCGGCGACTATATTGCCCGGCAGGTCCTGGCCGATGCCATTCGGCTGAACGACAACGACGGACAGGAGGTGGAGTTCGACGACTTCAAGCTGAACATCAAAGTTACCAAGAATTCATAAAACAATTGTAAATAACTAAGACCTGTTATGTCAGAAAAGACACGTTACTCGGACGAGGAACTCGAGGAGTTCCGCGAGATTATCAATGAGAAACTGGCACTGGCCAAGCGTGACTACGACCAGATGATGAGTGTGCTGATGAACAAGGACTCGAATGACGTAGACGATACTTCGCCCACCTATAAGGCTTTGGAAGAAGGCTCTGCCACTCAATCGAAGGAAGACCTCATCTCATTTGCAGCACGCCAGCAGAAGTTCATTCAGGGACTCAAGGCCGCCTTGGTGCGTATTGAGAACAAGACCTATGGCATTGACCGCATTACGGGCAAGCTGATTCCCAAGGAGCGACTCAAGGCTGTGCCCCATGCAACGCTGAGCGTGGAGTCGAAGGTAATGGAGAAGAAGAGACATTGATGTGCTTCGCTCAGTAGAAAAAGTGAATAGTGAGAAGTGAAGACTGACAAGATTCTGAACAGGGGATGGCTGGCGGCAATTCTGATTGTCGCCATTCTCCTTATTGACCAAGTCATTAAGATATGGGTGAAGACCCACATGCACCTGCATGAAAGCATTCACGTGACTGACTGGTTCTACATCTCTTTCATAGAGAACAACGGAATGGCCTACGGCATGCAGTTGGGATCGAAACTGGTGCTCTCGCTCTTCCGGGTGGCTGCCATCGGCCTGCTGGGCTACTATCTGTGGCAGCAGGTGAGAAAAAAAGTGAGAATCGGCTATCTGGTGTGCCTGGCAATGATCCTGGCTGGGGCAGCAGGCAATCTCATTGACTGCATGTTCTATGGCCTCTGCTTCGATGCATCAACGCCTTACGAGCTTTCAACCATGGTGCCTTTCGGCGAGGGCTATGCGCCATTCCTCATGGGCAAGGTCGTCGACATGTTCTACTTCCCGCTGATTGTCACCACATGGCCGGAATGGGTTCCGGTGTGGGGTGGGGACGAGTTCATTTTCTTCAGTCCCGTCTTCAACTTTGCCGACTCTTCCATTTCGGTGGGCGTGGTGGCACTGTTGCTGTTCTATCGGAAGGAAATAAGCGAGATAAGTCTGAAACGTGAGTAGGCTCTATATTATAATAATAGGTGTGCTGATGCTTTCGGGTCTGGAAGGATGCAAGCCAGGAACGCCGGAACAGTATATTCAACCTGGCGACATGGAAGACATACTGGTTGACTATCACATAGCACGGGCTATGGCTTTGCATTCTGACAGCATGGAGTTCAATAAGGAGCTTTATCTGGAATCGGTGCTGCAGAAACATGGCGTCACCAGAGCCGACTTCGATTCGTCGATGGTCTATTATTATACCCGTGCCGACCGGCTGGACGACATGTATAAACGTATCATGGAAAGGCTGGAGGAAAAGGCACTTGCCCTCGGGGCCACTGAGGGAGAGATTGGCAAGTTCTCGTCGCTCAATGCCGACGGCGATACAGCTAACATTTGGACAGAGCGCAGCTCACTGGCCATGATGCCCATGCCGCCTTACAACCGCTTCGACTTTAAGATTGAGGTCGATTCCACCTTCAAGCCAGGCGACAGCTTCCTGTTGCAATTCATGTCGGACTTCATTTATCAGGACGGAGTGAGAGATGGTATCGTCTATGTAGTGGCAGATTATGCCGACACAACCATTACCTGGCAGAACCGCATCACCTATGGAGGACTTGGTCAGCTGCGCATCGAGGCTAAAGACTCGGCGGAGCTCACTGGGCTTCACGGCTTTTTCTATCTTGGAGGTGCCAATGAGTCTAAGACCACGCTGCGCCTACTCTTTATCAACAACATTCAGTTAATCCGTTTCCATAAACAACATGCAGAAGAGCAAAATACGACGGATGGCGGCTCACTGGCTGATGATGCCCGACGGCCAGTGTCGGACACAGTGGGTAGTAGAGATTCGGTCAGGAAGGGTGTCGGATTATTACCCGTTGAAGGAGGAACTCCCCTTCACAGAGTGGTTGAACGGCACGATTCAGTTAGAAGAAAACGCTGACGGAAGCTTGTCGGCCTTCTATGAAGGAAAGATGATAGAATGATAAACTAAAAACCTAATACAGAGGATATTATGAATACAAAAGTGCGATTGTCGGTGATGAACTTCTTGGAGTTCGCCGTTTGGGGTGCATACCTCACTTGTATGGGCAACTATCTTGGAAAAGCTGGCTTGGGTGAGAACATTGCATGGTTCTATGCCATTCAGGGCATCGTTTCCATATTCATGCCCACGCTGATGGGCATCGTGGCCGATAAGTACATCCAGCCTCAGCGGTTGCTGGGACTATGCCATCTGCTGGCAGGAGGCTTCATGCTGGGATGTTGGTGGATGGGTGTCGAGGCTGGCTTTGGTAACGAACTGCCTAACAAGTCGCTCTTCATCGTGATGTACACCATGAGTGTGGCTTTCTTTATGCCAACCATCGCATTGGCTAACACCACCGCCTTCTCAATATTGAAGGAGAACGGTATGGATACAGTTAAGGACTTCCCCCCCATCCGTGTGCTGGGAACCGTGGGCTTCATTGCCACAATGTGGTTCGTCAACTGTGCTGTGTGGGAAGAAGGCAGCTTCTCCTTCACATTGGCAGAGAATGCACACAAGTTTCAGTACACCTATATGCAGTTCTTTGTTTCTGGAGTGCTGAGCATGGTGCTTTGCGCCTATTGCTTCACACTGCCCGACTGTCGACTGAAAAAACAGGACGATGGTCAGAAGACCTCGATTGTCGAGTCGCTGGGACTGAACGCCTTCAAGTTGTTCAGGAAAAAGAAGATGGCTTTGTTCTTCGTCTTCTCCGCCCTGTTGGGTATGTGCCTGCAGGTGACCAACGGCTATGCCGGCCCGTTTATCACAAGCTTCAAGGGCAGTACTGATGCTGCTGTCGCATCGTCGTTTGCCGCCAATAATGCCACGCTCCTGACCTCCATTTCGCAGATTAGCGAGGCACTGTGCATCCTTATGATTCCGTTCTTCCTGAAACGCTATGGCATCAAGGTCGTTATGCTGATGTCGATGTTTGCATGGGTGTTCCGCTTTGGCTTCTTTGGCATGGGCAATCCTGCCATGCCGGGCGTGCTGCTCTTCGTATTGTCGTGTATTGTCTATGGCGTGGCCTTCGATTTCTTCAATGTGTCGGGTGGCATCTTTGTTGACCAGGAGTGTGCCTCGGACATCAAGGCATCGGCCCAGGGACTGTTCATGATGATGACCAACGGACTGGGAGCCACTATCGGCACGCTGATTGCCGGTGAGGTGGTCAATCATTACTGCCAGTGGGAGGGCGACTATCTGTTGGGCGACTGGCCCACGTGCTGGTACATCTTTGCAGGCTTTGCCCTCGTAGTGGGCGTATCCTTTGCTTTGTTGTTTAATCCCGAGAAGAAGCAGAACGTAGCATGAATCGCATACGACTGAGATTTGAGAGCATTCAGCAGGTGGCGGGGAGCGAGGAGCTTGCCGTCATCCTGCTGACTGATGAAGAGCGAGCCAATGCCCTGTCGGTCGTTTGTGACGACCCCATGAAGCGACAGATGCTCATGCGCCTTCAGCGTCCCAAAGCCTGTCGTAACATGTTGCCCGAAGCTCTTCTACAGATGATGACCGAGACCTGCGAGATGATGGTCTACGGCATTCACGACGGCCAGTATCAGGTAGTGTTGGCCAACAAGTCGTTTGAGCGTAATGTCAGAATCAGAATGAGCGATGCTGTCTTGCTCAGCATCATCTCGCAGTATCCTCTCTATATTGAACAGACGTTGTTCCAGCGTCAGTGTGTACCCTTCGATGAGCATGCCACAGGCATTGCCATTCCCATCAACACCATGGACAGCATCCGGCTTGACGAGGCGTTGCGCAAGGCTGTTGACGAGGAAAACTACAAGCTGGCATCCCTTTTGCGTGACGAGTTGAAACGCCGTAAATCTACTGAAGAATGAAAGAAGTCAGATATTTCTTCGTACCTGGGGCAGCTACCCTTACGGAACTGCCTGAAGAGGAGGCGGCCCATGCTGTTCGAGTGCTTAGGCTGCAGCCAGGCGACGAGATGATGCTCATGGACGGCGAGGGTTCTTTCTATCGGGCCCGTGTCACTATGGCTACTTCCCACCACTGTATGTATGAAATCTGCGAGACGATTCCTCAGCAGCGTCAATGGAAGGGCCATTTACATCTGGCTATGGCACCAACCAAGATGATGGATAGGGTGGAGTGGCTGGCTGAAAAGGCTACAGAGGTGGGCTACGACGAACTGTCATTTCTCGACTGCCAGTTCTCTGAACGTCGCGTCGTGAAGATTCCCCGTATCGAGAAGATTGTCGTCTCGGCCACCAAGCAGAGCCGTAAGGCTTGGAAGCCTGTTGTCAACGAGATCGTTTCTTTCAACGATTTCATTGCAGCCCATACCTCTGGCCATCGCTACATTGCCCATTGCTATGAGGAAGTGCCGAGAGTGAATCTGTTCGAACAGCTCACCTCCCACAGATCAGCTCCTTCAGATGAGTCGGAGGAAGTTCTCGTCCTCATCGGCCCTGAGGGTGACTTCTCCATTGACGAAGTACGCCAGGCGGTTGCGGCAGGCTTCGTATCTGTTGACCTCGGTAAAAGCCGGTTGCGTACAGAGACGGCTGCCCTGTCGGCTGTGATGATGATGCAGCTAGCCCAACAATAAATTCAGGAAAAAACAATGATGAGACTTTTATTTGCTGTTGCAGTCCTTTTCCTTTCCCAGACAATGAGCGGGCAGAACACTATCAGCAACTTGTTTAGGGAAATGCCCGATTCTATCTTGCCCACGCTGACACGCAACAACCGTCTGGACATGATTGACTTCATGGATGCCCGGATGCAGGCAGAGATAACTAACAAGCTCGATGGAAAGAGCGAAATGAAGACACTTACCTCTGATAGCCTTCTGCTACGCATGTCTGCTTCAACGGATGTAACCCTTCTCTTGCTTGACGTTGTCGAACCTGTCGACAGTAGCCTACAGGTGGTCTGCATGGTGCGTACCTACAGGTTGGCTTCTGGTCAGGGCGAAGAGCACGCATTCAGCTATTATTCCTCTTCATGGCGCAAACTGACTGAGCAGCCCCAGTTGTCAGAGCGCTCCTTGGCGAGAGTAAGGTCATACCCTCCGTCGACTATCCTGAACGTGTTCAGTATTGAGAAATAATCTTACTTTCCTTCCAGTAAGTCAGGGCGCAGTCGTCTGGTACGTTCCATGGCCTGGTCCAGTTCCCATTGCTTGATCTTTGCCTCATTACCGCTTAGCAGGATGTCGGGCACTTTCCAACCCTTATATTCGGCAGGTCGTGTGTAGATGGGAGCAGCCAGCAGGTCATCCTGAAAACAGTCCGAGAGGGCACTCTGTTCGTCACCAATGACTCCAGGCACCACTCTTACGATGGCATCGGCCATGACGGCAGCTGCCAGTTCGCCTCCCGTCAGCACATAGTCGCCAATGGATATTTCCCGAGTTATGAGATGTTCTCTGATGCGATGGTCAATGCCCTTGTAGTGGCCGCACAGAATGATTAGGTTCTCTTTCATCGACAGTTCGTTGGCCACATGCTGGGTGAACTGTTCCCCATCGGGCGATGTGAAGATTACCTCATCGTAGTGCCTTTCCTCTTTGAGCTTTGATATGCAGCGGTCAATGGGTTCGCACTGCATCACCATACCGGCAAAGCCTCCGTATGGATAGTCGTCCACACGGCGCCATTTGTCAAGCGTGTAGTCACGCAGATTGTGCAGTCTTATTTCGGCCAGTCCTTTTTTTTCAGCACGGGCCAGAATGCTCTCATGTACAAAGCCCTCGATCATCTCGGGCAGTACAGTAACAATATCTATTCTCATATCTTATAAAATCTTTTTATCTCTCCAATCTTCTCTTCACCAGCTTTTCGTCCCATGTCGTAGACAAGTTTCATCTGGTCGGGGTTATGTGACACATGCCCGATGGGAATCTCGCTTTCAGGTCTGATAACCAGACATCGTCCTTCTCGTTCGGCTTCTTTTACGTAGGCCAGTTGTTCGTTGTACATGGCGGGGCGGTTACGGAAGGCTTCCACCATTCTTGGATAATGTCTCAGGGCCACCTGCATCAATGGCAGCAGGCGGGAACGGCGCTTCACGTAGCCATCAGGTTGTGTCAGCACCACCACGTTGCGTTCAAAGCCCTGCTGCTCTGAATAGGCCAGCGGAATAGAGTCGGCCACGCCACCGTCCAGCAGTTTGTATCCTTCTAGCTCCACGTATTGTGACACCAGCGGCATCGATGCCGACGCCCTGATCCAGTCGTAGGTCTGCTCGGTGGCCTTTTCCAGTTTTTTGTAGACGGCTTTTCCCGTCACTACGTCCGTACACACCACATGAAACTCCATTGGGTTCTCCTCGAAAGCTATATCGTCAAACGGGTCGTAGGTCTTGGGCACTATGTGATAGGCAAACTCGGCATTGAAGTAGTTGCCCGACTTCAGGAGCGACCACACACCACTATAGCGGCCGTCGTTGGCAAAGCGCATGTTGTAGCGAATGGCTCGTCCTACCTGACGTGACTTGTAATTGCAACCAAAGGCCGCTCCTGCCGAAACGCCCACCAGTCCGTCGGGCCATACGCCGTGTTCCATCATTACGTCGCAAATGCCTGCCGAAAAGAGGCCGCGCATGGCACCGCCTTCAAGTACAAGTCCTTTTTTCATGCTTCAATAAGCGTCTTTCTGTAATTTGGCCACAAAGTTACGAAATAATTTTATAATTCATAATTTATAATTCATAATTATTTTCTACCTTTGCAGACGAATTACTAAAAACAGATGACAAAGCAGAAACTGAAACACAGATATCTGGAAGGAATGGGCATTGTAATCATTCTTCTGGCCTTGTTCCGATGTACCTATGATTATGCAAACGACAGGAAAGTCGAGAATGTGGCACTGGTAACTATTTCCCAACCATGTCATCATTCCCAGTCAGGTCCTCATCCCATCCTCTCCGTACGTAACTATAAGGAGGCTTTCCCTGATACTAACGACTTGCAGCTCTCGGCAGCTCAGCGTTTGGGAGTGAAGCCCGTGCTGAACCGTGAGGATGCTGAGAAACGCCGCAGTGAGCTGGTCTATGTGGGCGCTTCACCTTATTATCACATTGACCCGCTGCGACAAAGCATTCCTTATCTGGTGCCCCGTGCTGCTGTGCTTCTACAGGACATCGGACAGGCATTCTTCGACAGTCTGCAAGTCAAGGGGGTGCCCCTTCACCGTTTCATGGTTACCAGTGTGCTCCGCACCCAGGAGGACGTGACCCGTCTGCGTCGCTTCAATGGGAATGCCACCGAGAACTCATGTCATCTCTATGGCACCACGTTTGACATTGCTTATAACCGCTATGAAACGGTGGAAGACCCCGAGGGTGAACAGCGACGCCGTGTGCCCAGCGACACGCTGAAGTGGGTGCTGAGCGAGGTGCTGCGTGACATGCGTATGGCAGACCGTTGCTATATCAAATATGAGGTGAAGCAAGGTTGCTTCCACATGACTGTAAGATGATAACTAAAAACATAAAGAAGATGATGACAAAGCTAAATGGAAAGAGCCTGTTACGGCAGATGATGACGCTGCTGGTGCTCTTCGCGATGGGAGCACAGGCACAGACTGCGAGGAAGTTTACATTGAACCTAACCCCTGATGGGAAGGCACAGATGGTATGCTTTTTGCCTGAGCATCCTTCTGGAAAAGCCATCGTAGGCGTGCCGGGTGGTGGCTATTCCATGTTGTCGAACAGTCATGAAGGCTATTTGGCTTCCGACTGGCTCAATGGGCAGGGTATTGCCTACTTTGTGGTGAACTACCGATTGCCGGAAGGCGACCGCACCAAGCCCATCAGCGACGTAGAAGGAGGCATTCGCATTGTCCGTGATTCGGCTCAGGCATGGGGCATCAATCCCCACGACGTGGGCATCATGGGCTTTTCGGCAGGTGGCCATCTGTCATCGGTCATTTCTACACATTCCGATTTCGACGTAAGACCCGACTTCACAATACTCTTCTATCCTGTCATCTCCATGGATGAGCGTGTCTCACATAAGTGGTCGTGCCGCAACTTCCTTGGCGAAGAGGGGCAGAAAGACCCTAAACTGGTGCGTGATTTCTCAACGCAGAATGCCGTGCGCCGTCACCTGACACCGCCAGCTCTCATCATCATGGCCAGCGACGACCGGCTTGTGCCGCCTGTGACCAATGGCGTGCAGTACTATTCGGCCATGCGAAAGGCAGGTAATGAGTGCGCCATGTATATCTATCCCATAGGTGATCACGGCTTCGGCTTCGGCCCTTGGTTCAAGTATCATGACCAGATGCTGACCGACCTGGGCAATTGGCTGAAAGACCGACAGGTACCGAAGCCGGGTGCTGTGCGTGTGGCCTGCATCGGCAATAGCATTACCGACGGCCACGGTATCGACATGGCACCACAGTATGGCTATCCTGCTGAGTTGCAGAAGATTCTTGGCAACGACTATTGGGTGAAGAACTTCGGCGTGAGTGCCCGTACCATGCTGAATAAGGGCGACCACCCTTACATGAACGAGATGGCATGGCGTGATGCGTTGGCTTTCAAACCCGATGTTGCCATTATCAAACTGGGCACCAACGACTCGAAGCCTGAGAACTGGCAGTACGGAGCTGAATTCCGTCACGACCTGGAACAGATGATTAACGCTTTGCAGCCCAAGCAGACGAAGATTTTCCTCTGTACGCCCATTCCAGCCATTAAGTCGACCTGGAACATCAGTGACTCTGTGATCACCAATGCCATCATCCCCATCCAGAAGGAAGTAGCTCGTAAGTATGGTTTGAAAGTCATAGACCTTCATACGCTCTTTGCTGGTGACGGGGACAAGATGCTCTTTGATGGCATCCATCCCGATGGCAAGGGCGCCCGCCGTATGGCTGAGATTATTGCTGGAGAAATGAAATACTAACATAAAAATTCAGACGAGATGAAACTAAAGATTGCTGTTCTTCCGGGTGACGGTATCGGACCGGAGATTATGAAGCAGGGGGTGGCAGTGATGAAGGCCATTGCCGCGAAGTTTGGCCATGAGTTCAGTTATGAAGAGGCCATTGTAGGGGCACATGCTATTGACGCTGTGGGCGACCCTTATCCCGAAGAGACCCATCAGGTGTGTATGAATGCCGACGCTGTGCTGTTTGCTGCCGTGGGCGACCTGAGATATGACAACGATCCTACGGCAAAGGTACGTCCTGAGACGGGCCTGCTGGCCATGCGCAAGAAGTTAGGACTTTTTGCCAACGTGCGTCCTGTGGCCACCTTTGACTGTCTGCTCCACAAGTCGCCACTAAAGGAAGATTTGCTGCGTGGAGCCGACTTTGTGGTCATCCGCGAACTGACCGGCGGCATGTATTTCGGTGAGAAATACCAAGACAACGACAAAGCCTACGACACAGATATTTATACGCGTCCCGAGATAGAGCGCATCCTGAAGGTGGCCTTTGAAATAGCCCTCAAGCGCCGTCGCCACCTGACGGTGGTTGACAAGGCCAACGTGCTGGCCAGTTCCAGACTTTGGCGTCAGATTGCCAAGGAAATGGAACCACAATATCCCGAAGTGACCACCGACTACATGTTTATCGACAATGCCTCGATGCGTGTGCTAACGGAGCCTCGCTTCTTTGACGTGATTGTGACCGAGAACACGTTCGGCGACATCCTTACCGACGAGACTTCTTGCATCACGGGTTCCATGGGGCTGCAGCCGTCGTCGAGTCTGGGAGAACATACTCCGCTATTTGAGCCTGTTCACGGATCGTGGCCTCAGGCTGCTGGTCAGAACCTTGCCAATCCGCTGGCTCAGATTCTCTCGGCTGCTATGCTGCTGGAGTATTTCGGCTTGAACGAAGAAGGTGCTCTTGTACGTGAGGCTGTCGACGCTTCGCTGGCTGCCCATGTCCGCACCCCTGAAATTCAGGTGGAAGGTGGCAAGGTCTATGGTACTAAGGAAGTGGGTGCTTGGATTGTTGACTATATCAATGAGAAGTAATGAGGGAAACACAATTATGTTGGCGTTGCTTGTTGGTTGTCATGCTTTGGGCATGCATAGCTGTAGGGCTTTGGGCTCAGCCCGCCCCCCTGAAGACCACCACCGAGTGGCGAGACTCGCTGGCCAGGCTCAACGACAGCATTCGACGTTATCCACACAACACTGACTTCCGGCTGAAGAAGGCAGCCGTGAACATTGAACTTTTCCAGTGGGAATATGCCATTGAGGAATATGGACGTGTGCTGCAGCAGGACTCACGTAATCTTGCTGCACTCTACTATCGTGCCTATGCTTACGTAAACCTGCAGCGCTATGACTTGGCTCGTCGTGACTATGAGACCTTCTTGGGCATCATGCCCCGCCATTTTGAGGCTCAGATAGGTTTGGCCATGGTGAAGCGGAAGATGGGGCGGCAGCTTGAGGCCATAGAGGAACTGAACCGACTGGTACAGATGTTTCCCGACTCGGCTGTGGCTTATGCTGCCCGGGCTGGCTACGAAACGGAACTGAAGCAATACGATGCTGCTATTTTCGACTGGGATGAGGCTCTTCGCCTGCGTCCCAAGAATACCGAATTCCTGGTCTCAAAGGTCGACGTGCTTCTGTTACAGGGCCGCCATGAAGAAGCTTGGCATCTGCTGGAAGACGCCATGAAGGCAGGCGTGCCCCGTTCGGTGCTGAAGCCATGGATAGACCGGTGTAAATAGTCGGGAATCAGCCGAAGAGTTCCCTGAGTGCTTCTTCCACCTTTTTTACCGGGTGCAGCTCGATGTTGTACTTCTTGTGGTTGATGCCCTGCAGGTTATACTTCGGGATGATGATATGGGAAAATCCCAGTTTCTCGGCCTCGGCAATTCGCTGCTCTATGCGGTTCACTGGACGCACCTCTCCGCTCAGTCCCACCTCGCCAGCCATGCACCAGCCTGACTCTATCGGGGTGTCGACATTGCTGGAGAGCACAGCGGCAATCACGCTGAGATCCATGGCCAGGTCAGTGACACGCAATCCACCGGCAATGTTCAGGAACACATCCTTTTGCATGAGTTTGAACCCCACGCGCTTCTCGAGTACAGCCAGTAGCATGTTGAGCCTTCGTTGGTCGAAGCCTGTGGCCTGCCGCTGTGGGGTGCCGTAGGCAGCTGTCGACACCAGAGCCTGGGTTTCTACGAGGAAGGGCCGTACGCCCTCGATGGCACTGCTGATGGCAATTCCTGACAATCCGTCGTGATCCTGAGTGAGCAGCAGTTCCGAAGGGTTCGATACCTGCCTCAGTCCGTTCTGTTGCATTTCGTAAATGCCTAATTCCGAAGTGCTTCCAAATCTATTCTTAATGCTTCGCAGAATGCGGTACATGTAGTGCTGGTCACCCTCGAACTGTATGACCGTGTCGACGATGTGCTCCAGAATCTTCGGCCCGGCCAGTGTGCCCTCCTTGGTGATGTGACCTATCAGGATGACAGGCACGCCACTGGTCTTGGCAAAGCGCAGCAGCGAGGCAGCACATTCGCGTACCTGGGCAACAGAGCCTGCACTGGACTCCACCTCTTCGGTGGCGATGGTCTGAATGGAGTCAATGATCACCAGGTCGGGCTGCTCGTTGCGTATGTGGTCGTAGATGTTTTCCAGTGAGTTTTCGCACAGAACAAGGAACCGTTCGTTCTCCTCATGGGGGATGCGCTCCGCACGCATCTTCAACTGGTGGGCACTCTCCTCACCACTTACGTATAACACCTTCTTCTCAGGCAGACGGAGCATTGTCTGTAGCGACAGCGTAGACTTGCCGATGCCCGGTTCTCCGCCCAGCAGTACAAGCGATCCGGGCACCAGTCCTCCTCCCAGCACGCGGTTCAGTTCGGCATCGTTAGTGTCAATGCGCGGGTCGTCGTGACTTGCTATCTCGTTTAGCCGCAACACACGGTTTTTGCGTAGCTCATGCCCAGCCTTGGCAGCCGCTGTGGTGGCCGTATGCCTTGCCTGGTCGGCAGCTATGCGTATCTCCTTGAACGTGTTCCATTGTCCGCACGAGGGGCATTTGCCTATCCATTTTGGTGATTCCTGTCCGCAATTGGAACAGACGTAGGCTGTCTTGTCTTTTGCCATGGTTCTTTTTTGTTTATGGCACAAAATTACTAAATATTTTCGTGGTTACAAAACTTTTTAGTACTTTTGCACCTCATGAAGAAGAAAATAGCTATAGCCTTGATAGCTCTTGCCAGTCTGGCCGGATGCGGAGAACAAGATACGGGAACACGGAATACGGGCGACGGTAGCCAGGAGAAAGATACCGCTGCCGTGTGTATTGCTGTGATGCCTACTTTGGATTGCCTGCCGCTCTTTCTGGCCAGCGACCACGGCCTTTTTGCCAATGCCGGTCTCGATGTCAGTCTGCTGCCCTTGCAGGCCCAGATGGACTGCGACACGGCTTTGCTCAGTGGCAGTGCCGACGGTATGGTGACCGACGTGGTGCGTGCCGAGCGGTTGCAGCATCAGGGCGTTTCCCTTGACTACCTCACTGCCACGCAAGCCAGTTGGCAGCTGCTTACCGGCAAGACGGCCCGCATCAGCCGCCTGAATCAGTTGAATGACAAGATGATGGCCATGACCCGCTATTCGGCTACTGATTTACTGGGTGATATGGCCGTAGACAGTGCTGGATTGAACCCCGAGACAGTATTCCGTATTCAAGTGAATGACGTGACGGTGAGACTGAACATGCTGCAGAACAATATCATGGATGCCCTGTGGCTGCCTGAGCCGCAGGCCACTGCAGCCCGCAACCTCCAGGCCCGTGTGTTGATTGACACGCGCCAGCTCAACCTTTGCTTCGGTGTTATTGCTTTCCGTCAGCACTCACTGACAGACGCACAGAAGCAGACGTTTACCAATGTCTACAATCAGGCATGCGACAGCCTTAACCAGCTGGGACTTGCCGCCTTCTCAGATCTCATCATAAGTCACTGCCATGTCAGTCAGCAGGTGGTCGACTCGCTTCCTTCCGATATTCGTTTTGACCATGCTACCGCACCTCGTCAGAGCGACTTGGAAAAGGTGGGGAAGTGGTTGGAAAAGGGAGGAAGTAATAAGTGATGACCATGTGGAAGAACGAAACACTCAATGATATTCTTGAGACGGTGTTGACCCGCCAGTTAGGGAAAGCCGCAGACCAGCTGGAGAACTTCCTGCTGAGCAGTCAGCGTTTTCAGGCTGAACGTGAACAGTTGGCAGGCATCAGAAACGACTACCGGCTTATGGCCGACTATTGGCTCAAGGGATTCGACGATCCCGACCGCCAGCAGGTCTACGACCGACTGTTGCGACGCCTGTATGTACTGGTGACTAACGTAATCATCCGTGACCGCCTGCACCATAATATGTATCTTCAGACACTATCTTCGCAGGCCCAGCTGTCACGCCGCGACTGGAGCACATCCTTGCTGACGGCCGACCTGGAGGGCTTCGTCACCGATGTGGCCCTGCTCGAACTGGAGCCTGAGCATGTGCGCAAGCAGAAGAGCGAAGAAGTCTACCGCCGCCATCAGCTGCTGCTCGACACTCTCTTCGACTATATCTGCACCTCAGGCTCATGGCCCGACTCGCTTGCCCGTACCTTTGAGGACATTCTGCTGTCGCCCACCATCGACGTTGTCGATCAGCAGCTCATGGTTAGTGCCATCACGCTTTCGGCCATGAACTACTTCGACTTCAACAAGTTCCGGCTGCTCACCCATGTCTATGAAAAGACCCCTCATGAGGTTCTCCGCCAGCGTGCGTTGGTGGGGTGGGTGCTCAGTGCCGATGCTGACAAAGCCCGTCTCTACGACGAAATGCGCCCTCTCGTGGCCCGTCTGTGTGCTGATGAGCGATGCCGTGAGGAACTGGCTGAACTGCAGATGCAGCTTTTCTTCTGCATGCAGGCCGACGACGACACGAAGACTATTCGCAACGAGATAATGCCCGACCTGATGGAAGGCAGCCATATTCGCGTGACGAAAAACGGCATCGTTGAGCAGGACGAAGACCAGATGGAGGACATACTCCATCCCGATGCCTCGGAACAGACGATGGAGCGCATGGAGGCTAGCATGCACCGCATGGCCGACATGCAGAGGCAGGGCAGCGACATCTACTTTGCAGGCTTCTCCCAGATGAAGCGCTTCCCCTTTTTCAGCCGTCTGGCCAGCTGGTTCGTGCCCTTCTACCCCCAGTACCCTGGCATCAGCCAAATATGGGACAACTCTCGCGGGCGGAAGTTCTTGCGCATTATCATGCAGCATGGAGCCTTCTGCGACAGTGACAAATACTCCTTTGTGTTGGCTTTCGACCAGATACTCAGTCACCTGCCAGCTCAGATGCTCCAGATGATCGACCGTGGCGAGGCATCGCCCATGCCCGTGGGTGGCGAGGTGACGGCCGAAGAACAGCACACTCCCGCCTTCATCCGCCGTCTTTATTTGCAGAACCTCTACCGCTTCTTCCGTCTCTTCTCCCAGCGCAGCGAGTTTGTCAGCCCATTCGGCCCACAGCCTTCGCCCCTCTTCTTTGCCAGTCCCCTGTTCCGTTGTGCTGGCCTTGAGAGCCAGATGCTTCGTGTGGCTTCTTTCCTTATGAAGCGCCGCCGCATGCAGGAGGCCGTCGAGGTGCTTCATGGCATCGATGAATCCCACCGCGACCTGCAATACTGTCTCATGATGGGTCATCTGTTGCTTGACGGCAATCAGTCTTCGTCCAACAGCCATCCGGCATCCTTCTATTTCCGTCAGGCCCTGCAAGCCGAGCCAGACAATCTGAAAGCCTTGAGAGGCTATGCCCGTTCCCTGTTCCGGCAGCAGCAGTACAGCGATGCCCTTGCAGCCTATCAGAAGCTGCTCACCCTCCAGCCTGAGAACCGCACTGCCCAGCTCAACGCTGCCGTCTGCCAGGTAAGCCTGAAACAGTACGACGAGGCCCTAAAGCAGCTCTACAAGCTGAACTACCTTTACCCCGACAGCGACGATGTGACCCGCGTGCTGGCCTGGACGCATACCGTTGGAGGAAAATACGAGTCGGCCATGAAGCTCTACGACCGTCTGCTCAATGCTCCCCAGCCCCAGCCGTCCGACATGCTCAACCGTGGCTATTGCCTGTGGTTCTCCGGCGATGTGGCCGCTGCCTCTGCCATGTTCAGACAGTTCCTCAGCCATCAGCCCGACTCCCAATTCTCCATCGAGGAGGAGTTCACCCAGACCGAACACTCTCTGATAGCCGAGCATGGCATCACCGATGCCGAAATACAGCTTATGCTCGACAGCCTTGTGTAGTAGCTGAAGCCGAGAAAACTTAAACGCGCTTACGTTGCGCTTAAATGCGCTTACGTCGCGCGTAAGCGTGATTAAGACATATTAAGGGGTGTGCCATTTCTGACACACCCCCTGTTGTTGGATGTTGCTAATAGTTTAGCAGAAAGGATTCTCGGTGGGGTAGTAGTCACCCTTCGGGAAGTTGTAGTCAATCTCGTCAACGGGAATACCCATGTACTTGAGCACCTCCCACAGGTACTTACCCTGGTGACCGAACATAACGGCGCAGTGGTGTGGGTAGTGCTTCTCGATGAGGACGTGACGATAGAAGCGGCTCATGTTCTTGATACCGAAGATACCGATAGAACCGAATGAGCGTGTAGCTACAGGAATAACCTCGCC
>JAEEGL011944386.1_pt1 | contig 38550 bp, 34 predicted proteins | sample 9134231 | NCBI WGS metagenome assembly JAEEGL01 (sample SAMN16246548, study PRJNA631951) | gut metagenome | biome: gut microbiome; feature: rumen; material: fiber-attached | host: Bos | place: Iran: Karaj | collected 2018-10 | reverse complement strand
GCATGGCTGAAGGAGAGAGACAAATATCTTCCCCCCGAAAAACGCTCGATCGACGCGTCACCCGTGCGCTACAGAGACTGGGGACTGCTCAAATATCTTCTCCGAAGCATCGAAAAATTCGCTCCTTGGGCCGGAAATATTTATATCGTCACCGCGGATCAGACGCCCGATTTTCTTAACACTTCCGATCCCCGCGTAAAGCTCGTTTACCACAGAGATTTTATTCCTAAGGAGTACCTTCCCACATTTTCAAGCCGCTCGATCGAATTCAATCTTCACAGGATCCCGGGCCTTTCCGAACAGTTCGTGTATTTTAACGACGATACTCTGCTCACAGCTCCGACTGCCGAGGAGGACTATTTCAAGGACGGGCTTCCCTGCGACTGTCACATCCAGAACGTGATCGCTCCCGTCGAGGGCCCTATGCCTCCCGTTCTGATGAACGATATGAGGATCGTAAACAGAAAATATTCAAAGCGCGAATTCATCAAAAACAACAGAAAAAAATGGTTCAATCTCAAATACGGTAAAAATGTCCTGCGCAATCTGCTGCTCAAAAAATGGGACTATTTTACAGGATTTTATGATACGCACGTGGCGCAGACGCTCACGAAAAAGATGCTCGGGGACCTCTGGAAATACGAATTCAGGGCAGTTCACGGGACATGCCTCAACAAATTCAAATCCACTTCCGACATCAACATCTGGCTCTGCAGGTATCTTTACCTTGCGAGCGGCGAATTCGTCCCGCGTAAAATGTCATTCAGCCGTTATACGGAACTTTCGGACGACAACAGCCGCATAATCGACTGCATAAAAGGGCAGAAACAGCACATGATCTGCGTAAACGACACATCCCGCTGCACAGATTTCGAGAACCAGAAAAAACTTCTTTGCGACGCGTTCGAGAGCATATTGCCGGAGAAATCATCATTTGAAAAATAAAAGGACGACGATCAATGGACGAGAGAATTTATTTCCTGACAAAAGACGAGCGGGGCAATGAGATATACATCAGGCGCGACGACCTTCTGCCGTTTTCCTTCGGGGGCAACAAGGAGATCATAGCAAAGGCCCAGATAGACGATATGGCAAGAAAAGGGCGCGACATCATGATCGGCTACGGCAACAGCCGCTCGAATTTCTGCCGTGTGCTCACTGCATTGTGTTATTCGAAAAACATCCCCTGCAAGATCATCTCCCCTCTCGATGACGACGATACTTTTACGCCGTCTTTCAACAATTCGCTCGTAAAAATGACCGGCGCCGAGATCATCACCTGCAAAAAGAGTGAAGCGAAGAAAACGATCGATTCAGTTAAAAAATCGTGCAGAAACAGCGGTTTGAAGCCGTATTTCGTATATGATATCAAAAATATCGCCGCTCCCGTGAAGGCGTTCTCAAAGGATTTTTCGAAAATAAAGACGTGTTTTGACGATATTTTCATCGCTGCGGGAACGGGCATCACAACGTCCGGCATCCTTGCGGGAATGGTCAAAAAGAGTATTAAAGAGGGCATGATCCGCACTTCCCTTATAGGCATTTCAGTCGCGAGATGCACAGAGCGCGAGATGCCCGTGATCTCTTCTTACGTAAAAACACAAGGCCGCGCGGTGTCTGATTTTTATGAGGACAACAGAGAAAAGCTGTTCGTTTTGAGAGACGACTTTGTCGGAAAGGGCTACGGCAGTATAGAAGAAGACGTCGAAAAGACAGTCAGGGAAATTTACCTTCGCTTCGGCATCGCGCTCGATCCGACGTACACGGGCAAAGCTTTTTACGGAATGAAAAAATATATCGAGGAAAACGGTCTGCGGGGAAAAAAGATCCTCTTCTGGCACACCGGAGGTTCGCCGCTCTTCTTCGACTATTTTGAGCAGAAAAGATGACCGTTTCAGGTCTCTTGCGCATTTTAAGCGCGTAAAAAGGAGCAGATCATGAAATATTTCGCAAACAGTTACAGAAACAAATCGGAGAGGATACTCGTTACGGCGATAGGATCGTTTTCCGCGGAGCACGTGATCACGGTTTTGAAAGAAGCGTCACATTTTGTCGCGGGCTGCGATATTTACCCGAACGACTGGGTGGCAAATTCTCGCCTTGCAGATCATTTCAGAAGGGCTCCCCTTTGCGCCGATGAGGAGAATTACCTCTCTTTCATAAAAAAATACTGCGCAGATTTCGAGATCGGCTACATTATTCCCCTGATCGATCCGGAAGTCGATCTTCTGAGCCGCCACGCGGAAGAGTTCAGATCCGCCGGTGTGACTGTCTGCGCGCCGAGCGCGTCGTCAGTCGCCGCGATGAGGAACAAATTCACGTTCGAAAAAAATGCTTCCGAAGTCACCGGAGAGTTCGATGACATTTTTACCATACGTACGGAGCTTTTGAAAAACGCACCGGAAGACTTCCCTCTTCCTGCAGTCATAAAACCTGTCCGCGGCCGCAGCAGCATCGGAAAAAGAGTCGTCAAAGACGCCAGAGAGCTCAAACTGCTTAAAAGATCACCCGATTTTGACGAATATATCATACAGCCGTTCATCGAAGGACAGATCGTCACGGTAGACGCTGTCCGCGACTTTTCGGGCAATACTCTCTGCTGCTCAAGGAGGGAACTGCTCAGAACAACTTCAGGCGCAGGGATCACTGTGGAAACGATCCCGGACTGTCCCGCCGAGGCGTTTTGCGCATCTCTGCTCGAAAAATTCGGCTGCACAGGCTGTGTGAACATCGAGTTCATAGAAACAGTCGGACCGGGCCAAAAGATATCGTATCACGTTCTCGAGATCAATCCGCGTTTTTCCGGAGGCATCGAATTCAGCACTCTGTGCGGCAGAGATTTTGTAACTTCGGCATTTGAGATCTTCCGCGCATATGCAAACGGCGGCGTTTTCGAACTCACCGAAAAAATCGCCCCGTGCGAACATAAGATCATCGCGCGGAGCTACAAGGCGTATGTCATGGAATGATATTTCATCAGCTTATTACGGCCTCTCAGGAGGCCTTTTTCTGTTCTCTTCGAGCTTCAGCATACTTTGCCTCAGAGCCTCCGTCAAAAGCTTCCTGTCAGGATATTTTGTCCATAATTCGGTAAAAAGACCTTCTTCGCGCATGATCACCGTGCGGCTTTTTTTGTCAAAATACGAAACGACAACGGGCATGTCGTATCCTTTCTTCATAAGGCTGTGCCCCAGAGCCGCAACTCCGTCAAGAAACGCATTCGGCCGCTCAGAATACCCCTCCGACGAATCCTCGGGGAAAATAACGATCTTTTTACCTTCCCGAACTGCAGCGTGACTTTTTCTGAATGTCGTGAGAAGCAGAGACCCCTCGCTGTACGTAGGTATGGGATCCATGCATTTCATGATCAAATTAACGAAGGGACATGCGACAAACGCGATCGCGACTGACAGCCATCCCGGGACATGCCTCTTGCGGGGAAAATAGTTATACGCGAGGTAACGAAATACTGCCTTTAAGCCTTCTGTCATCTCGTGCGTCGCCCATAGTTTTTTATCGTGCTTAAAGAAAAAATGCCACGCGAGAGGTCCCGCAGCGGCTTCATGATTCGATATTATCAGGGCAGGCCCTTCCTTTAAGTTTTCTTCACCTATAAACTTTGTTTTTTTGGTAAAAAACTTGATTATTCCATTATAACATGCCAGAAATGCGTTCATATACGGTAAATCTGTATCCTACATCGATCCCGTCTGTCTCCGGATCGCTCCTCAGGAGTTCGCCTTCCTCTTTGATCTCCCACTCCGGAGACGCGTCAAGATCCGGTATCCAGGTGTCCTTTTCAAAGCTTTTGTCGATCTTCGTTATATACGCCCTGTCGCAGTAAGGAAGCATCTGGCGGTATACGCTCGCTCCTCCTATCACGAACACGTCGTCGCTCGCGTATTTCGCGGCTTCCTGTACGGCCTCGTCTATCGAATGCACGACCGTCGCACCCTCTGGCGCATATGCCGGATCGGGATGAAGTACGATATTCACTCTGTTTTTGAGGACTCTGCCTCCCGGAAATGTCGCGAGAGTGTTCGATCCGAGTATAACGATCTTTCCCGATGTGAGCTCCGCGAATTTCCGCAGATCGCCGCGGATCCTGACGAGAAGATCACCTTTGTTCCCTATTCCCCATTCCTTATCGACAGCAACTATCAAATTCATTTTTCAAAACCTCCGATAAAAAAGTTGTAAATGAGTCATCATATCGCAACGGGGAATCTTCCGATCTTTTCTCCATGCCGATAATTCGTGACCGTGAAGCTCTCAGGCGTGAACTTGTAGAAATCCGTGATCGATTTGTCGAGTTCGACTGTCGGAGCGGGGAAAACCTCCCTCTCGATCAGTTCCTTGACTATCGGAATATGCCTGTCGTAAATGTGCGCATCCGCGATAACATGAACGAGTTCTCCCGCCTTGAGACCGGAAACCTGCGCGAACATATACACGAGCGCGGCATACTGAGCGACGTTCCAGGCGTTCGCGGCGAGCATATCCTGCGAGCGCTGGTTAAGTATCGCATTGAGCGTCCCGTTCGAAACATTAAAAGTCATACTGTATGCGCACGGATAAAGAGCCATTTCATGAAGATCCTGGAAATTGTACAGATTAGTCATGATCCTCCTGCTGGCGGGATTGTTTTTAAGATCGTAAAGGACTCTGTCGACCATGTCGAATTCACCCTCGGGATAAATATGCTTGACTCCCATCTGATAGCCGTACGCTTTGCCGATGGAGCCGTTTTCATCCGCCCAGCTGTCCCATATGTGACTGCCGAGATCTTTGATATTGTTCGATTTTTTTTGCCATATCCAGAGTATCTCGTCCACCGCGAGCTTCAGCGATACCGGTCGGAGCGTGAGAAGCGGAAATTCTTTTGAAAGGTCATATCTGTTGACAACGCCGAATTTTTTGACTGTATAAGCAGGCGTGCCGTCCTCCCATTTCGGGCGCACTTTTTCATCCTTGCAGACGTCTCCGTTCTCCAGTATTTCCCTACATGTTCTGATAAAAGCTATGTCAGCAGAGCTCATGATATCCTCCCGTTCCGACGATCTTCTGTCGTGTTTTTATACTTATATGATATCAAAAAGCTCTTCCGTTTTCAAGTGCGGGACAGGTAAAATAAGACGGGCACCCGTTTCTCTTTTGACTTCTTCTTGCACCGGCTTTCCTTTCGTCGTATAATATACGCGTTCCCCGCTTTTTTGCGAGGGAGCATATTTTTTAGAGGTGGAACAAAATGAAACTTCTGGTTTTGATTTTGAATAAGGCAGACCTTACGGAGAATGTTCTCGAGGCCTTTGCCGACAACGGCATCAAAGGCGCGACTGTGATAGACAGCACGGGTATGGCGAGAGTCATAGGCGAATATCACGACGGCGTTTTTCTCGGCTCATTGCGAAATTTTCTCGATCCCGAAAGGGAACACAATAAAACGATTTTTACCGTCATCGAAGATGATCAGACGGAAATAGTCAAGAAAATCATTGAAGATGAAATAGGCGACCTGTCAAAGCCTGATACAGGAATACTTTTTACCGTGCCCGTCGATTTTGTAGAGGGGATCGCCCGCACCGATGAACGAAAGAAGGATTGACAGGAAATGCCTCATTTGAACACTCTGCTTTATCTGGCGATAATGCTCTTCGCCGGGCTTGCTTTCGGCCGACTTGCCAAGCTTTGTAAAATGCCGAATGTCACAGGGTATCTTGTCGCCGGATTGATCCTCGGTCCGTCTCTGCTGAAAGTTTTCCCTGCGGATACCATTGAAGGGTTCAATATTATTTCGGAGATGGCTCTCGCTTTTATCGCTTTTTCCGTCGGCGGGAACTTCAAGATAAGTTACCTGAAAAGGATCGGTATCGCTCCTATTTTGATCGCGATCTTCGAGGCGTTCGGAGGGATGTTTTTTGTGACCGGCGCTTTGCTTGCGTTCGGGACCGATCCGTCATTTGCCATCTTGCTCGGTGCGATCGCTTCCGCGACTGCTCCCGCTGCAACTCTGATGGTCATCAAACAGTACAACGCAAAAGGGCCTGTGACAGACACTCTGATCTGTGTCGTTGCGCTCGATGATGCCGTCGCACTTATCGCTTTCGGTTTTGCAGTCGCGATCTCAAAGGGACTTACAAATCCCGGGGCCTCGATCGCGATGTCGATCTTGAATCCTTTCATTGAACTCGTAGAATCTCTGGCGATCGGAGCGGCTCTCGGAGCTCTGTTCGCGATACCCCTCCGCTGGTTCAAAAAAGACGGAAACAGGCTTGCTTTGACGATCGGTTTTGTTTTCGTCACTTCCGGCATTTGCACGCTTCTCGGCGTCTCAGAGCTGCTTGCGTGTATGGCTCTGGGAATGGTGCTGGTAAATATCACAAAGGCGAGCGATTCCGTTTTGAAACTCGCGGACAGCATCACTCCCCCTCTGTTTATGCTCTTTTTCGTTGTCTCAGGCGCTGATTTAAAACTGTCTGTCGTACCGACCGTCGGTCTTGTCGGCATCATATATATCCTCGCCCGTGTCGCAGGAAAGATCTTCGGTTCGTGGCTCGGAGCAAAAGTTTCCAAAGCTCCAAAACCCGTTCAGAAATACCTCGGACCTATGCTGATCCCACAGGCCGGCGTAGCGATCGGTCTTTCACTCCTCGCGGGAACTCTTGTCCCCGATTACGCTCAGCAGATCAGAGCCGTCGTGCTCTGCGCTACACTGATCTACGAGATCTGCGGCCCGATAATAGTAAAAATTTTCCTGAACAAATCAGGAGAAATAACTCTCCCGAAAAAGGCAAAAAGGGAGAAAACTGTTGCCTCGAAGCAGCAGACTGCCATTGCTGAAGCTTCCGTCCCTGCCGCAGTTGCGCCAAAGGAGATCCCCGGCGTAAAACAGGAAGGAAAAATTGACGCTGCCCCTTCGGATAACAGTTCGGAGAGCAGCGGTTCTGACAAATGAATGAAGCGAATGGGTTTTTATGTGATCAGTTTGTGTGCGATCATGATCTGATCTTACCGTACAGACGCTTTGCGATCAGACAGGCGAGCGCGACCTTGATCGCGTCAAACGGAATATACGGAACGACGCATGTGAGGAGCGCGTAGCCGATCGTTTTAGCCCCCCGGAAATATATGCAGAACCACGCCGTTCCGAAGGCGTAACATACGAGTATTCCCGCTGCCATTGACAGGATCATCGGCAGCGTTTTTAATTTCGTTTTTTCGCAGACTATTCCCACTAAAAGAGCGGTAAAAATAAATCCGACGATGTATCCTCCCGTGACCCCTCCGAGCACGGAAAGACCCCCTCTGAAGCCCGAAAATACAGGCACTCCGACGGCTCCCAAAGCGATATATATGAGCACCGAAAGTGTGCCCCTTTTCCATCCCAGAAGCGCTGCCGCAAGGATGACTGCGAAAGTCTGAAGAGTGACCGCGATGCCGCTCGCGAAGGGGAAAGAAATCCACGTACACACTGCGATGAGCGCCGCGAATAATGAGACATAAGCTACGTTTGTTGCGATATTTTTGGCTGTTTTCTTGTGTTTTTCGTTCATTTTGTCCTTTTTTACATAAACGCCGCCCGTTGCGACGGTTGTTTAGAACGGGCGGACAAATATCTTTTTACTTTAATAAAAACCGTTTTTGCAGGATCATTCTCCCGCGTTTTCATACGTGCTCTCGGCGTAGACAGGCTCATATGCCTGATCTTCCGGAGTGTCTTCCGGAGGCTTTGTGTGCTTTCCGACTGATACTGACATAACTATCGTAACGCCTATCGCGAGCAGTGTCGGAACGAGTCCCAAAACAAAATATGCTATCAGTGCGCCGCCGTCAAAAACGCTTCCCGCTTCGACATTTTTATTAAGCATCATGAAAAGCTTGGAGTAATACGACGTGACGTCCGCTGTAGCGAGCATCACGAGGCCTGCGATCAGCGATACTATCATGCCGGGATTTTTGAAAGCGTCTCTGTTTGCGTTCGGAGCTTCCGGCTTTTGAATGACGAGCAGGTCGCTCTTTCTGCGAGTCAGCAACACTATAAGTCCGAAGACGAATACCACGCCGAAGGTCGCAAACTGAATTATTGTCAGCGTTGTGTCATCCACTCCGAACAGCGACAAGATCGACGGTATCGACGCCGTAAAATTGATCATGAAATGCAGGATCATCGTGTAAATGATGCGTCCTGTTTTAATGTAGCATGTCGCGAATACTATGCCGAGAAATGTCGCCAGGAAGAACTGTCCGCTGTTTCCGTGTAAAATGCCGAAGAACAGCGCCGATACGAATACCGCGACAGTCTCTCCGTGCGGTCTGAGGCCGTCTATCACGATCTTTCTGCATGCGAGTTCCTCTATTATCGGAGCGCCGATTATGCTGTAAACAAGTTCAAATATGAGCGCGAATCCCGTTGCTTCCTCAAGTATGCTCGTCGGATTTTCACCGATAAATGTCGGGAAGTTTCCGATCATTACGCCTATGACCCAAACAAAGAAGCTTATTCCCGCAAATATTACAAAACCGCCGAACGAAAGATTCTTCTTCTCGGGCGCGGGAGCTTTGCCTCTGATCAGCTTCATTATGAGCATCCCGACGATCAGACCGAGCGCAGATCCGATGAGCGACGCGACGATAAGTAAATTGACATATTCATCCGGTATAGCCGCGGCAAATCCGCCCTGTCTTAAATTCTCTATGAGCTCCTCAGGAGTCACTTTTAAAGCTTCCGGGACAAGTGCCGAAAAAACGGCAATTATCGCGGCAAACGATCCGATGGTCTGAGCAATGAACATTAGCGCCAGGAATCCGAAACCGCCTTTCATGTAGGCTTTTCTCATTGTGTGATCTTTGTCCCCGATCGCAGACGCACTGTTCGGTATCGGCTTGTTTTCGATCACCGCCGACTGAACTGCCGGCTCGGGCTGAGTATATTGTGTTACGGCAGGTCCGGTCACCGCTTTGGCTCCGCAGTTCGAACAGAATTGCGCTCCCTCGCGGATCTGATTGCCGCATCTGTAACAATAGGACATCTTCCCATCCCTCCTTTTCGGTAAAATTATACCATATGCCCGCAAAAAGGACAAAACGGTTTTTGAAGCGCATTTTACCCTTTAAAATTCGCCGTTTTTATGGTATCATATAGCTGTTTTAAATAGATTTTCTGTCTGAGAGGATGTGTTTTTTCGATGGAACCGTGGCAGATCGCCCTGATAATTGTGTGCTCCGTGCTTGCTGCGCTTGTGCTTTTTGTGCTGATCCCGCTGCTTTTCGTTTCCCGTAAAACGCTCAAGATCGCCAAAAGGATCTATGCCGATAAGCTGGTTCGCTCAACGCCCGAAAAATGGGCCAGAGAATGCTCGGCTCCCGAGAACGAAGAACACCTTCGCATGTGGAACATCGGTCTTAAATGGAGAGAAAATGTCTCCTGCGCTGTAAGAGAAGTCTCGATCGAAAGCGACGGCCTCAAACTTTACGCCGAATATTTCGACTTCGGTTATGACCGCTGCGTGATCATCGTCCCCGGAAGATGCGAGACACTCATGTACACGTATTTCTTCGCAGACGGATATAAAAATATTCGCACGAACTTCCTCCTTGCCGATCCGCGAGCTCACGGTAAAAGCGAAGGAAAATTCTCCTGCTGCGGCATAAGAGAAGCTGATGACGTACTCGCCTGGGCAAAATACGCCAAAGAAACGCTCGGAAACAACTCCGTCATCCTCCACGGCATCTGCATCGGCGCATCCGCCTGCTTTATGGCAAAGGAAAAAGACACACGCGGATATATCTCGAAAATCATCTCGGAAGGCTGCTTCACCACATTTTACGAGTCTTTCCGGCAGCACATTATATATGAAAAGAAACCGGTCCAGCCCCTCCTCTCCCAGCTTAGAAGGATGATGAAAAAGAGCCTCGGGATCGACATAAAAAAGCAGTCTCCTTTGAAGGCTGTTAAGTCCGTCAACGTGCCCGTTCTGTTCATCGCCGGTCGCCGGGATCTCTTCTCCGTACCGAAAAAAACGGAGGAACTTTTCTCCGCCTGCGCGAGTAAAAAGAAGTCCCTCGTCTGGTTCGACAAAGGCGCCCATTCCCACCTCCGCATAAACAACATGGATGAATACGACGCTTCTGTCGCGGGATTCGTGGATGCGTAAAAAGGCTTCGCATTTTTTTTGGATCGTCCAAACGCCGATCCTTTTTCTTTTGCGTTTCATCGTCCGGGATCATTGGCAAAGACCCGACCCTTCCCGAAACGATTCGAATCCTGCGCATCCGTTTGACAAATCCCCTCTTATAATGATAATATACTATATTGTGTGTATTTGCGCACGCAATGACAGAAAGGTACGAAGGAAAAGATGAGGGATACATTCGAACGACTCAAAAAAGTATATCTTGAAAACGCCGGAGATGACGCGCCTGTGGAGAATTTTGCCGAAGACGCTGAGCTTGTCAGAGATCTCGGGTGCGATTCGGTGACGCTTTTGTATATGGCGATGTCGCTCGAGGAGGAATTCGGCATATCTTTTTCGAATACGGACCTGCAGTCTTTTAAAACGGTCGGAGGCACGGTTGAGATCATCGAAAGGCTGATGGCTGAAAAAAACAAAAAAGAGGATTGATATTATGGCAGATTTTGTTATTATACCCGATTCGGCAAGCGATATGACTGCGCCGCTGAGGGAAAGGTTCGGCATACCGGAGTGCAGAATGGGAACTGTCACATACCCGAACGGAGAGTCGAAAGAGGTCGATCTCGACTGGGAGACGATGACCCCGGATGAGTTTTACGGGTTGATGAAGAACAAGTCGGTCGAGTTCAAATCGTCAACGCCGATCATGGCAAAAGAAGTCGAGATCTACAAAAAATATCTCGCAAAAGGATTGGATATAATAAGCGTTTCGCTCTCGTCAGCGCTCAGCGGCACATATTCCGCGTCTGTTCTGGCTGCGAAAACGGCTCTCGAAGAATACCCCGAAAGAAAAATAATCTGCGTTGATTCTCTCAGATATTCCACTTCCCTGACGCTTTTGATCGCCCTCGCTGCAGAACAGAAAAAGCAGGGTAAAACGATCGAAGAAGTCGCCGACTGGATGAACGCCAACAAAAACAGAATACACCAGATGGGTCCCATGGACGATCTGTATTTCCTCGCTCACAAGGGAAGGATAAGCAACTTCAAGGCGTTCTTCGGCACGATGGCGGGCGTCAACCCGATGGCTGATTTTAACAAGCAGGGTCTCAGCGAAGTGCTTGTAAAATGCAAAGGCAAAGCGATGGCGTTCGACGTCTCGATTGAATATATTAAAAAGACGATCGAAGATCCGCACGATCAGATAATATTCGTCGCGCATTCGGCAAGAAAAGCTTTTGCCGAAAAATACGCTGAACTTATCCAAAAAGAGATCGGTCCGAAGGAGATCATTTTAACGGAAGTCGGTATGAGCTGCGGTATAAACATCGGACCGGGACTGTGCGCGGCATTTTACTACGGCAGCGAGATCTCTGACAACCTCGAAACAGAGAAAGAATACATGAGACAGATTCTCGAGAACTATAAGAAAAAGTAATTTTTGAAGGGAGAAATTTATGAAGGATTTCGTCATTTTTACTGACTCGACATCGGATCTTGAAAGGTCGCTGCGGGAGAAATACGATCTGCGCTATCTGCCCATGAATTTCGTCGTTGACGGAGTTGAACACAAGGCTCTGCTCGACTGGGAAGAAATATCCGCAAAAGAATTTTACGATCTGATGAGGAACGGCAAAAGAATAAAAACCACTCAGATCGGCCCTGAATACACTGAAAAAGCGTTCGAAGAGATCGTAAAAGAGGGAAAAGGCGTGCTTTATGTCGCCTGTTCATCAGCTCTTTCCGGCTCCTTCAATTTTGCGAAAACCGTCGCGAAAACGCTGACGGAAAAATATCCCGACGCTGAAATCTACTGCTTCGACTCTCTCGCCAGCACCTTCTCCGAAGGTTCTCTCGCAATGAAAGCATCAGAAATGAGAGCAAAAGGTCGTTCCCTTTCGGAAACGGTCGAAGAACTTGAAAAGATCAAACTTACATACAACTACTGCGCAACTGTCGGCACTCTCGAATATCTGCGCCGTTCGGGCCGTATCAAAGCATCAAAAGCTTTCTTCGGAAATATTTTCGGAGTCAAGCCCATCATCATCTCTGACGCCATCGGTCAGAACTACGCATACAAGAAGGTAAAAGGCTCCAAAGCCGCTAAACAGGCCATCGCACAGGACGTCGCCGCCGGAGTCATCGATCCCGAAAATCAAACGCTCTATATTTCACATGCGGATTCCCTTGAAGACGCCGAAGAGCTTCGCGACGAGATCCTCAAGCTCGTAAAATTCAAAGATGTCTACATCAACTACATCGGACCGATCGTCGGAGCGTCAGTAGGTCCCGGGACGATAATCGCCTGTTATGTCGGGAAGGAAATGACAATAGTAGGCAAGGAGTAATATCTTAATGGCAAATAACGAAACAACAGTCGTTGACAGCATTTTACTGGGAAAAATGCTGAAAAACGGCAGCCTTAACATAAAGAAAAACATGTCGATGATCAACGCGCTGAACGTATTCCCCGTTCCGGACGGAGACACCGGCACGAATATGTTTTACACTGTAAAAAGCGGACTTTCCGTAAAAGCCGAGGACTTTGAAAAGACGGGCGAATATCTGCGCGTTTTCTGCGACAAGGTCCTTTTCTCGGCGAGGGGAAATTCCGGAATTATATTTTCGCAGTACCTGTTCGGCTTCGCGAAAGGCGCGAGAGAAACTGTCTCGTTTGATGTGGGATCTTTCAAAAAAGCGCTTGAAGAAGGAGTCAAAGCGGCTTACGAGTCAGTCATAGATCCGACTGAAGGCACTATGCTGACCGTTATAAGAGAAGCGGCGGAGTTTGCATCAGTCAGAGAGTTCGCGACTTTTGAGGATTTCTTCGAAGCGTATATCGCCAAAATGAAGAAGACGCTTGAGATGACGCCCGATCTGCTTCCCTGCCTGCGTGAAGCGGGAGTCGTGGACAGCGGAGGCGCGGGTATCGTGTTTTTCGCGGAAGGAATGTACGGAGCTCTTACGGGAAATATGATCGACGATGAAGACGTTGCGGTCCAGACGGAAGAAAAACAGATCCTCACGGACGACGAGGACCTTCTGAAATACGGCTACTGCACAGATTTCCTGATAAAATTGAACAAAAACATGCGCGAAGACGGCAGATTCAGCCTTGGAGCCGTCACAGACTGGCTGCAGCAAAACGGTGAATCCGTGGTCGCTTTCAGGAACGACGACTGCGTAAAGATCCACGTTCACACGAAAAAACCGGGAGATATTTTAAATTACGCACAGCAGTTCGGCGAATTTCTCTCGCTTAAAATAGAAAACATGTCTGTCCAGAGCAGCTCCGCTCCGTTGGAGCCCATAACAAAGAAAAAGGCTGTCGCGGTGGTCGCTGTGGCAAACGGCAACGGACTGATCGACTATATGAAATCATCAGGCGCCGATGTGATAATAAACGGCGGACAGACTAACAATCCGTCGGTGGAATCTTTTATAGACGCGTATGAATGTCTGAACGCCGAAACGATCATCTGCCTGCCGGACAACGGAAACTCGATAATGGCGGCAAACCAGTCGGCGGAAGCGTACAAGGACGCGAATGTCGTCGTGATACCTTCAAAAACAGTTGCCGAGGGGATCGCCGCTCTTTCAATTATGAATCCTGCCGATTCAGCGGAGAATATTATTTCCGATATGAAATACGCTTGCAATAATGTATCCACTCTGTTCGTCACAAAGGCTACGAGAGACTGTATGATAAACGGTTTTACGATAAGCAAGAACGACTATATCGGCCTCTGCGGTGATGATATCCTGGCTGTCGAAAGCGATCCCGTATCAGTCGCTTTCGAAACAGTAAAACGAATCAACGAAAACGACGACAAACAGGTCGTGACGATATATTACGGCAGTAAAACAGACGAGTCTTCCGCCGAAGAACTGTCGGAAAAAATAACAGAAGAATATCCTTTCATCGAAACGGGCGTCGTTTGCGGCGGCCAGGACGTTTACGATTATATGATATCTGTCGAATGAGCGGGGTGTAAAAAGTGACTGACAAAATGCCGGAAAAATACATTCTGCCTGACGTTACCGTGCCCGAACCATTTTCAGAGGAAGGATACGAAGAGGGAATGAAGACCACGGAGGCTTTCCTCTCCGGCGTTTCATCGCGCGAATATTTTAAATCCTTTGACGGCGGAGAGATCTCATATATGCGCTACAAGGCGGCCGATCCGAAGGCCAACATTGTGATCTCGATCGGTTTTACGGAGTTCGCCGAAAAGTACACGGAACTCGCCTATTACCTGGTAAAATCGAATTTCAATGTCTTTACGATCGAACACAGGGGCCACGGATACTCCCAAAGGGGCTTTTCGGCGCCTCAGACGACCCATATAGACTCTTTCGACACTTACGTGAATGATTTTACATTCTTTTTGCGGAACGTCGTATTCGGCCTCTCAGGGGCTCTGAAAACGTATCTGGTCTGTCACTCGATGGGCTGCACGATCGCTGCTCTTGCGCTTGCGGAAAATGATTTTTCAAGTAATATTTCAGGCGCGGTTTTTGCTTCCCCGATGGTGTCCCTCGCTCCAAAAGGCGTCACTGAATGCATTCTTCTTTCAGTCGTAAAAAGATCGATCAGGCACGACGGCCGCGAGGCGGTCTTCAAATACGCTCCGACTTTCAGCCCGGATGCTGATTTTAAGAAATCGGGAGACACAAGTTTCGCGAGATTCAGAAGAAACCTTTCCCTTCGCGCGGACAACGAAAAATATCAGGGTTCAAGTTATACGAATTCCTGGCTGTACGAATCGATAAAAGCCTCAAAATCACTCATTTCAAAGGCGTCTTCGATAAACGTCCCCTGCCTTGTACTGACGGGCGAAAACGACACCGCGATAAAACGTCCTTTCCAGGAAAACTTCGCTTCAGCTATCCCCTCATGCGATTATTACTGCGTGAGCGGCGCGAAGCATTCTCTTTTTACCTCCGAGCATGATAAACTGCGCGAAGTCCTGACAGTCGTCTACGGTTTCATCGAAAGCCACTGATTTAAATAATTATATATAATCGCGAATATTTTTGCGTTTTTCTTCCTGAGATATATTCAAGACTTATTTTTTCTCTGAAAAGTTCCCTTGTATCGGGAGGATCTTTTATGTTATACTTTAAAAGTTATATATTTCCGTGGAGGAATTATGAAAATAACGGTGCTCATTCCGGCATATATGCCTGATAAAACGTTAATAGATCTTGCGAAAGAACTCAGCGGCAAAGGTTTTTCCATACTCGTTGTGGATGACGGCAGCGGGGCTGATTTTGACGGTATTTTCCGCGAGACAAAGGAATTTGCGGAACTTGTCAGGCTTGAAAAAAACGGAGGAAAGGGCGCCGCGCTCAAGACAGGTTTTTCCAAACTTCCGGAACTGTTCCCCGATTCAGAGGCTGTCATCACCGCGGATGCAGACGGACAGCACAGCGTGAACGATATTTGCAGAGTGGCACAGGAACTCGAAAAAGGCGCGTCATGTGTCATTACAGAGCGAAATCTGGGTAAAAACATCCCTGCGCGTTCCAAATTCGGCAACGACCTGTCGAGATTCGTCTACGCCGCTACGACGGGGCGCTACCTGTACGACACACAGTCAGGGCTTCGCGGATTCGCGATCGAGCACTGCGACTGGTTGTCTAAAGTCGGCGGCAACAAATACGACTATGAAATGAGCGTCCTTTTGCACATCGACAAAATGAACCTCCCGATAACGACAATGCCGATCGATACTATATACATAAATAAAAACGAGTCGTCTCATTTTAATCCGGTTAAAGACACCCTCAGGATCTACGGACGTTTTATGAGGACTCTGCTCTTCTCCCTGATCGCGAATATTCTGAACCATATTGCCGTCATTGTTTCCCTTGTCGTTTTCGGCGAGAAATATATCATGCCCGTCATTCTGATCTCCGGCGTGTTTTTCACGGCGCTTTCGATAACTTTGAATAAATGCATCGCGTTCAAAAAAATGAGCGCTTCCATTATATTAAAAATGGCTGCGCTTTCACTTCTTCGTATATGTATTTCAGCGGGTCTTTGCGCTCTGGGAAAACTCATCGGTCTACCCTACATCGCGTCCTATATCATTTCACTGATCCTGCATCCGCCTATCCAGTTCCTTATCCCTTACTGGCTCTCGCGAGCGAAAAACTGATTTTTACCCAGTATTTGTAAAATGCATGAGCAAACGGTGTCTGAGCTTGCGGCTCCGTGGCCTTTTACGATGACCTTTTTCGTGCCGAGGAAGATCGCGCCGCCTTTTGAATTGAACTCGTGCGTGCGGATTATTTCCTCTTTTATTTTCGCCAGAACTTCTTTAGTGTGTTCGTCAGTCTCGCATGAAGTCAGCTTTTCGATTCGTCCGAGAATATTATTTCCCGTCATTTCCGTATTTTTGAGTAAAATATTTCCCGCGAATCCGTCGCTCACAATGACGTCGGCCTCTCCCGTGTACAATGCGTCTGGCTCCACATTTCCGACAAAATTGATGTTCTCCTTTGACAGCAGTTCAAACGCGTCCTTAGTAAGCAGGTTGCCCTTGTGGTTTTCCCTTCCGACCGAAAGCAGCGCGACCGCGGGATCTTTTACATTGTATACTTCCCTCATATAATCGCTCGCGAGCTTTGCGAATGTTACGAGCTCGTCAGGTTTGCAGTCCATATTCGAACCGCAGTCCGCAAGGCAGATGAACTTTCCGTCGCTCGTTGGAAGGAGTGACGCAAGAGAAGGTTTTTTGAGTCCTTCTTTCAGTCCCAGGATGAATATCGATCCGACCAAAAGGGCGCCCGTACTGCCGCAGGAGACCATTCCGCAAAGATCCTCTCTCGTCTTCAATGCTCTGAGAGCCTCTGCCATGGAAGTTCCTTCGCCGCCCTTTACGATCGTTACAGGGCTGTCATCGTTCGTTATTTTTCTCGGAGCGTGTAAAAATTCCAGCCTTTCCGAATCGATTCTGTATTTGTTCCCGAGACTTTCAAACAGCTGTTTTGCCTCCGCTTCATCTCCGGAAACGATTATTGATATGTCCTTTTCACACATAAGCGCTTTTGCGACGCCCTCCGCAACTTCGTTCGCGCCTTTATCCGCTCCGTACAGATCGACGATTATTTTTTTCATTTTTCTTTGCTTTCCTTTCCGGATATTTTATCGAAAACGTCCTTGCATTCGACCATTTTCTGCCTGATATTTTCCGTAAAAATGTTTAGATCGGCATTTGACGGTCTCTTTCCCTGAGACACATCTTTAGGGTAAATCGGGCCTCCGATCACGACTGTTTTTCTGTGTTTTTTACCTTCCTTCGGACTTATATACATCGGTATCACCGGAACATCAGCCTTAAAAGCCATCAGTGATGCGCCTGATTTTATCGCGTCCACGTCATCCGAATGCACGATCGTGCCCTGGGGAAATATTCCCAGCATGTACCCTTCTTTTAAAATGGCGATGCACTTTTTCACACTCTCGAGATCGAATATCCCGCGGTCTACGGGAATGCAGCCCATACCCTTCAAAAATATCCTTCTGCCTCGAACGTTCATGACCTCTTTTGAAACCATAAAATGGACTCTTCTCGTCGGAAAAGACGCTCCGACCGTGTGCGGATCCGCAAGTCCGGTGTGGTTCGCGACGATTATCGCGGGGCCTTTGATTTTGCGGTATTCATCCGTTTTTACGACTTTGACGCCCGGAATGACCCTGAACACCCAATATGTGATCCTGCCGACGTCCATCGGGAGTTTTTTTATGTTAAATATCCTGCCCAAAAAATCACTCTTTCTTTTCGATCAGTTCAGCGAGAGACATTACCTTCTGCTCGAGCTTTTTCGTCAGAGAGTCGTCTATCTCCCTCTCGTTTGTTCCTTCGGCTTTAAGGTCTTCGACGTGCATCTTTTTGCCTACTACGATGTGCGTCCTTTTAAAAAGGCCGTAGTTTCCGTCAGTGTAAACCGGTATTACAGGCGCGCCGGACTGCTTCGCGATCATCGTTACGCTCGGCTTAAAAGGAAAATCCTTTCCGTCAACGGGCAGCCTTCCCGCGGGAAATATCGCCACAGTGCCGCCGTCATCCAGTACCTCCGTCGATTCCGCGATGAATCCGAATTTAAAATTATTTCTGTCGACTTCGATCCCTCCGATATGATCCAGGAACCAGGAAAATAATTTTCCTTTGTTGTACATGACTTCCGCGATCAGAAATCTGAAGGTCGCAAAAGGAAAAGCCATCATATACAGCGGCAGATCGAGCAGTTTTTTGTGGTTTGAGACGAGCATAACGGGTCCTTTGAAAACTTTTGAGCCTTTCGGTCCGTTTTTGTCCTCGTATGTTATCTTCGGCTTGAAAAATATCATCGCCGGCAGAAAACCCGTTATTTTTACTATTGCGAGCAACCAGCCGTGGAATTTTTTCATGTCAAATTTGCTCCTCTATTTCCTTGCAGAACTCCCTGAGTGTGTACGGACAATGCGTTTCGTCTGTGAAAAGCGCAACTCCCGTCTTGTCGGAAAGTTCAGTCATTATGTAAAAGTAGTCGAGGGAACTGCCTCCCAGATCAGTCATAACGTTTGCGTCGGGAAGTATTTCCTCTTCCTTTTTACCCAATATTTCCGCGACGGTTTTCTTTACAAGTTTTGCAAGCTCTGTCGTCTCGTCAAATGATTCAGTCTCTTTTTCTTCGAGATCAAGGTCCTTCTCCGTCAGCAGCCTGATCGATCCGTCGGCGACGCCCTTCGCAAGGTAAGCCCTGCTGATTTTTACAGCCTCCGCAGGAGAGATCAGATCGTAGGTAAAATACGTCCTCGCGGGCCTGAAATTCGGGGAGAGCGATTCACTCTGGCGTTTCACTTCTTCAACTGTCTTTTTTACCTGTGCAGGGGAAATATATTTTCTCAGTTCGACTGCGAGGGACGGTCTCTCCTTCCCGTCGACGTAGTCCTTGAATATGCAGTATCTTTGCATGAAAGGCACTTCAAAATTCTTTTCCAGCACGTCCGGATTGACGTTTTCTCCGTCTGCGCCGATTATAATGTCGTTTTTCCTGCCGATCACGTAGTAGCCGTGCTCGCGCTTTTCAAATATGTCCTCCGTGCGGATGCTGCCCTGCGTTTTGACCTCGACGCCGTTGATTATCCTTCTGTCGCAAAGCTGGGCGCTTTCGACGGAGAGAACGCCGTCTTCGCCGATGTTGTATTTTACGGAGGGGAACGGGTTGCCGACTGAATTTTTGTCCCTGTTTTTGATGTTTTTCTCGAGACATACAGAGGTTATGCCTGTCTCAGTCATTCCGTAGCCGTTGTGGAGCGGATAACCGAGACTGTTGAAAAATCTTAAAGTCGAATCCTTGATCGGAGCACCGCCCGTTATGCAGAATTTTATGCTGTTTCCGAGCGTTTTCTTCGTGACGTCCCTGAGTAAAAATCTCGCGAAATATTCTCCCGCATAGGGGAATATTTTCTGGATCTTTTCTGACAGTTCCAGTCCTTTGTTGAACTTTTTGACTGTTTTTTCTCCCCTTAATTCGACCTGTTTGAGGATCCTGTTCTCCATTGTCTGCCACAGCAGCGGCACCGCGAAAATGTGCGTTACCCCGTGCTTTCTGACGGTCCTCGTGATCGTGTCGCCCGAATAATTCTCCAGGAACACCATCGTGCATCCGTAAAACGTAAACCACAGATACACGGCCGAAAATCCGAATATGTGGTAAAAGGGCAAAAACGCCAGTTGTCTGAGCGCTCCCTTATAGTATCTCGGGATCCTTTTGTTGTTTTTCAGCACGTAATCCGCATTCAATATTGAAATTACTGCCTGTTGCCCTTTGAAAACGCAGATCGTCTCGTTCATGGACGTCGCGGAAGACGAGAGCGCGTATTCGTTTTCAAATTCTCCGTCGATATCTTTCAGGGCTTTTTCGATCTCTTCCCTGCCGAGATCTTCTGTTTCTCTTTCAATTGTTTCAAATTCGACATATTCCGCACCAAGGTCGTGGACTTTCGCGCCTATCACGAGCTTTGCGTCTATGGTTTTTATCATATCCTTTTTTATTTTTTCCGGATGTCTGCAGTTTACCAGAAACGGTTTGTTTCCCGACATTAAAATGCCCCAAAAAGCGCTCACCCACGACACACAGTTTTCCGAATCGAGGCCGATGAACTGATGTCTGATATCTGTTTTCGTTCTGATATACCAGGCATACTTTCTGACTTCCGCGTCCATCTCGCCGAACGTGACCTTGATGATCTCTCCGCCTTCCGTGTACTGAGCAAAGATCCTTTCGGAGTCTGTTATGATGATCTTGTAAACGGCCTTGAACGACTTGTCGGAGGCAAGCAGTTTGTCGGATCTTTCCTTTATCAGTTGTCGTTTTGCTCTGTCCATTTGAGTTTTCGGCTGCTCCTTTTTGTTTTTTACCCGTTCAGTCCTTCAATCGAAAGGTTCGCGTATGCGTTCAGGTCCGTTCCGGAAAATCTTCCCTTTTGCGCCGCGTAAAATGCGGCTGACGCGATCATCGCGCCGTTATCGGTGCACAGGACCGGAGAAGGATAATACAGTTTGAACCCGTTTTTGTCGCACGCCTTTTTGAGTGATGCGCGAAGCGCGGAATTTGCGGCGACACCGCCTGCCAGAACTATCTTTTTGAAACCGGTCTGCCTTGCGGCCTTCATCGTATTTTCCGTTAAAATGTCCGTCACGGCTTTTTGGAATGACGCGCAGACGTCGTCTGTATTTATTTCCGCGTGCGTCATCTGAGCCTTGTTCACATAGTTCAAAACTGCTGTTTTTACGCCGCTGAAGCTGAAGTTTAAGGTGTCTCCCATGTGAACGCGCGGAAAATGTATCGCGTCCGGATTCCCGAGCTTTGCGTGTTTGTCTATCGCCGGACCGCCCGGATAACCGAGTCCGAGCACTCTGGACGTCTTATCGAAAGCCTCTCCCGCCGCGTCGTCCTCCGTCCTTCCAAGTATCTTAAAATCTCCGTAATCTCTGCATTCGATTATATGGCTGTGTCCTCCGGAGACGACAAGGCATAGAAAAGGAGGCTCCAGATCTTTGTTTTCAAGAAATGCGGCCGAAATATGTCCTTCTATGTGGTGAACTCCCACGAGCGGTTTCCGCCATGCGTAAGCGAGCGCTTTTCCTGCGGAAAGTCCTACAAGAAGAGCTCCCACGAGACCCGGTCCGTATGTAACGCCTATCGCGTCGATATCGTCCTTTGTGACATTCGCCTCTTTGAGAGCCTGTTCGATGACGGGTATTATTGCCTCTACATGTTTTCTGGAGGCGATCTCAGGCACGACTCCTCCGTATGCTTTGTGGATATCTATCTGTGTCGCGATAATATCGGAAAGCAGCTCCCGTCCGTTTCTGACGACAGCTGCCGATGTCTCATCACAACTTGATTCGATTCCGAGAATGATCATTTTACGCGATCTCCTCTTTGGTTTCTTTGATATCCGCGGTCCTTGTCTTCCTGAGGATAAGCTCGGGCTTTTTCTTCTTTCTTATAACATCCGCGTCGACGATGCATTTCTTCACGTTTTTGGCGGAAGGCACGTCGAACATTATGTCTGTCATTATGTCCTCTACGATAGCTCTGAGGCCTCTTGCGCCGGTGTTTCTCTCAAGCGCGATCTCGGCGATCGCATCTACGGCATCGTCTGTTATCTCAAGTTCCACATTGTCCATATCGAGCAGTTTTTTGTACTGTTTTACAAGGGCGTTGCGGGGCTGCGTAAGTATCGTTTTGAGGGCGTCCTTGTCGAGGGCGTCAAGCGAAACTATGAGAGGAAGTCTGCCGATGAATTCCGGTATGAGTCCGAATTTGAGTAGATCCTGCGGCTCCGTTTTTGTTAAAAGGTCGCTTATATCTATGTCTTCCTTGCTGAAAACCTTGCCGGAGAAGCCCATCGTGCTCTTTCCAAGCCTGTTTTCCACGATTTTCGGCAGTCCGTCGAAAGCGCCCGAGCATATGAAGAGAACGTTCGTCGTGTTGAACTGGATGCACTCCTGCTGGGGATGTTTTCTGCCTCCCTGAGGAGGAACGTTCGCGACAGTACCTTCGAGTATTTTAAGGAGAGCCTGCTGGACTCCTTCGCCGCTTACATCTTTTGTGATCGACGGGTTGTCTCCCCTTCTCGCGATCTTGTCTATTTCATCGACAAAAATGATTCCCTGCTCAGCCCTTTTGATGTCGTAATCTGCCGCCTGTATCAGCCTGAGTAAAATGTTCTCCACATCGTCGCCGACATATCCTGCCTCTGTGAGAGACGTCGCGTCAGCTATCGCAAAAGGCACGTTGATGATCTTCGCCATAGTCTGCGCAAGATACGTCTTACCGACTCCTGTGGGACCGATGAGGAGAACGTTCGTCTTCGCGATCTCGGGGGAAGGATCTTCAGTCTTTGCGGGCTCGTCCTTTGCGGACGTCTTTTTCTTTTTCTTCTTGTCTTCCTCTATCTGAAGATTGATCCTCTTATAATGGTTGTATACTGCGACGGAAAGGGCGCGCTTCGCTCTGTCCTGGCCTATAACATACTGGTCAAGCTCGTTTTTTATCTCGGCGGGAGTCAGTAATTTTACCTTCTCGTTTGACGATGTTCCTGCGGGACCCGTCATTTCCTCGTCGATGATATCGTTGCAGATCGCCACGCACTCGTTGCAGATGTTGGCTTTCTGGCCGTGGATCAAATAGGCGACCTCATGTTCGGAACGGCCGCAAAATGAACAGCGGCGCGGGACATCAGTCGTGTCTGTTCTTGCCATATTTTATTTCATCTCCGAGTTTCTGTTTACAAATACCTTATCGATGAGACCGTATTCGAGAGCTTCCTGAGCCGTCATAAAGTTGTCTCTTTCAGTGTCGAGCATGATCTTCTCGATCGGCTGCCCCGTGCGCTCGCTGAGGATCTGGTTGAGTTTCTCTCTTGTTCTGAGGATGTGATCCGCCATGATCTTGATGTCTGTCGCCTGCCCTTGCGCTCCGCCGAGAGGCTGATGGATCATGATCTCGCTGTTGGGAAGAGCAATTCTCTTGCCCTTTGCACCCGCGCAAAGCAGGAAAGCGCCCATACTTGCAGCCATACCTATACAGATCGTGGAAACGTCGCATTTAATGAACTGCATCGTGTCGTAGATAGCGAATCCCGCGGAAACAGAGCCGCCGGGGCTGTTGATGTAAAGACTGATATCCTTGTCCGGATTCTCAGCCTCGAGATGCAGAAGCTGTGCGACCACAAGGCTCGCCGTAACGTCGTTTATTTCATCGCTGAGGAGAACGATCCTCTCTTTCAAAAGTCTCGAAAAAATATCATAAGATCTTTCTCCGCCTGTTGTCTGTTCAACTACCATAGGAACATATGCCATGGAAAAACCTCCTTTGTTATTTCGCGCAAACTGTTTTTTCAGTATTATTTTTTCTGAAGCCGCGCAAAAGCAGATACGTATATAATTATATCATAGAATAAAGAAACCGTCATAAAAAGTTTCTATGACGGTGAGTTCTTCGCTTTTTTGTAAAATGTTTCTTCTCTTTATCAGAGCGGTCTTATCATTTTACCATTTTCGCGTTGTCGAGGATAAACCGGACTGTCTTTTCGAAATTGATGTCAGCGCGGATATTCTTCGCAAGTTCCGCATCCGTTCTCTTCAGAAGTTCCTCTTTGTTTCCGTTAAAATAGATCTTCGCGAATTCGTCGAGTTTTGCGTCATATTCTTCGTCTGTGCACTCGATCTTTTCAGCTTTTGTGATCTCATCGATGACGAGCTGCTCTTTGACATTCTTTTCAGCACCGGGTCTGATCTGAGCGGTGAAGTCTTCGTATTTCATTCCCATCATATCGAGATACTGCTCAAGAGTCGCTCCCTGGTTCTTAAGCTGCATCCTGTATCTGTCTACGATCGCGTTGACTTCGTTGTCGAACATGCACTCGGGGATGTCCACTGTAGCGTTAGCCGCGGCTTTTTCTCTGGCTTCCGCTTTCATTGCAGCTTCTGCATTTCTCTCTTTAGTCTCGGCGAGCTTCTTCCGGATATCCTCCTTGTACTCCGCGAGCGTTTCGAATTCGCTGACGTCTCCGGCGAAATCGTCGTTGATCTCAGGGATCTCAGTCATCTTGACTTCGATAACATGTACTTTGAACTCCGCGTCCTTGCCTTTGAGGTTCTCCGCGTGATAGTCATCGGGGAATTTTACTTTGACCGTAACGTCGTCGCCTGCTTTTGTTCCGATCAGCTGATCTTCGAATCCGGGGATGAACTGTCCCGATCCGAGTTTCAGAGAATAACCTTCACCTTTTCCGCCCTCAAACGCTTCTCCGTCGACAAAGCCTTCGAAATCTATTTCGACCGTGTCGTCCTTCTCAGCCGCTCTGCCTTCGACAGATACGAGCCTTGAATTCATTTCGGCGACTCTCTTAAGCTCGTTTTCAACGTCTTCGTCTGTGACTTCCTTGCTGATCTCCTTGATCTTAAGTCCTTTGTAGTCGCCGAGAGTGACTTCCGGTTTTACGAAAAATTCGGCTGTTAAAACGAACTGCTCTCTCGTTGCTTCCTTGACACTGACTTCGGGATCTGAAACGGGTTCTAAATTGAACTCTTTGATCGCGCTCGTGATCGCCTCCGGGTATACGTAGTTGATGGCGTCCTCAAAAAGAACCTCTACTCCGTAATACTGTTCGACCATCTTCCTCGGAACTTTTCCGGGACGGAAGCCGTTGATCTTGAACGACTTTTTGTTTTTATTGTACGAATAATCGAGACCTTTCTCAATCTGCTCGGGTAAAATCGTCATTTCGACTTTGACCTTGTTCTTCTCGATCGTCTCCATTTTTGCAGGCATGTTCTTTCCTCCTAACGGTATTTTTGCTTTCTTTTTTGTTTTTCTTGAAATTCAAATCAAGCCGTCATCAGACTAAAAAAGCTTGCCTTTCCGGCAAGCTTAACAGCCGAATTCCTATGCGGATTCGAATTAAAGTCCATATCTCTTGTTGAATTTGTCGACACGGCCGCCGGTATCAACCAGTTTCTGCTTTCCTGTATAGAAAGGATGGCACTTTGAGCAAATTTCAACTGTAAGATTCTTCTTCGTAGAATACGTTGTGAAAGTCTCTCCGCACGCACACTTTGCCGTGGTTTCTTCGAACTTAGGATGAATGTTCTCTTTCATCTCGTCACCTTCCCTCCAATGCTTTAAAGCTGTCAGACGATAACAGCAGGCAGTATTATAGCACAAACATTTTCACATGTGCAACACTTTTTTGCGAAAATTTTTGTTATTCCTCGTCTAATCTTACGGAATTTACGAAATCTTCGTTCGTTTTTTTCTTTTCGAGCTGATCGAGTATCTTTTCTGTGATGTCTGCGTTGACAGATTTGCTGAGCGCTCTTCTGAGTGTGTATATGGCTTTGAGCTCTTTTTCCGTGAGAAGCAGCTCCTCTTTTCTCGTTCCCGATCTGTTTATGTCGATCGCCGGGAAGATCCTCTTTTCGGAGAGCGATCTGTCGAGATGCAGCTCCATATTGCCGGTGCCCTTGAATTCCTCGAAAATGACGTCATCCATTTTGCTGCCGGTGTCTATCAGGGCTGTTGCGACTATCGTGAGGCTGCCGCCTTCTCTGATATTTCTCGCTGCTCCGAAGAACTTCTTCGGTTTATGCAGAGCTCCCGGATCGAGACCGCCCGAAAGCGATCTTCCGGTCGGAGGAACTGTCAGGTTGTACGCTCTTGCCAGTCTCGTGATACTGTCGAGCAGAATGACGACATCTTTTCCGTATTCTACGAGTCTCTGCGCTCTGTCGTATACCATTTCGGCGACTTTCGTATGCTTTTCGGGAAGCTCATCGAATGTTGAAGAAATAACTTCTACATTTTCACCGATGATCGATTCCCTCATGTCCGTGACCTCCTCCGGTCTCTCGTCTATGAGTAAAACGATCAGATGAACTTCCGGATAATTTTTAGTTATGCTGTTCGCGATCTGCTTCAGGAGCGTCGTTTTACCTGCTTTAGGAGGGGATACGATCATTCCTCTCTGGCCCTTGCCTATCGGGGCAAACAGATCGATTATCCTCGTAGAATATTCGTTCTGGTCCTTTTCAAGCACGAATTTTTTGTCGGGATAGATCGGAGTCAGTTTTTCGAAGGGAATCCTGTCGAATGCCGCTTTGATCGTGTCGTCGTTGATCGTAATGATGTAGCTCAAAGAGAAATATTTTTCGTTTTCCTTCTGCGCTTTGCAGAATCCGCGGATCTTGTCTCCCGATTTTAGTAAAAACTTCCTGATAAAAGTCGGAGGAACGAATATGTCTCTGCTCGTCTGAACGCCTATTTCAGATCTCAGGAATCCGTATCCCTCAGGCATGATGTCGATATATCCGACTGCTTCCTTGCCGTTGTAAACGCTTATTCCCTCTTTGAATTCTTCGGGTTCGTTCGTTTTTGTCTCAGTCGAACCTTCTTCGCCTGTTACCTCTGCCGCCTCTTCAGCTGCATGCTCCGAAACAGTCGTCTCGAAAGATCCTTCCTGTTCCGTCTCTATCTTTTTATATATCGTTTCATCCCCGTCTTCCTCCTGCGGTGTTGAAACGGCGGCTTTCTTCGGTCTGCCCCTCTGTCTTTTGACGGGCTCTTCGTAATTTTCGGGCAGGACCTTTTTCGGCCTTCCGCGACCTCTTTTTTCGGGCGTCCCGTCCGGATTCGGCGCAACTTCCTCAGTTGGTTCGAGCGGTGTTTTTCTCGGTCTTCCGCGGCCTTTTTTTACAGGCTCCGCTTCAGCCGTTTCTGCAGAGGCGGATGCTTCCGAAGCCGCCTTTTCGTCTTCGGGAGCTGTTTCGGGCGCTTCTTCAGCCGATTTTTCGACTTTTTCCGCCCTTTCCGCTTTATTTTCGTCTTCTGCGTTTGATACGTCTTCTGATTTTCTTCTCACATATTTTTTCTGCGAGTCCGGCTTTTTTGTCTCGACTATGACGCCTTTTTTCTCAGTCTCCTCTTCGGGCTGATTCTTGCGCGCGATCGTCGTCCTTTTGTGAGTGATCTTGAGAGTCGCGTCGACGACTTTCGGTTCTTCATCATCCTCTATGACGGGTTTTTCCGTCTTCCCGGCGCCGTTTTCGCTTATAAGCCTGATCATCTCTTCTTTGTCCGTCACATTTTCCGGAATGTCGATGTCAAGAATTCGCGCGATCCATCGCAGATCCTGGGGAGACTTGTTTTGCAGATCTTCGTTCATAAATTACCTTCTCTGTATATATGATTTTAGTGAGTGGGTTTTTTAAATCAGATTCACCCGCAAGGGGTGCTTTTCCTTACGGGTGATAGAATACTATAATTATTTGACGTTGTCAATTCTTTTCGTAAAAAATTTTGCCTTCGGAAAATAATATTCCCCGCTTCTTATTTTTCTTCCTTCGCTGCTTCCGCCGCGTCTTCGACTTTGTCGACTACGATCTCTTCCGCTTTTTCAGCCTCGGCTTTCTTTTCCTTTTTCCCGTCCTCTGCCCAGTCTGTCGCTTTGTCTACGCCTTCCCTGGTAGTTTTCGCGATGCTTTTACCGAATGATTTGAAAGCGCCGCCGAGTTTCTTTCCCGTTCTTCTCCACGAGCCGTCATTGAAAACGTTCTTCTCGTCCTTCGGAGCCTCTTTGTCCTCAGCCCAGTCTGTCGCTTTGTCTACGCTCGTCTTCGTCGAGCGGATTATATTTTTGCCGAGAGATGAAAAAGCATCTCCCATATCCTTTCCTGTTTCTTTCCATTCCTTTTTTGACATATCTTTTCTCCTTTTCTCTTCGTAAAAATGCCGCTGCCCGCGTATGTTTTCCCTCGCGGCATCACGTGTAATTATATCACATTTTCCAAACCTTGAATTCGCGGCAATTGCTCTTGCCCTCCGTGACGACGGAAGGTTTCCTCTTTGCTGCGGGATCGCCCCTGAACGATGTCACCGCGCTCTCGCCGTTTACGAATATCTCGATCAGACTTCTGTCCGTGAATATCCGAAGCCCTATTTCGTCTCCTTTTCTGTACGCCTTGAACTTTCCTCCGTGTAAAACGTTCCCCCCGATCTCGAAAAGGTCCGTTTTACTGTCATAGGAGACGAAAACTCTGTCCTCTTCATTGTCGCGGTCTGTCAGAGTGATTCCCACTTTACCCTTTGACAATGAGTCAAAAGTGGCACTGATATCAAGAGCTTCCCCACTTATATGTCCTTCAAAGACGTTATTTCCGAACAATTTGTTGTTTTTTATGTTTTTTGCCGAGAAATTGTCCTTGTGCAGCTTTTCGATCTCGGGTATCGGGTCCTGCCTCAGCCGTCCGTTTTCAAGAGTGAGGACTCTGGGCATGACATGACAGCAGCCCCATTGTATTTTACGGTCGCCGGAACCGATATCGCAGTACATCGCCATCAGGATGCGCCTTTCGGTTCCTCCTTCTCCCTTGTCGTCAACGCACAGCGGGTTAAAACAGTGGAACGGATTCGTATTGTCCAGCAGCTTGCTCTCCTCCTGATCGGGAATGAATTTCTTCTTTTTCCAGTCAAAATGTCCGACCCAGTATCTGACGGGATGTCCGCCCAAAATGAGAGCGTCTTTTTTGCCGAAATTGAGCAGATACGGAAACTCCATAAAGCCTCCGCCTGTCTCGGGGCACTTTTTCTGGCAGAAAATCTCTCCCTCTTCCGTCCATTTTTCAAGATCGTCGCTCGACCACATCATAACGGGATCGCCCTTGTCACCTTCCCTTTGCGCCTTGCACAATTTCGAGGTGATCGTGTACCATTTTCCGTCGTGTTTAAAGACATGTCCGTCGTGATGATATTTCGTTATGACCGGATGCTTGTCCGTATACTGAGTCATATCGTCGGAAACTCTCGCGAGAACGCCCGTTTTTCCTCCGAAGCCATGGCCGGTATACAGAGCCCTCACGTTTCCTTCGTCGTCGTAAAAATGATTCATCAAATATATGCAGAAAACATCGAAAGGTGAATCTGCGAAAGGCCCTATCGGCATTCCGTACCAGTGAACGAGATCGTCGCTCGCATAGTGATCCAAGGAAGAATAATTCAGCAGAAATTCAATGTTGTGATATGAATATACGTGATATTTTCCGCCGTGGAAAAATGCTCCGCACGGGTCAAAAATGAATCCGAAAGGCTGCGTAAGGTGCCATAACGGTCTTTTTTCATCATTTTTTTCGATTTCCTTAAGTTTGTTCCAGATTTCTCTGCAGCGCACAGCGTCATTTTCCGCGGATGCGTCAAAATATTTGTTGTGAAGCCTCGCGATCTCCATGACTGCGATATCTTCTCCGTCGTATTCGCTTTTCGAAAGCTCGGAAACGCCCGAAAGTTCAGCGATCTCCCTGTCAGAAAGTCCCCTCGTCCAAAGAACCGCAGTGTCATATGTTATTTTCGAAAATTTCGCAAAAACAGCTCCGTTGCTGTACGTATCAGGCTTGCAGCATCTGAATCCTCCGATTATCAGATCGTCCTGAAAAGGAGATTCGAGATCCTGCGGGATGTCGTATCTCGCTCTTCTTACGCCGTCTATATAGAATGATATCGCTCCGTTCGAGACCGTCAGGATGATATCCTGCCAGCCGTATTTTTCCCTGTAGCAAAGAGGGATCTCTCTGTATGCCGCGCCTCCTTTGACTTTTACGCCCGCATATGCGAGAAAGAGTCCGCTTCTGTTCAGGTCGAGCGCGAGAAAGTCTGAGTAAAAGAGGCTTCCTGCCGTGTTCTCTTCTATTTTTACCCTAAGATACACCGAGATCGCGTTGTTTTTCGGCCTGTACCTGACGGTCTGGTACATGTTGAGCCTTAGACATGCGTCCTCTAAAACTATCGCTCTTCCGTCGCCGCCGCGTTTTTGTGACTGCCTTTTCTCATCATCTGAAAGCTCGACAAATTGGATCTTCCCTTCCGGTAAAAACTCGTACGGGCAGTTTTCTCCTCCGAGCAGATTGTTCATGTGCCATACGGCGTCCGCGTTTTCAAAAATCGTCATTGCAGCCTCCTTCTGTGTAAAAATCGCGTTTTTCGGCGTTTTACTGGCCGTAATATGCGTTTTTGCCGTGTTTTCTGAGAAAATGTTTATCGAGAAGCTCCCGTGAAACAGGCTTTGTGTTTCCGAGAAGTTCCGTAAACGCGGCCATCATACACACTTCCTCGAGCACAGCCGCGTTCATTGCAGCCTTGTCTCCCGACTCTCCCCATGTAAAAGGCCCGTGACTTCTGACGAGCACCGCAGGCATCGTCGTCTCGTCCATCCCTTTGAACGTTTCGACTATCAAAAGTCCCGTATTGTATTCGTATTCGCCTTCGATCTCCTCTTTTGTCATCGCCCTCGTGCACGGTATCTCCCCGTAAAACACATCCGCGTGCGTCGTTCCGTACGCCTTGACGGTTTTTCCCGCCTGAGCGAATATCGTCGCCCATCTTGAGTGCGTGTGTACTATTCCTCCGCAGTTAAAATTCCTTGCGAGCACCAGATGCGTAGGAAGATCGGATGAAGGTCTCAGCCCTTTTTCGATCTGTTTTCCCGTTTCGATGTCTATCAGGACCATATTTTCCGGGCTCAACGACTCGTAAGCGACTCCGGACGGTTTGATCGCCATAACTCCCTTTTCCCTGTCGATCTCGGAGGCGTTTCCCCATGTGAATTTGATCAGATTCTCCTTCGTCAGCCTCATATTTGCAAGATATGCTTTTTCTCTCAATTCTTCGAACATATTCTTTCTCCTTTTCGACTTTGTCAGCAGCGTCTGCCGCGTTTTGCTTGCGGATCTATTTGTAGCACTCGGTCAGTTTTTTAAACAGTCTGAATTTTTCCTCGTATTTTACATGCTCATCCATATCCGGGTAAAATGTCCTGATCTCGCCTGACATTTTTTCGGAAGCTTCCGCGAGATCTTTCGATCTTCCGACAGCCACAGACGCAGCCATTACGGCGCCGAGAGCGCCCGTTTCCTTCGTGTCCACAGAAACAACTGTCATTCCGCAAACATCCGCGAAGATCTGCATCCAGATATCGCTCCTCGCGGCTCCTCCGGTGATCCTGAGTCTCTTTTTACCCGAGTCACTCTGCAGAAGTCTCTCTATGTGTGCTCTGTGGGACATCGCGACGCCTTCAAAAACGGCTCTCAGGAGTTCTTCCTTCGTCGTTTCAGTCGTGATCCTTGCAAAAGTTCCCTCTCCGTATCCGTCCATACTTCCGTAGAGGAACGGCAGGAAAACAGCTCTGCAGCAGTCTGCTTTGAACTTTTTCGCTATATTTTCTGCTTTTTCGTAGCTTTTTTCGCCTAAAATCGTCTCCATCGACCATTCCAGGTTGCCCGCGGAAGTCGGACTGCTCTCTTCGACAAGGTAGCTTTTTCCGTCGCAGTAGAGGGAGATCTTTGTGCTCGCGGCCTTTGTCTTCGGAGACTTTGACGGGTATTCGTTTATGCTCCATGTGCCTGTTACGACGCAAATATCTTCGTCCTCGAGTTTTCCGCACGAAAGAGCGCAGGAGTCTATGTCAAACATTCCTCCGGCAACAGGAGTGCCCTTTGAAAGTCCTGTGCGAGCCGCCGCCTCTTCGGATACGTATCCGCAAATGTCGGAGCATTTTTTAACAGGAGGCATCTTATCAAACATTTCCGGGATCCCGTAGAGATCGAAAAGCTCCTTCGAAAATGCCCTCTTTTTAAGGTCCATAAGCGCCGTTCCCGAGCTGTCTGACTCTTCGGCGATCGCCTCTCCCGTCAGGTAAAATCTCACATAATCCTTCGCTTCGAATATATGTCCGATCCTGTCGTATGAATCCTTTTCGTTTTCTTTGAGCCACAAAAGAAGTGGGGCAGGCTGGCATGCAACGATCGGACCGAGTATCGTTTTTCTCGCTTTTTGGGCAGTTCCGTCGTTTTCCCACCTTCTGACGATCTCTTCCGCCCTGAAATCCGTGGACGCGATCGCGGGACGTATATGCTCTCCGTTTTTCCCCGCGAGATAAATCCCTTTTCCGTGTCCTGTCGCCGCGACGCAGAGGATATCCTCGGGTTTTAAGTCCTCTTTTTCCTTCGCTTCGTCGATCGCGCCTTTTATGACTTCACGAAGAGACTCGTCCAAAACATCCATATCCCTCTCGTAATGTCCGTAAAAAGGCGCTTTCACGGGTGTATTTACATTTTTACGGGCGACAAGAGTGCCTTTTTCGTCAAAAACGCACGCCTTTAAATTCGTTCCGCCCACATCGATGCCGAGATAGTATTTTTTCATTTGTAAACCTCATCAAGTATATTTCTCAAAAATCCGCCCGCGTATTTGAGTTCCGCGAGATAGTCTTCTCCTTTTTTGTGCCAGTATTCCCCGTTGAACATCGTGATCCCGAGCTCGCTGCACTTCTTCGCGCAACCGTAAAAATCGACTCTTCCGTCCCCGTATGTCAGATCTCTGAAGACATTCTCCTTCGTTTCCTTCAGGTGAACTGCGATTATGTGCCCTCTTCCGCTCTCGAGATCCGCGATCACATCGTCCGTTCCGTTCGTCATATTTCCTACATCGGGATACATCTGAAGATACGGAGAATCGACAGCTTTTACGAATCTCATGCCCTTGGCGACGGTGTTGCAGAAATCCGTCTCCATCGTCTCGATTCCGAGTAAAATGCCCCTTCTTCCTGCATATTCCGCCGCTTTCGCGAGATTGTCCGTGTACAATTTCTCTGTTTCCGCGTCTCCGGGACCTTCCTTTTCGTAATAAACATCGTAACCGGCGAGCTGGATGATATTTATTCCCAGATCGTACGCGAGCTCGACTGCGCCTGTCATTATTTCCTCAGCCCTTTTACGCGTCGCGAGGTCCTTGCTTCCAAGGGGAAATCTCCTGTGACCGCTCAGGCATATCGAGTTAAAATGTATGCTCTCTCCCCCGAGCTTTCTCAGTTTTTTTCTCTCCTCGCCGCGCATTTCGAGTCTCGCGAGCTTTTCGTCGCTTTCGTCAACGCTCAGTTCGACAGCATCAAAACCCGCGCTTTTCGCAGCTTGCAGTTTCTGCTTCGGCGAGAGCTCTTCCGGCATCGCTTTTTCATATACGGACAACGTGTATTTTTTCATCAGGCTCACATACCTCCGATGTCTTTTTATACCGGTTAAATTATATCATTAGTTGCGGTAAAAAACTACAGACGCAGCCACGACACTTTGTTCGAAACTGTCGCAGAGCTCCAATTGTTTCGACAAACTGTGTGGCTGCGTCAGTCTGAAAAGAGGAACAGTCGATCCGACGCAAGCAAAAGACGCAGGTCCTTAAAAGCCTGCGTCTTTTTACAATGATATGTGAGATTATTTCGATCAAAGCCTCTCGCTCTTGTATACGTCGAGGAAATACTTGTACGTGTCGACCTTGAGTTCGCCGCAGGCAGCCTCGTCGCAAGCGATATACGCGTTGTTGTGGAGCTGAAGAGCGGAAACAGTCCATTTTGAGCTTACCGCGCCGTCGATGCAGTGAGCAAGCGCTCTCGCTTTGTTGTGTCCGTTTATGAGGAGCAGTACTTCCCTGGAATCAGTTACAGTCGCAACTCCTACGGAAAGAGCCTTTGAAGGAACTTTTTCCGGATCGTTTCCGAAAAATCTTGAGTTCACTATCTTCGTGTCCTCTGTCAGATCTCTGACGCCCGTTCTCGAATTCAGCGACGTAAAAGGCTCGTTAAACGCGATATGACCGTCAACTCCGCTGCCGCCCATGAACAGATCTATCCCGCCGTATGAAGCGATCTTTTTCTCGTACCTTTCGCATTCGGCTTCGAGGTCCTCAGCCATACCGTTCAGAATATTGACGTTTTCCGCGGGAATGTCTATATGATCGAAGAAGTTGTCATGCATAAAATACCAGTAGCTCTGCTCGTGTTCTCTCGGAAGTCCGACATATTCGTCCATGTTGAATGTGACGACATTTTTAAATGTGACTTTCCCGGCCTTATTCGCCTCGATGAGCTTTCTGTAAACGCCGAGAGGTGACGATCCCGTGGGAAGGCCAAGTACGAACGGTCTGTCCTTCGGATGACTGTTTATGGCGTCGATGATATGATTTGCGGCCCACGTGCACATCTTGTCGTAGTTTTCCTGAATGATAACTTTCATGCTTTTTTGCCTCCTTAAAGCGCAATTGTTTGTTTTTTGTGTGAATAATTATATCACAAACGCCCGTTTGCGTGGTAAAATATCAGTGTCGTCAATAAAAATTTTTTGCGGCAAAAAAAGAAGGGAGCGGCTAATGAAGATCCTCGTCACAGGCGCCAAAGGCTTTGTCGGCACCAATTTATGTGAAAATCTGAAAAACATTCGAGACGGCAAAAACAAAGCGCGTCCCGGTCTTTCTATAGAAGAAATATACGAATACGACCTCGGCAGTTCCGACGCGGACCTTGACAGATTCTGCGGCGATTGCGATTTTGTCTTCGATCTCGCGGGACAGAACAGGCCGAAGAATCAGGAAGACTTTTTTACGGGCAACTCTCTGTTTGCGGACACTCTCATCGCCGCGCTTAAAAAGCATAACAACCGCTGCCCCGTGATGCTCTCAAGCAGTATCCAGGCATCTTTAACGGGCAGATTCGAAGGCAGCGTTTACGGTATATCGAAAAAAGAGGGAGAGGACAAGTTTTTCGCATATGCAAAGGATACGGGCGCCAGAGTTCTCGTATACCGTTTTCCGAACCTCGCGGGAAAATGGATCAGACCGAATTACAACAGCGCGGTCGCGACTTTCTGCCACAATATCGCGAATGACCTTCCGATCACGGTAAACGACCCTTCAACAGAGCTTGAACTCCTTTTTGTCGAAGACCTTATGGAAGAGATGTTCGACGCGCTCGAAGGCAGGGAGCACAGGTGCGATTTTGACGGCGTGACAGCTGTTTTTAACGAAAACGGCCGCTTTTGCGCATCTCCTGTCACCCATAAGGCCACTCTCGGTTATATTGTAAAATGTCTCACGTCTTTCCGCGACTGGCAGGAAACGCTTATAATGCCCGAAATGCCCGCGGGATCGTTTGAGAAAAAACTTTATTCGATGTACATCAGCTATCTGCCTGAATCAAAAACAGTTTTCCCTCTGAATATGAAAAAGGACGAGAGAGGAAGCTTCACCGAAGTCCTCAAAACGAGTAAAAACGGCCAGTTCAGCGTGAATATAACAAAACCGGGCGTTACAAAAGGTTTGCACTGGCACAATCAGAAATGGGAGATCTTTACCGTCGTATCGGGACATGCCCTGATACGAGAGCGCAGGATAGGCTCCGATCAGGTGAGAGAATTCGAGGTCTCGGGAGAGGAGATCAAATCTGTTTACATGCTCCCCGGCTACACGCACAGCATAACGAATCTCTCCGATTCGGACGATCTCGTGACTCTGATGTGGGCAAGCGAAATTTTCGACAGCAAAATGCCTGATACTTTCCGAGAAAAAGTGTAAAAAACTATAAAACAGCAAAAACCTTCGGAAACATTTATTTCTTTTTAAACAGGTGCAGGATGTTTTTGTTGTTTCTGTACTCGTAGGTGATCTCGTCCATCATCTTTTTTACCATGAAAATGCCGAGACCGCCGACCGAGCGTTCTTCGGCGCCAAGAGTTACATCCGGATCTTCCCTCTTGAGAGGATTGTACGGAACGCCCTCGTCGATGAATGTGAGCATAACGCCCTCGGGATCCTTCTTTTCTTCGAGAAGAACAGTTGCGGGACCTTCCCTGCCGCCGTAGGAGAATTTTACGATATTGCTGTAGACTTCGTCGATCGCGACGTTCACCTGTGTGATCGCTTTCATCGGGAAGCCGAGTTCCGTAAGTGTGTTTTCGACTGTTTCTGTTATCACAGTGATGTCTTCTGTGGCAACTTTATCGAAATGCATTTCTTTTTTCGCCATTACGCACTCGAATTTCGCGCAGAGCATCGTTATGTCGTCAAATTGAGGAGCCTCTCCCACAAAATCGTCAACGTCCTTTTTCACTGTGTCGCAGACCTCCTTCACATTTGCGAAATCAGATGTGTTCAGAATGTTTTTCAGCCTTTCCTCTCCGTAGAGCTGCACTTGCGCGTTCGTCGCCTCTGTTACTCCGTCTGTGTAGAGAAAAATGACGTCTCCCGGTTTCAGCTGGATCTCCTGCTTTTTATATTGTACGCCCTCGATGCCCGCGAGAACGAGTCCCGAGCGCCTGCGGAGGTAATCGAATGAGCCGTCTTTGTGTTTTACAAGAGGCGGATTGTGACCCGCGTTTACAAAGCTCATAAGGCCCGTTTCGAGGTTCACGGCTCCCATCCACGCTGTCACGAACATTCCCGCGTCGTTTCCGTCGCAAAGCGCGTCGTTTGCTCTCGTCATTATTTCATCGAGCGAAAGTCCCGATTCTGCAAGACTTTTCAGCTCTGTTTTCGCCCTCATCATAAACATCGCGGCCGGAATTCCCTTTCCGGAAACATCAGCGACTGCGAAATAGAAGAGATTTCCTTCCGTAATATAGAAATCGTAAAAATCTCCTCCGACTTCCTTCGCGGGAGTCATAAGCGCATAAACGTCGAATTCTCTCCTTCCCGGGAAAGCGGGGAAAACGCTCGGCAGAGCCGATGCCTGAATATTTTTCGCGACTTCAAGCTCCTGCGCGTTCTTTTCGGCCTCTGCGTCTATATGTCCCTTCAATGTCGAAACGACCCCGTTTATATTTTCTGACAGATCGTCAAATTCCGCTGTAGAACGCACGTCCACCTTTTCATCGAGATCTCCCTTTGTGATCTTGTCGAGACTTCTGTTGACGTCAGCGACCTTTTTTACGACAAGATTTTTGACGCTCAAATAAATCAGCGTGAACATCACAGCGAAGACTATTATCTCCATGAATGTGTTCACATATATGGCTGTGTCCCTGGCCCTCATTGCCTCTTGTGTCGAAATGACTGAGATAATGTAACATCCGCCTTGGTATTTGTTAAAAAGAGCGAACTGCCTGCCCTGCTCCGTTTTTACTCTGAACAGAACGTTCTCTTCTTCCGTCATCGCTTTCTCGGCTACTGCTTCGGCGTCTATTCCCTCCGGTGCCCATCTTACTGTTCCGTCACCGTCACCTATGATGAGATATCCGTTCTCCATTACGTGCCTGTGCCGTGAAAGTTCGACTATTCTGTTGATGATCATTATTTCCGGATCCTTTGCCCGCTCCGCGTCGATCTCTTCTATTATGTCCGCGTTGCTGGCGCGCAGATTTTTCTCCGTTTCGCTTTCGGTGATCCCGGTCTGGACAAAGGCCATGAATGTCGTAGTTATCAAATATGCCAAAACGACGCATATCATCAGCCCGCGCTGGATCTTCTCGGATATATGAGCTTTTTTCTTTTCCTTCCTCGCAGAGCCCGAGAGGATCTCAACAAGCGCCGTCGCAAGTAAAACGGACAAGCCGTTTGCGACCACCATCGGAATCGTGCACGCTTTAACGACCTCCGAGGCTTTGACCGCATTGCCGAGGTTTGTGAGGAAGACCATCGTCAAATGAATGACTTCCATAACAACGCCTGACGCGAAAGCGAGTAAAAAGCCCGGTCTTCTGTTGTCGAATATTACTTTCCGGAGTACCGCGGCAAAAATACCTGCCAGTACAGTCGAAATACTGCAGGCGATCCTCGTGAATTCTCCAACGCCCCAATAAACGGCGAACCATCTCTCAACGCCGCCGATAACGCCTGCGATGATCCCTGCGTGGCCTCCGAACAAAAGTCCAGCGCACAACGGCGCGGCGTCTCTCACGTTCACGACAGCTCCGTCGATCGGTATTCCCCATTCCGTTCCGACTATCGCGATCGCTCCGAATATCACGCCGAAAATGATCTGTTTTACCATATGCGGGAGCTTTTTGAAGGGTGTTTTAGTGTCCAGAATGAACAAAACCACGGAAGCGGCGACAGGTAGCAGCGCCTCGATCCCCAGATTGATATATGACAAATTTTCTGTTATGAATTGAGAAAAACCCATTTCGCACCCCGAAAAAGCGTTCTTTCTGTATCAATTATACTATCTTTCGCGCGCGGGGGCAACAAGAGAGGTTCTCGCCGTACTTCTTCCGACGCACAGCTGTCAAATGTGATATAATAGCCATTATCATCATTCGGAGGTTGTCAAATGATCATTCACGGTTTGCAAAAAATGTCTCTTCTCGATTTCCCGGGTAAAATGTGCTGCACCGTTTTTACAGGCGGGTGCGATTTCCGCTGCCCGTTCTGCCACAACGCATCGCTCGTGCTCCATCCGGAAGAGGCCGAACATTTGGAGGAGTCCGAATTCTTCTCTTTCCTTGAAAAAAGAGTCGGCTGGCTTGACGGCGTCGCGATAACAGGAGGAGAACCCATGATGCAGAAAGACCTTCTTCCGTTCGCGAAAAGGATCAAGGACCTC